>Ga0209986_10002909_pt1 | contig 15309 bp, 15 predicted proteins | sample BlataG_FD_183168 | JGI IMG/M metagenome (GOLD analysis project Ga0209986, IMG submission 183168) | Deep subsurface microbial communities from Black Sea to uncover new lineages of life (NeLLi) - Black_00105 metaG (SPAdes) (version 2) | ecosystem: Environmental > Aquatic > Marine > Oceanic >...
GTCTCTCCAGAATAGTTCGCAGATGTTCCAATTATCCCACCAAAGCATCCTTTTAATTTCAGCTTTTTTAAAATATGTAAAACAATCTCGTTTTCAGGAACACGGATACCAATAGTATTCTGAAAAGCAGTAACTTCTGGAGGAATGATATTTGGTTCTTTTTTTTTTAAAATTAAGGTTAGTTGACCAGGCCAAAAATGATCTGCTAGCTTTCTGCCTAAAACATTAAACTCAGCAATTTTAGAAGCTTCCTCAATATCAGCTACTAACAATAATAATCCTTTAGATCGTTCTCGAAATTTTATTTCGTAAATTTTTTCTATCACATCGAGATTTAGTGGATCTCCTCCAAGCCCATAGACAGAATTGGTAGGGAAAGCGATAACTTTTCCTTCTATTATGTTTTCCACTACAATATCTAGAAAATATTCAATTTCTTCTATTTTTTTTCCTGATAATTTAATTAAAAAACCCATAATATTCGGTTAAAAGTATAAATTAATAATAGAAAATGAAGTGAGTAATAATTTAAAGATTATTTTTAGTAATTTTCTTGACAACTTAACTCAGCAGCAATTCGTTCCCAATTGCGATCGAGGCGTTCTTGTAGTTCAATTAAAGCCTTTTCTGAAAGTTTTGAGAATCTTTTTTGATTCGAAAGATATTCGATCAAAGGCGTCCTCTTTGAAGGGTCTAATAGTGGTTGGCTCTTTTTTGAAAGTTTCATTACACCATTTTCTATCTCATATAATATCCAAGAACCCGTTTTAACGGCCAAACGCGCTAGTTCAATTGTACTTTCGGATTGATACCCCCATCCTGGTGGACATGGTGCTAGAATGTGAATGTATCTACATCCCTTAATTGATTTTGCTTTCTTAAATTTGTCGTAAAGATCAAGGGGTTCACTAACACTGCATGTGGCAACATATGGAATCTCGTGAGCTGCCATTATAGCGGGAAGATTTTTTTTGTACCTTTCTTTACCTAGCGTTGTTGTCGTCGTAATAGCCCCGTGAGGCGTGCTTGATGATCTCTGGATACCCGTATTCATGTAAGCCTCGTTATCGTAACAGCAATAAATAAAATCAGAATTCCTTTCAGCAGCTCCACTTAAACCTTGAATACCAATGTCTGTCGTACCTCCATCTCCAGCAAAAACTAGAGTTGTCATTTCCCCCCATACTTTACCGGGAAATCGATAATCCTTTGCTTTGAAGGCGGCAGACATCCCAGTTGCTGCCGCTGCTGCCGCTGCAAATGCCATGTTTGTAAATGGAAAGTTTGGTGCAGCTTTAGGCCATAATCCTACTACTACATTTAAACAACTAGCTGGCGTTACTAACGCTGTATTAGGTCCTAATGCTTTCATTGCCCATCGTATGGCAATTTCGAGACCACAACCAGCACAACAAGAATTACCTGGAAGAAAAAATTCTTCTTGACAAGATTCTAATGCTTCTTTTAATTTTACCATTACCTATTTCACCTCTAATAGTCCGTCCCAAAAAGTGCCATAAAGCATATCTTTTGGGAGCTCTCCGGTTTCGTTTAGTTTTATTAACATTTTTAATTGATTTTTTTGTTGTTCCAAAGTAACTTCTCTTCCGCCTAAACCGTTTACCATTGGCAATATTCTAGCGGTACCCTTAACATCGTGTAAAGCTGTCTTTACCTCGCAACTCACGGGTCCTCCCGTTGGGCTTCCAAACGCCGTTGCTCTATCAACAACTCCAAGAAGTGGGACTTTTTTAGCAATTTCAATAATATCTTCAACTGGAAAAGGTCTAAAATGCCTTAATTTAACCATACCAACTTTATATCCTTCTTCTCTCAGATCATCAACTGCTTGTTCCATTTGTAGAGCTAAGTCCCCATAAATTACCATTCCTACATCTGCCCCATCCATTTTATATTCTTGAATTAAACCATTTCCGTAATTTCTACCAAAGATCTTTTCAAAATCTTTTGTTACACTCTTGATTTTCTCTTTAGCTCTAACCATGGCATTGTGGATCTTCATTCTGAATTCGTAATAGAATCCCGATGGCATGATGAGATTTCCAAACATTATAGGTCTTTCCGGATCAAACCATATATGAGGCCATCCCTTTTCATCTGGCAATGGTGGTAAAAATGAATCAACTAGATCTTGCTCTTCAATTATTACAGGTTTAGACGTGTGAGATAATATAAATCCTCCATAGGCGACAAACTTAGGCAATAAAACATCGTAATCTTCGCATATCTTATAGGACATTAAAATTTCGTCGTAAATTTCTTGGTGAGTCGCACAAAATGCTGTCATCCACCCAGTGTCTCGGCAACTCATAACATCTGTAAAATCAGCCCATATATTCCATGGTGGAGCTGCCCCTCTTGATGCGATGGTGGTGACAATTGGTAGTCTTGACCCACTAGCCCAATGAAGCATCTCAAACATGTAAAAAAGGCCTTGTCCTGCCGTTGCTGTAAAAGTTCGAGTTCCAGCCATACTTGCTGTAATTACTGAGGCCATTACAGAATGTTCAGACTCCACTTTTATATACTGAGTTCCTGGCATTAATCCATTATCGACAAATTCAGAAATTTTTTCTACTACTGTTGTTTGAGGTGTAATTGGATAAGCGCTTATTACTTGAACCCTAGCAGATTTAGCAGCATAAGCAGCAGAGATGTTTCCTTTTATTACTATAGTTTCTTTTTCTTGAACAAAATCATTTGTGGCTTCAACCATCTTTTATATCACTCTCTCTAACCATTTCAATATTTTTAGTAGGACATTCTTTTGAGCAGATTCCACAACCTTTACAATACAATAAATCAATTTCAAAATGACCATCTTCTTTCTTTTCAATAACACCTTCGGGACAGTACATCCAACAAAATCCGCATTTATTGCAATTTTCTTGATCTATTACTGGTCTAAAAGTTCTCCAATCTCCCGTCGTTCCCATATTTCCTTCGATAGGTAGGGAAATAGGAATTGGAGACAGTTCTTTCCAATTTTTATATTCTTGAACTTTAGGACGTTCTTCTATAGATTTATTAATCTTTTTCCATTTTTCAGATTCAGACATATTTATGCCTCCCTTACAGACTCATAAGCGTCTTTTGCCACAGACATGTTTTTTTCTAACCTATTTTCTCCAAATTCTTTTTTTAGAACTTTTTCCATAATCTTAAGATCGTAATACCCCGTAATTTTACCAAAAGCCCCTAACATAGGAATATTTAGAATTGGTCCACTAGAATGCATGAATCCTCTATTAATGCAAATCCCTGTTGCATCTATTAAATAGATCTTTAGGTTTTTTGGAAATGAACTTAAATCGATCGGTTTAGCGCTATTAATTAAAAGTGTAACTCCTTCTTTAATCGTTTCTTTCACTCTTGGAATCTCTAACAAAGAAGTATCAAAAACCATGATGTAATCAGGATTGACTACACTGTCGTAAGTTTTTATAGGTTTATTCCTTGAAATTTTAGTGAATGCTTGAATTGGGGCACCTCTTCGTTCAGCACCAATAATAGGGATCGCAATAGCATCTTTAAAGCCTTTTTCAAAAGCTAATTGTGCTAATAACTGACTGGCAGTAATAGCAGTCTGACCACCCCGACCATGGTAGGTTATTTCTACAATTTCATTATCTATCAAATTTTTTTTCACTTATTCGTTATACAAAATTATAAACATTAAATTTGTACTATTACGGTTATTCTAGTGATTTTCACATAAAATTATTGTTGTACTATTAATTATTTCCAATACATTAAAAATTTCTGGAAAAAATTTATAAGTAAGCTGTTTAATAAGCAATAGACCACTATAAAGAATAAAATACGCAAAAAAATTCTCGCTTACTTGAATCAAAGAAGTTTTAGAATTTTTATATCAATTACAATAATTTAACTATATTTATAAGTGAAATTATGTCAGAGAGAGCTGAAAAAAACGAAGTTAATTATTCCTTTAAATGTCCAATTTGTAGCGAAGGAAAAATTGAAATCAGTAAAGTGACATATGATGTACCAGACGGAGATAAAATATTAATTATTAAATTTGAATGTAACATATGTAATTATTCCAATAATGATATAATCCCCTTAACTACTAATTTTACTCCAGGTATTATGAAGTTAAAGGTTACGAATGAAGACGACCTAAAATCTAAAATATATCGTTCCCCAGTAGGGTCATTAGCAATTCCAGAATTAGAACTAGTTGTTAACCCAGGTCCTAGAGCTGATTTTTATTATACAAATGTAGAGGGTATTTTGTTTCGATTTGAAAACGCAGTTTCAATTTATCGTAAAAACCTCGAAGAAGTTGACGCTCAAATAAAAGAAATTGATAAACTTTTACATGATTTGGGAAAGGCATTAAACGGAGAATTTAAGTTCACACTAGTGATAACTGATATTGGAGGGGGAAGTTATATTATTCCTAACGATAAATCAAAATATTCATTCGAAAAATTTGAGCCGAAAGAATTAAATTAAAAATAATAAAGGAAATCATCATTATTTTTTAATATATATTAATGAAAAATATAGAATTATTAAAAATGTGAAATCAAATGGTAATTAAAAAAGTTGGAATTTTAACGGGCGGCGGAGCCATATTCAAGACTTTCCTTGACTGCCGTACACTGCCCTGGGTTAAATAGCGTTATTTATGGAATAATGTTAAAAGCCTACGATGCTGGTGTAGAATGTGTTGGTATTCTTAAAGGTTGGAAAGGTTTTGTGGAGAACTTAACTATACCTCTAAATATCGCCGAACATGACGATTTACACACAGTTGGAGGTACAATATTATATACCAGTAGAACCAATCCTTTTAAAGGAGTTGATTCAAAAGAAGAAAAAGCAAAAGAATTAGCAAAGAAATTTGATACACTTAACATTGACGCTCTTATCGCTATCGGTGGAGATTTAAAACGGTTTACATTTTAAACCTAAAACGATACTTTAAGTGTTGCGGATGCTATGTGCAAATACTCAAAAGCGAATGTAATCGGTTGTCCAAAAACGATAGATAATGATTTAGCTGGAACACATTACACATTTGGGTTCTGGAGCGCTGTACAACTAGCTTCCAATGCGATGGATAACTTAACGACTACCGCAAGATCTCATCAAAGGGTATTTGTAGTAGAAGTTATGGGAAGAGACGCAGGATTTCTTACAATGTATAGTGGAATTTCTGCTGGTGCCGATATAATATTAGTTCCTGAAACACCGTTTAGTTTAGAAAAGGACATTATTGATGTGCTTAAAAAAAGAGTCAATGCAGGGTACAAATATCACATAATCGCCACCTCAGAAGGAGCTTATCCAAATTCAGAGTCGTTGAAAAAGGATTTTAAAACAATATCAAAAGAAACGTTAGATAAATTACCTAAGGATACATATGGAAACCCTTTGCTCGTAAAATTGAATATATCCAAAATAATTGTTGACGAACTCAACTTAAGAGAAGATTTGAAAAAGGAATTTCAGAATAATGGCGTGGACTTTGAGTGTAGAAGCGTAGTCCTGGGCCACACAATGCGAGCAGGAACTCCTAATTCGTTCGATAGAATCTTAGGATTGAGATTTGGATTAGCGGCTATGAATCTTGTTTTGAAATCTAAATTTGGGAACATGGTTTCGCTTCAAGGAAATAAAATTGAAGCTATACCACTTTCAGAAGGGGTAAAAAAGAAATACATTACCTCGGAAAGCGATAAAATGGAATTACGAGACCTATTAGTGAAAATTAGATATTTATCCAAACAAAAATAATCTTTATGGGTTCTTAATAAAAGCTTTGGGTCTAGTCAAAAATTTTATTCCATAATATTATTAAAGACATAAAAATTTAGGAATTGGAGATTATGAAATTTGAAGATTTAAGGCAAAAATGCCTCGCAGAAACTATAGACTTAATTTAAAAACATTATAAACAAAAAAACAATAAAAAAAACAAGGAATGATATATAATGAGCCTGTTTCAAAAAATTAAAGCGAAATTAACAAGCAAGGATGAGCGCACGCAAGAAAAATCTAAATGGATTCCCATTTTACCACCGAAACAAAACGATTATCAAGGACAACCTGCTGCTATCGTATTTCTAGTAATCATGGGATGCATGCTTGTATTCAGGAGCCTGATGCACACGTTTGAAACTCATGGTGGAGCAGTAATTATTGCTGGATATACTATTGAACAAGTAAATGACCCCATGATCATTTGGGCCTGGGCTTGGTCAGGTGTTTTTCAAATAATTGAAGTCATGGTGCTTTGGATGATCCTTATTCGATATAGAAAATTTATCCCCTTAGTTTATATCATGCTCCTCATGGATAATTTACTATTGAAACTTGTTGGTGTTATAAAACCTACAACCCCGCCCGCAGGAGGAGCACCTCCAGGAGCCATTTTTTACTTAATAATGCTCCCTTTATTGATTGTCTTTTTCTTCCTTTCACTACGGAAATCCTCCAAATACATTGTCGCTTAAATATAAATATAGGGGCAATTTAATTGCCTCCTTTTTCTCTTTTTTATAATTCTATTAAAAACATAATTATAATAAATATATCCGCCGAGAGACACAAAAAACAATATATAAATCGTGCGAAAATGCTAAAAGGAAAGTGATCAGCGAAAGTGTCGTTAACTATTGTTCAACGAATCGACAAATTTTTATATATCTAAACGGCTATTTATTAATCAATGACGATTGAGAAAAGAAGACCGCCCCTCTACGATTGGCGATTTGGACGGGATCACAGGTTCGTGGTGGTTCTTACGTCGAAGCGTCATCGATTGTTCAGATTCTTGTTCGAATATCCAAACGCGTCTAACAAACTACTTTACGAATTGTTTGGAAACGATAATGACGCAAGCCGATGGTTAGTGGAATTTATATTCATTCTGTTATTATTAAATTTTAAATTCAGAATTACATTTTCTCAAATACAAGCAGGAATTTAAGAAAATGATTACAAATATTAATGAACTTAGCAAATTTGAAGGCAAGGAGCGGTGGCACTTATCTTTCACGTTCGAATAAAGGATCAAAGTGAATTTGATATTTGGCAATTAAAAATACGCGAGCAAGCTGAAGAATTGAGAGGTCGGCGTGTATATGCGGGAGACGTGGATCCCGCCATGTGGGACGGCATGTTAATTGATGTGATTTTGATTGATGAACTACCAAATGCCAAAGCGGCTGCTGATCTTTTACAATTTGCTTTTGATCAATCGCCAAAAGCTAATGAAGTATTATCAGTTCTTGCTATAGATCCAATACCTCGTTTTGCATTGTCTCTCATACGTCGAATAGCGCGTATTGCAAGTAAAATTGCTCCACTTTCAATTAAGGATGAGAGCAATCCAATAATTTCTGAAGAAGAAATGAAGAATCCTGAAATTTGGGGGAATCCTGAACTTTTAAATATTGCCTTAGAGCAGGATCAATCAAGTACACTGTTCATGTATAATTTGAACAAATTCAATAAACAGGCAATCTATGACCCACCATTGGTAGAAGGAGATCCGAATGTGTCAGGCGTGAAAGCTTACAATCGATATGGTAAGCCGATGGATCAATTTCGAAGAGGCACGTATCCAACCTATGTAGGCCGCGTGATTGGACAGTTTTCAGATGTTGATGATGATCCATTGGAAGATGATTGGCACTAATTCATTCTCGTTTATTATCTTGAGAGGAGAATTATCTTCAGCATGACCAGTTCTGAACAATATAAAGCACGAAGCCATCATCGTGACGCTGCGCTTGAGCGAGCTTCACTTCGTTTTACAACACCGTGGTCGGAATTTGATCCTAAACACTAATTCGCTTGCATGTCACTTTTTTTTCGTGACATATCCATTTCTTATTAGCAAGATTAATACTATGGCAGCCCACGTAGGACAAGCACTCTTCTTGAGTATCCTAAATAAAGGATATAACGAAATTCTGTCGTTCTATATGAAATAGGTTTAATACATGGCTATCATTTTAGAATCATACTCACATTTAAAGGAAGAAGAAAATGACAGCTTCTATTGTAATTGAGGGAAAAATCTCTGTAAATGCAGTTTTGCACTCAAAATATCGTAAGGTTCTGACTTTATTTTATGATGTTGCCAAGCTCCAGAGGAAAAGGAAAAATAAGCAAGCAAAATCTCTCAAGCGGATACTTGAATCAGTAAATTCCAAAAAAATCAAGATTGAAGTAGTGGATCAAAAGTGGTTTGAAAAAAATGCAAATGGGAAGACTCATGGAGGAATTGCTGCTATTGTAAGTGAAAGAACCTACCAAAAATTACCTGAACTCTTGAAATCAAAACTCAGTGTTATTTTTTTTTTAGACGGAATTGAAGACCCTTATAATCTTGGTTACACAATACGGTCATTATATGCTGCAGGAATAGATGGAATCGTGATGAAACAGAGAAGTTGGCTTGATGTGGAGGCAACTATTATTAAATCTTCCGCAGGCACTTCAGAATTAATGCCGATAGCATTAGTTGAAGATCTAGAAACAACAGCTAACTTCTTCAAATCTAATAATTACACCATTGCTTGTACTGCTAAAGATAAAGGTCAGTCAATATATCAAAGTAATCTGAAACCCCCGCTATTTATAGTAATTGGGGGTGAAAAAAGAGGCATTAATCGTACTTTTTTAGATAAAGCAGATTTACGGTTTACCATTCCTTATAAGCGAGAATTTGCAGGATCTCTCCCGCTTAATTCGGCAGCAATTATAATTGGATTTGAAATTCTTAGACAACGATATTATTCTCACAAGGAAGTCGTCTAATCATTTTCCCGAATTTCAATCATTTGCAATATTTCTCAGGTCTTAATTCTTTTTTATGCGGGCTATACTTGATTTTATCAGAATTAAACTCTAATTTTTTTTACACATCTATATTTACTCTAAAAAAATAACTTCATAAATTTACTATCAATATAACGATTACCTCGGATAGTGATAAAATGGAATTACGAGACCTATTAGTGAAAATTAGATATTTATCGAAACAAAATTAATTTCAACTTTTTTTTTTAATTGTATTATATTTAAAAAAAGAAATATAAATTAACCATAGTGTTTTTCAATTTCAGCATCAGAATCAATTGCATCTTGCTCTACATCACGACCAAGCCATTTTTCGCTTAAACTTTCTTTATAATATTCGTGTTGTATAATTAAATTCATTATTTCTGTTGTTCCGGTCCAAATCTCTCCTATACGAGCGTCTCTCAAAAGGCGTTCTATTGGATATACGGTTGTGTACCCGATACCACCCATTATCTGCATTGATTTGTTAATAACTTTCCAACATGCTTTAGTTGAAAATTTTTTGGATTCAGAAACTAATCTTCTTTGAAGAGCGGGTGGCGCTCCTGCATCTATAGATTTCGCAGTATTAAACACAATTGCTCTTGTTGCATCTAAATAAGTAATGCAATCCGCTATCATGAAGTTAACAGCTTGAAAATTCTTTATTATCTGTCCAAATGCTTTTCTTTTGGTGCTATATTTGGTTGCTATTTGAAAACAAGCGCGTGCCAATCCGAGAAAACCAGAAGCTGTAGTTAATCGTTCTGGAACCATCATGTGGTAAAATATTTTACCACCATCTCCTTCTCCCAGAATTAAATTCTCCTTAGGGACTTCTACGTCTTTAAAAACTAACCTACCTGCTCCACCGCCTCTAGTACCTAACAAACCGTAAATATATGCTGCGTCTACTGCATCGCTTTTATCAACAATAAATAAACTTAAAGAATCGCGAGGAGGGGCTTTTGGATTCGTTTTAGCGTAAACCAAAAAGAAATCAGCACCTTCAGCGCCAACAACGAATCGTTTTTCTCCATTTATTATATAGTGATCTCCTTCTTTTACAGCAGTAGATGTGGCTCCAAAAAAATCCGAACCTCCTCTTGGTTCAGTTAACGCTTCAGCAGTAAATTTCTTACCCTCACACATAGGCTTTAAATAATTTAACTTTTGGTCTTCTGTGCCAAATTTATTAAGCGCTTCCCCACATATACTCGGTAATGAAAATAAACAAGTTAGGGAACTTCCTAGTACACCAACTTCTTCTTGAGCAATAATTTCACTTTCCCAATTTAATCCACGACCCCCATATTTCTTTGGAAACCTTATTCCAATCAAGTTTTGTTTAGCTAATGCCTCCATCCACTCACTTGGATATTGAATCTCATCTTTATCCATTTGTTTTAATAATGAAGGTGGTACAGCATTTTTAACGAACTCTCGAACTTCTTCTCTAAATTTTTTATTTTCTTCGTTTAATAAATAATCATACATTTTCGATTCTCCTTAGATGATTTATACTACAATTAAGTAATGATAGGTCTAATAAAAACAATAAATAAATCTAACTTTATTAGTTTACCATTATTTAAATTGATAATTAACTTTTGTAGATATTGGATTTTTTAAAACAAGAGATTATTACTTTATAATATTGAACTCGTAAATTAGTGATCTAATTATGCTTACAAAAATTAAAAATAGTTATAAAGAATATCCTAGTGCATTCAAAGTGCTGGTACTTGCCTCTTTCATTGACATGTTAGGAGGTTTTTTGTTATATCCTTTTTTTGCGCTCTACATCACCGAGCGTTTTGGGGTGGGGATGATCCAAGTGGGATTCCTATTTACGGTGTTTTCAGCTGGAAATATATTTGGTGGAATGATTGGAGGTGCGTTAGCTGATAAATATGGACGTCGCGCAATGCTTTTGATAGGATTAGTGGTAAGTGGCGTAGGAAGCATTTTCATGGGATTGGTAGACGATTTAAATGTTTTTTTCATCCTAGCAGCGACTTTAGGGATAATGGGTAATTTTGGGGGACCGGCACGACAAGCAATGGTTGTAGATTTACTTCCAGGTGAGAAACAAGCGGAAGGATTTGGGATTATGCGAATTGCAATGAATCTTGCGGCAACAGCTGGTCCTATCCTTGGTGGGTTTTTAGCGACACAATCTTATATGTGGCTGTTCCTATCCGATGCTGTAAGCAGCCTTATTACAGCTGTTATTGTATTTTTTGTCATTCCAGAAACAAAACCTGAGAAACCAGAAGACAAACCGGAAGAATCTTTTATAAGCACTATAGTTGGATACAAAGAGGTTCTGAAAGATGGTGTTTTTATCCTTTTCCTTTCCGTTTCTGTCATAATGGTTATAGTTTATATGCAAATGAATAGTACTCTATCTGTATTCCTACGGGATGTTCATGGATTCCCACTGCAGAGTTTTGGGTTATTGTTGAGCATGAATGCATTAATGGTTGTGCTATTTCAATTTTGGATAACAAAAAAGATTTCAAAGTATGCTCCCATGAAGGTAATAGCCATAGGAGCGTTGTTTTATGTAGTGGGCTTTGGTATGTATGGTTTTATTTCTGCTGTTTACCTATTCTTTCTTGCTATGATAATTATCACTATAGGGGAGATGATTGTTACACCTATTCAACAAACTACGGTGGGATTGTTTGCTCCTGAAGATAAGAGAGGACGGTATATGGCAGTGTTTGGTTTCCACTGGGCGGTTCCAAATCTGTTTGGAGTGTTACTCGCAGGATTGGTTATGGAGTACATTGGACCAAATTGGGTTTGGTATTTCGCAGGGATTTTATCACTCTTTGCGTCGATAGGATTCTGGCTACTTCATGAAGTAACAAAGAAACGTTTTTCAAAAGAAGACGAACCATTAAATGAAGATCAAAACGAAGATTTAGTTGAGGAAATGCAGAAAATTTAAATTCACTGAAGTTTAATTTCAAAAGTTTATAAATCCCAGCTTTTTTTATGGTCAAAATAAATTTTTTTTATTTAGGAGTAAAAAAAGACGATAGTGTATAAATGGTATCCTAAATTAGTATAATAAAATGCTGTGGAAAAAGATTTTGTTATTAGTCGCAAATTTTAAAACGACTGGTTATGATTTTTACGATTCTGCCTTTCCTCCCTTGGCACTTGAATATATAGCGGCGTATGTAGAGGATTTGGCTAAAGTAAAAATATTAGATTCTAAAGCAGGTAATTTAAATTTTTTTCAAGTAAAAAAAAAAATTGAAAAATTTAAGCCTGATTTAGTTGGTCTAACAGTTCCAGTAACAAGCGCTATAGATAATGTTTTAGAATACGCAAAAATTGCTAAACTATATGGTGCAACAACAGTTATAGGCGGGTGGCATCCAACTTTAGCAGTTGAACAAACCTTATCTTCTCCTTGGGTTGATATTTTAGTTAGAGGAGAGGGTGAATTTACTTTCCGTGAATTAATCAAAAAGGGTTCTCCAGAGAATGTTAATGGTTTGTCATATAAAATGAATGGAAAAATGATACATAATCCAGATAGACAATTTCTAAAAAACTTGAATGAGTTAAAGTTCCCATCTCGCCATCTTGTAGAAAAATATAAATATAAAATATTTAATATGAATTGTGCCGCCATAGAGACTTCTCGCGGTTGCCCACAAGCGTGCAAATTCTGTAGTACTAATGTGGTTTATAAGCAAACATGGAGAGCTAGATCGGTAGAAAGTGTTATAGAAGAATTAGAAATAATATCAAAAAATAAAAGAGTTAAAGATGTTTTTTTTGTAGATGATAATATTCTAGTTAATATGAAACGGGTTGGGAGATTGTGTTTTGAAATTATAAAAGGTAAAAAAGAAGGAAGAATTAGAAAAAAATTACACTTTTTCTTTCAAGGACGCTTAGATTCCATGGCAAAACGACCAGGAATTGTTAAATTAATGGCTGAAGCGGGCTTTTGGCTTGTTTTAGTAGGAGTTGAAGCAACCGATAATAGCCGATTAAAGATTATTAAAAAAGGATGTAACATAGAACAAATTAAGAGAGGTATAGAGGTTTTACATCAAAATGGAATAATAGTAATGGGAAATGTCATTCTTGGAATAAATCTAGATGATACATTGGATGATGTTCTAACTACAATTAATAGAACTAGAGATTTAACATTAGATTTACCTAGTTTTACGTTGTTAACACCATTTCCTGCAACTGGTTTTTACCAAGAAATGAAAGATAAAGGTTTACTACTCACAGAAGAGTTTAGTAAATATAATTGGTTAAATCCTGTAATAAAAACTCCAAATTTTAATTCAGAAGTTCTAAAAAAGTTATTATTTCTTGGATTTTATGCAAATGGTTTTTACGCTGGAGATACAAGGAATAAAATTACTTTACTTCGTAGAACTATTAAATTAAGAGGTTATTTTTATATTCTCCGTCCTACAAGAATATATCAAACAATTATAGCATATTTTAAATGGAAAAAAATTGTCCTCAATAACTTAAAAGGAATTAAAAAAAAAGAAATAAAACAGATAAAATCAGGAAATCTGAATCAAATGAAAGATTTAAGAAATAAAATTATAAATCTAAATAATTAGATAAATGGACGATGAAAAATTAAAAAATCAGAAGTTTCATTGGAAAAAAATTCTATTAATTAAACCTAATTATAGAACAACTGGTTGGGACTACTACAATATGGATTTTCCTCCAATTAATTTAACATATATAGCTAGTTATTTAACTGATTTAGATGTCGAAGTAGAAATTCTTGATACTAAAGTTAAGAATTTAAATTATAACCAAATAAAGAAAAGGATTAAAAAATTTTATCCGGATTTAGTAGGAATTTCCGTTTTTGTTTCTGCTGCTATAGAAGTCTCAAATACTATAGCGAAAATTGTAAAAGAAGTAAATTCAAAATGCACTGTGGTATATGGAGGGCGACACCCTACCTTTGAACCTGATTCAACATTTAAATTTAATGAAGTCGATATTCTAGTTAGAGGAGAAGGAGAATTAACATTTCAAGAATTAATTAATAAAGGTACTCCTCAAGATGTAAAAGGTATTTCGTATAGATCTAATGGACAAATAATTCATAATCCAGATAGACCATTGATTAAAAATCTAAAAAATATTAGATTTCCCGCAAGAAAATTTACAAAGAATAACAAATATAAAATGTTTACGGTGAGACTAGAAACAGTGGAAACTTCAAGAGGTTGCCCATATACTTGCAAATTTTGTACAACACATATTTTTAATAATAAATTATGGAGATCTCGACCAGTCGAAAAAATAATAACAGAATTAAAAATGATTTCCCAGAACAAGAAAATTACAGACATTTTTTTTGTAGATGATAATTTAACCGCTAATACTAAAAGAATTGAAAATTTATGCGAAAGAATAATTGAATGCAAAAAAAAGAAAGAAATTAATGATTTTAAATTTTTTGCGCAGATTAGAGTAGACTCCATTGTAAAGGCACCAGAAATGGTAAAAAAAATGTCCATAGCAGGGTTCTGGGCTGTTTTTATAGGAATAGAGAGTGTTAACGAGGACACTCTTAAAGAAATGAGAAAAGGATTCGAATTTAAAAAGGTAATTGAAGCACTTAGAATTTTGCATGATAATAATATAATAATAATTGGAAATTTGATAATAGGGGTTGATTTAAACGAAACAGAAGAAGAAATAATTAAAGAAATTAAATTTATGAAAACTATTGATATAGATATAGTTAGTTTTGTATTGTTAACTCCGTTTCCCGGAAGTGATACTATGAAAGAATTAGATGAGCAAGGTCTCGTTGTTTCTAAAGATTGGTCTAAATATACTGTCTTTGAACCTGTTATAAAAACTCATCAATTAAGCCCAAAGCAATTATATGATCTTTTATACTTTTCTTTCAGAGAGCTTAAATATTTTAATGATTGGAAAGGTTTAATTTATCGCATTCTTAAAACTCGAGGATTATTATTTATATTTAACCCAAAACGTTTATTATCCTTAATAAATTCCTTTTTAAAAGTGAGACCTTTATTCAAAGATTTTAAAAAAAGTTAGGAAATTTATTTTATTATATCTTTTAAAAACATTGATCGTGAAAGTTCAGATATAGAAAAACGATTCATAACCAAAACATGGTATAATGATTTATCTTCCAATTTATGAAGAAATTTGGAACCATAATCCTCAATTTCATTGAAGATAGACATTTTTCGATAAAATAAAAACTTTTCTTAAATTTCTGAAATCTTTTATCTTTTCTTAGAGTTTCGAATTTCGGTTATAATCTTTTATAGAATACTCTTTTGGTAAGTTTTTTGAATAATAATTAATATCTGTATTACAAAAACAAAAAAGTTAAATAAAAACTTTCATATCTATATTACAAATAACATAAAAGTATTACAAAAATAAAAAGTGATAATA
>Ga0209986_10002910_pt1 | contig 15306 bp, 14 predicted proteins | sample BlataG_FD_183168 | JGI IMG/M metagenome (GOLD analysis project Ga0209986, IMG submission 183168) | Deep subsurface microbial communities from Black Sea to uncover new lineages of life (NeLLi) - Black_00105 metaG (SPAdes) (version 2) | ecosystem: Environmental > Aquatic > Marine > Oceanic >...
GTCCAACACCGCCAGCACCTGCCCGGCACTGAGCGCATCGACCGGCAACGAGGCCACCTTGTCCCACGCCGCCTCGAGATCGTCCAACACCGCTACCATCTCCATATATCGAACACTAGTTCGATACCCTGACAGGTTTTGGAACGCCGGAGCGACAACGCCGCAGGGAAGGGAGGCGGCGGGCCCTCAGCGGGCCTGAACGCGCTGATTCAGCGAGCGGGCCGCCAGGATCAGGCTGAAGATGACAACGGTGCCGACCACCGCCACGCCGACCCGTACCGGCAGCGCGTTAGCCGACAGGACCGGCACCGACACTGGTGCGGACTCCGGTCGCGGGGGCAGCAGCGACGGGTCGGGCTCGATCAGCGTGCCGATGGTGGTGCCGGGAGCGGTGGCGAATCCGTAGTCCAGCAGTCGTGCGGCCTGCTCCCACGGTGCGATCGGTTGGCGGGTGCCGCGCAGCAGTACCGCCACCAGGCGGCGTCCGTCGCGCTGGGCCGCCCCGACGAAGGTCTGCCGGGCGTCGTCGGTGAAGCCGGTCTTGCCGCCGAGCGCACCGGGATAGTTGAGGAGCAGCTTGTTGTCGTTCTCTATCGGGTAGGGCGGCTGGCCGTTGTTATCGGGGAACAGGTACTCCCGGGTCCCGACGATATCGGTGAAGATCGGATTGTTGAACGCGTAGCGGACGAACAGGCCGATGTCATAGGCCGACGTGCTCATACCCGGGCCGTCGAGCCCGGACGGGGTGGCCACCCGGGTGTCGCGGCCGCCGAGTTTGGAGGCCAGCGTGTTGATCTTGCCCAGTCCGACTTCCGGCCCGCCGAGTGCACGGGCCAGCGCATCGGCCGCGTCGTTGCCGGAATACATCAACAGCCCGTGCAGCAGTTCGTTGACGGTGTATCGGCCGCCCGGTTCCACACCCACCTTGGTGCCCTCGGCGTCGGCATCCTGCTGGGTCCCGTCGATGATCCGGTTGAGCGGCAGTTCGTTGATGGCCGCCATGGCGGTGAGCACCTTGATGACGCTGGCCGGCCGGTGCCGGCCGTGTGGATCGCGGGCCGCGATGATCTCGCCGGAATCGAGGTCGGCCACCAGCCAGGCCTCCGCGGAGATGTCCTCGGGAACCGGCGGGGTTCCGGCAGCGACAATGACCCCGCATCCGCTGAGCGCATCGCCGCCGACCGGGGTGGCCGGGACCGGCAACGGCTGCGGCGGGTCACCCACCTTGGGCACCTCCGAGGCGTCGACCGCCGGCGGGGTGGACACCTTGTACGGGCAGCTGTTGGGATCGGTGGCCGGTGCCGGTTCGGCCCCGGCGATCGCCGGGGCGCCCGCCATGAACAGCGCCGTCGCCACGACGGCAGCCCGCCGCGCCCTCCTCAAGGTCGCCATGGAAGTGCAGGTTAAGCGACGCCGCCCTCAAAACCGGGGAGCCGCGCTGTGACTGGAGTGGTTATTGATGCAACTGCCGGGTAGCCGATAGTGGCCAGCCAAAGCCGGCCCGCGTGCTCGACGAGGCCGGTGACGGCGCCGAAATCCGGGTGCTGCATCTGAACGCCCGCGACGGCCGCGCCGGTATCCGGATCGAAGGCCACCGCCCACACCACCGGCTTGATCTGCGGCTGCAACCGGTCGGGCAACCGCCAGATGAGTCTGCGGAGGATCGGCGCGCGCGGGGCCAGGACATCGGCGGCCTTATTGGCCGGGGTGACCATGGCACACCAGATCCGGCCGTCCGATCCGGTCGACATGTTGTCCGGCATGCCCGGTAGATGCTCGGCCAGTCGGGTCACGGTGCCGGCCCGGGGCCCGCTGAGCCAGTACTTGGACAGCCGACGGCCCTGGGTCTCGGCGAACACCAGCGCCGAACCGTCGGCGGTCAGGGTCAGACCGTTCGCGAAGTACAGGTTTGCCAGCACCTGGGTCACGGTGCCGTCCGGATCCCGGCGGAACAGCCCACCGTCCCCGCGCGCCTCGAAGATCGCCGCCTTGAAGTGCGTGAAGGTGAACTTCGCCGTGGACTGGGTGAAATAGATTGTGCCGTCCGGCAACTCGACGACATTCGAGCAGAATGTCAGCGGCCGGAAGTCCACCGAATCCACCAGCACCTCGGTACCTCCGGCGGCCCGGTCCATCGCCAGCAGCCCGCCCGGGCTGGCGCAGATCAGCAGCCGGCCGTCCCTGGCCACGGCCATGCCCAACGGCCGCCCGGGGACCTGCCCGACCACTGTCACCGGGCCGTTCGGGTCGATCCGCACGATCCGACCGTCGACGAGTCCGGCCCAGAGCATGCCGTCGGGGTCGACGACGATGTCCTCCGGCCCGTCGCCCGGCATCGGCACGATGGTCAGCTCTGCAGGGCCGAAGTCCGGCAGCGGTCGCACCGGTGGCGGCTGCCAGCGGACCGGGTCGATCCGTGGTTTGGTGCCGGCGGAGCTCATAGCAGCCGACTGGCCTCGCTGAGCACCCGGTGCAGGATCTCGTAGATCTCGTCGAACTCGTCCGGGCCGCTGATCAGCGGTGGGGCCAGTTGGATGACCGGGTCACCGCGGTCGTCGGCGCGGCAGTACAGACCGGCTTCGAACAGCGCCGCGGACAGGAAACCGCGCAGCAGTCGCTCGCTCTCATCGGAGTCGAAGGTCTCCCGGGTGTTCTTGTCCTTGACCAGTTCGATTCCGTAGAAGAAGCCCTCGCCCCGCACGTCGCCGACGATCGGCAGCTCCAGCAACTGCTCCAGGGTGGACCGCAGGATCGGGGCGTTGGTCTTGACGTGCTCGTTGAGCTTCTCGCGCTCGAAAATGTCGAGGTTGGCCAGCGCGGCCGCCGCAGAGACGGGATGACCACCGAAGGTGTAACCGTGGCCGAAGGTGGTCTTGCCGTCGTTGAACGGTTCGAAGAGCCGGTCGCTGGCGATCATCGCGCCGATCGGGGCGTAGCCCGAGCTCATTCCCTTGGCACAGGTGATGATGTCCGGAACATAATCAAAATCGTTGCAGGCGAACATCGAACCGATGCGACCGAAGGCGCAGATGGTCTCGTCGGAGACCAGCAGCACGTCGTACTCGTCGCAGATCTCCCGGACCCGCTCGAAGTATCCCGGTGGGGGTGGGAAGCAGCCGCCGGCGTTCTGCACCGGTTCCAGGAACACCGCGCACACCGTATCGGGCCCCTCGAACTCGATGGCCTCGGCGATGCGGTCCGCGCAATAGCGGCCCCAGGCCTTGATATCAGTGTTGTACGGCTCCGGCGCCCGATAGAAATTGGTGTTGGGCACCCGGAATCCGCCCGGCGTCAACGGCTCGAAGGGCGCCTTGAAGTCCGGCAGGCCGGTGATGGCCAGAGCTCCCTGCGGGGTGCCGTGGTAGGCGATGGCGCGCGAGACCACCTTGAACTTCCCGGGCTTGCCGGTGAGCTTGTAGAACTGCTTGGCCAGCTTCCAGGCGCTCTCGACGGCTTCGCCACCGCCGGTGGTGAAGAACACCCGGTTCAGGTCGCCGGGGGCGTAGCCGGCCAGCCGCTCGGCCAGTTCGATGGCCGGGGGAGTGGCATAGGACCACAGCGGGAAGAACTCCAGGGTCTCGGCCTGTTTGGCGGCTGCCTGGGCAATTTCGCTGCGCCCGTGGCCGACCTGAACAACGAAAAGTCCGGACAATCCGTCGAAGTACCGTTTGCCGTAGCTGTCCCAGACGTGGACACCCTCGCCGCGGGTGATGATCGGGGGGGTCAGGCCCTTACCGTGCCGGGCGAAGTGACCCCAGAGATGGCGGTCGGCCTTGGCGCCCAGTTCGGCGGTCAGTTTGTGCTCGGCTGAGAGCGTCATCGGGTGCCCCAATTATATTGTTGTTTAACGAGTTTCAGATATACCAGGGTCTCGGTGGAAGCCACCCCGGGCACTGCGCGAATCTCGGTGTTGAGCAGGTCGAGCAGCTCGGCATCATCGGCACAGACCACCTCGACGATGGCGTCGAAGGTTCCGGCGGTCAGCACGACGTAGTCCACCGATGCCAGCGCGGAAAGCCGCTCGGCGACCTTCGTGGCATCGCCCTGGCAGCGGATACCGATCATGGCCTGCCGGGAGAAACCCAGTTGCATCGGGTCGGTGACCGCGACGATCTGCATGACGCCGGCGTCGATGAGCCGCTGCACGCGCTGACGCACGGCGGCCTCCGACAGTCCGACGGCCTTGCCGATGCCGGCGTAGGAACGGCGGCCGTCCTTCTGGAGCTTCTCGACGATCGCCTTCGACATCTCATCGAGTGGGGCGGGGCCGCCGGGCCCGGGGCCTGCGGCCCGCAAATCACGCATGCCCTTGATTGTGCACGGAATCCGTTGTTTGGGGCAAAAAAAGCGACGGAATGCGTAGCATTGGGCCGTGATTGCGAGTAGCTGGATCGACGGTGCCCCGGTCACGACCGGCGGAGATCGTCATCAGGTCATCAATCCCGCCACCGGTGCTGTCGTCGCGGACCTCGACCTTGCCACCCCCGTCGACGTCGACGCCGCGGTGGCCTCGGCGCGCGCGGCGCTGCCCGGTTGGTCCGGCGCCACCCCGGCCGAGCGGTCCGCGGTGCTGGTCAAGCTGGGCGAGTTGCTCGAGGCCAACGCCGCCGACATCGTTGCCGAGGAGGTCAGCCAGACCGGCAAGCCGGTCCGATTGGCAACCGAGTTCGACGTTCCGGGCAGTATCGACAACATCGCCTTCTTCGCCGGCGCGGCCCGGCACCTGGAGGGCAAGGCCACCGCCGAGTACTCCGCGGACCACACCTCGTCGATCCGCCGGGAGGCGGTCGGCGTGGTCGGCACCATCACCCCGTGGAACTACCCGCTGCAGATGGCGGTGTGGAAGGTCATCCCGGCGCTGGCGGCGGGATGCTCGGTGGTCATCAAACCCGCCGAACTGACCCCGCTGACCACCCTGACGCTGGCCCGGCTGGCCACCGAGGCGGGCCTGCCCGACGGTGTGTTCAACGTCGTCACCGGAACCGGTGGTGACGTCGGCCACGCGTTGGCGGGGCACCCGGACCTGGACGTCGTGACCTTCACCGGATCCACCGGGGTGGGCCGAAAGGTGATGGCGGCGGCCGCCGTTCACGGTCACCGCACCCAACTCGAACTCGGTGGCAAGGCGCCTTTCGTGGTGTTCGACGACGCCGACCTCGAGGCCGCCGTGCACGGCGCGGTGGCCGGGGCGCTGATCAACTCCGGGCAGGATTGCACGGCGGCCACCCGGGCGATCGTCGCGGCCGACCTCTACGACGACTTCGTGGCCGGGGTGGCCGACCTGATGGGCAAGGTCGTCGTCGGCGACCCGCAGGACCCCGACACCGATATGGGGCCGTTGATCTCCCGCGCCCATCGCGACAAGGTGGCCGCGATGGTGGCCCGCGCTCCGGGCCAGGGCGCCCGGGTCGTCACCGGCGGTGCGGCACCGGATCTGCCCGGTGCCTTCTACCTACCCACCCTGCTGGCCGATGTCGCCGAGAGTTCGGAGGTCTACCGGGAGGAGATCTTCGGACCGGTGCTCACCGTCCGCCGCCACGACGGCGACGACGACGCACTGCGGCAGGCCAACGACACCGTCTACGGCCTGGCCGCCTCGGCCTGGACCCGGGACGTCTACCGCGCCCAGCGTGCCGCACGGGAGATCAAGGCCGGCTGCGTGTGGATCAACGATCACATCCCGATCATCAGCGAGATGCCGCACGGAGGGGTCGGGGCATCCGGCTTCGGCAAAGATATGTCGGACTACTCCTTCGAGGAGTACCTGACCATCAAGCATGTGATGAGCGACATCACTGGTGTCGCCGAAAAAGATTGGCACCGAACGATATTCAAGTTGCGATGAGCGCTTGCGCGAAGAGCCGCAAACGGCGCTGAGCGCTTGCGCGAAGAGCCAAAAACGGCGCTGAGCCCAGGACGCTAGGAGTGTTTGGTGAACTCCTCACCGGTCTCCGGGTTCAGTGCGGTCTCACCCGGCGGCAGGTTGGACAGATCCGGGGCGATCACCGTCGGCATGTCGCCGGAATCCGGCAGGCCCAGGGTCGGTTCCACCGCGGTGGCGGGTTCGAGCACCAGGTCGGCACTGGATCGCCGGGACAGCGTCAGGCCGTGGAAGAAGTCCGGTGATGCCAGCCACCACAGCACCATCATCAGCACGCCGAGCGCCAGTGCGCCGATGCCCACCACGGCGACCGCGCCGTAGCCGAGGATCGTGACGTTGTCGCCGTTGTCGTCGGTGAGCCAGTCCGGCTTGGCGTACTGGATCAGGCCGTAGATGAACACCGCGCTCAGCAGCACGCCGCCGGCCAGCGGCACCACCCCGCGCATCAGGAGATCCCGCACCGAGTCGGTCAGATGCCGGCGGTAGAACCACGCGCAGGCGAAGCCGGTCAGGCCGTAGTAGAACGCGATCATCAGGCCCACCGAGCCGATCAGCGCGGTCAGCAGGTTCGGGCTGACCAGGGTGAACAGCAGATAGAACAGCACCGACACCGCACCCATCGCGACCGTCGAGGTGGTGGGCGTCAGGTAGGTGCGGTGGATCTTGGCGAACGAACCGGGCAGTGCCCGGTAGACGCCCATCGACAACGTGGTGCGTGCGGTCGGCAGGATCGTGGTCTGGGTCGATGCCGACGCCGAGGTCAGGATGGACGCCGCCAGCAGTATCAGGGCGACCTTGCCCAGCAGGCTGTCGCCGAACAGGTCATGGCCCACCGCGGCGAACACGTCATCGGCGTTCTCCTGGTTGCCCAGGCCCACCCCTTCGGTGCCCACGCCGGCGAACGCGATCGTCGACACCGATACCAGAACGTAGGTCGCCAGCAGCAGGAAGGTGGAGATCACCGCCGCTCGTCCGGGGGTACGGCCGGGGTCATCGGACTCCTCGTTGCACGCGACCGCGGTGTCCCAGCCCCAGTAGATGAAGATCGCCGTCAGCACGGCCGGGGCGATCACGGTGGAGAAGTCCAGCCCGGCCGGCCAGAACCAGTCCAGCGACGGCGTGATGGAGTACGGCTCGGCGTTACCGGTGTACACCTTGACCAGGGCCACCACGGCGAAGGCCAGCAGGACCACGAGTTCGATGCCGAGCAGGCCGTACTGCAGGCGGGCCGAGATCTCGATGCCGCGGTAGCAGATATAGGTCATCACCACGATCCAGATGACCCCGGCCACCGTCGACCACAGGGTGCTGTTGGCCAGGTCGGCCGCGCCGAACAGGTGGAAGGAATAGGAGCCCGCGATCTGGGCCAGGTTGGCCATCACGATGACGTCGGCGGCGATGATGCCCCAGCCGCCCATCCAGCCGACCAGCGGCCCGAACGCCCGCGATGCCCAGGTGAAGGTGGTGCCGCAGTCCGGTTCGGCCTTGTTGAGTTCCTGGTAGGCCACCGCGATCATCCACATCGGGATGAATGCCAGCAGGATGATCGCCGGCGCCTTCACCCCGGCCAGCAGCGCCCCGCCGCTGGCCACGATCAGGCCCAGGCTGGCGGCCAGCGAGTAGGCCGGGGCGGTGGAGGCCATCCCGACGACGATGCTGGACACCAGGCCCAGCGCACCGCCCTTGAGGCCCTTGCTCTCGACGGACGCACCGTTGTCGAAGGTGAGTTCGCCCTTGCTCATGGCGTAGGACGGTACGTCAGCGCGCGAAGATCAGCGCGCGCTTGACCTCCTGGATGGCCTTGGTCACCTCGATACCGCGCGGGCAGGCGTCTGTGCAGTTGAACGTGGTCCGGCAGCGCCAGACCCCGTCGACCTCGTTGAGGATCTCCAGTCGTTCGGCGGCACCCTCGTCGCGGCTGTCGAAGATGAACCGGTGGGCGTTGACGATCGCCGCCGGGCCGAAATAGCTGCCCTCGTTCCAGAACACCGGACAACTGGTGGTGCAGCAGGCGCACAGGATGCACTTGGTGGTGTCGTCGTAGCGGGCCCGGTCGGTCTGGCTCTGGATACGTTCCTTGGTCGGCGGGTTGCCGCTGGTGATCAGGTACGGCTTCACCCGCCGGAAGGCGTCGAAGAACGGCTCCATATCGACCACCAGATCCTTCTCCACCGGCAGGCCGCGGATCGGCTCGATGGAGACGGTCAACGGCTTGTCGCCCTTCGGGAGCAGGTCTCGCATCAGCACCTTGCACGCCAGCCGGTTGACGCCGTTGATCCGCATGGCATCCGAACCGCACACCCCGTGCGCGCAGGAGCGGCGGAAGGTCAGCGTCCCGTCCAGGTAGCTCTTGGCGTACATCATCAGATTGAGCAGCCGGTCGGTCGGCAGGCACGGCACCCGGAAGCTCTGCCAGCCGCCGGAGTCGGCGTAGCGGTCCGGGTCCTCCGGGTCGAAGCGGGCGACCTTCAGCGTCACCATCACCGCGCCGTCCGGAACGGGGGGCAAGTTCTCCGTCATATCAGTACTTGCGCTCCATCGGCTCGTAGCGGGTTTGCACCACCGGCTTGTAGTCCAGCCGGACATCGCTCAACAACTCGCTGCCCTCTTTATAGGCCATCGTGTGACGCATGTAGTTGGTGTCGTCGCGGTTGGGGTAGTCCTCCCGGGCGTGGCCGCCGCGGGATTCCTTGCGGTTCAGTGCGCTGACCACGGTGACCTCGGCCAACTCCAGCAGGAAGCCCAGTTCGATGGCCTCCAACAGGTCGCTGTTGTACCGCTTGCCCTTGTCGTGCACGGTGATCCGGGAGTAGCGCTCCTTGAGCCCGTGGATATCGGTGAGCGCCTGCTTGAGGGTTTCCTCGGTGCGGAACACCGCGGCGTTGTTGTCCATCGACTGCTGCAGTTCGGTGCGGATGTCGGCGACCCGCTCGTTACCGTGCTCGGAGAGGATGTTGGCCACCCAGTCGACGACCATGGCGGCCGGTTCGTCCGGCAGGTCGGTCCGCGGATTGCCGAGCGCGTAGTAGGCCGCGGCGAGTCCGGCCCGACGACCGAAGACATTGATATCCAGCAGCGAGTTGGTGCCCAGTCGGTTCGCGCCGTGAACCGACACGCAGGCGCATTCACCGGCCGCGTACAGCCCGGGCACGACATTGGTGTTGTCGCGCAACACCTGCCCGATCACCGTGGTGGGGATACCGCCCATGACGTAGTGGCAGGTGGGATAGACCGGCACGAGTTCCTTGACCGGGTCGACGCCCAGGTAGGTGCGGGCGAACTCGGTGATATCGGGCAGTTTCGCCTCCAGCACGTCCGCACCGAGGTGACGGACGTCGATGTAGACGTAGTCCTTGTGCGGTCCGGCGCCGCGGCCCTCGAGGACCTCCTGGACCATGGCGCGCGCGACGATGTCGCGCGGGGCGAGGTCGACGATCGTCGGTGCGTAGCGCTCCATGAAGCGCTCACCCTCACCGTTGAGCAGTCGACCGCCCTCGCCGCGAACAGCTTCGGAGATCAGGATTCCCAGCCCGGCCAGTCCGGTCGGGTGGAACTGGTGGAACTCCATGTCCTCCAACGGAAGTCCCTTACGGAACACGATGCCCAGGCCGTCGCCGGTGAGGGTGTGGGCGTTGGACGTGGTCTTGTACATCCGCCCGGAACCGCCGGTGGCCAGCACGATGGCCTTGGCGTGGAAGACGTGGATGTCCCCGGTGGCCAGTTCGTAGGCGACCACGCCGGTGGCCACCGGTCCGCGCGGTGTCTCGGTCAGCACCAGATCCAGTGCATAGAACTCGTTGAAGAACTCCACGTCGTGTTTGACGCAGTTTTGGTAGAGCGTCTGCAGGATCATGTGGCCGGTACGGTCGGCGGCGTAGCAGGCGCGGCGGACCGGAGCCTTGCCGTGATCGCGGGTGTGGCCGCCGAACCGGCGTTGGTCGATGCGTCCCTCCGGGGTGCGGTTGAACGGCATGCCCATCTTCTCGAGGTCGAGCACCGCGTCGATGGCTTCCTTGCACATGATCTCGACCGCGTCCTGGTCGGCGAGGTAATCGCCGCCCTTGACGGTGTCGAAGGTGTGCCACTCCCAATTGTCCTCTTCGACGTTGGCCAGTGCGGCACACATCCCGCCCTGGGCCGCGCCGGTGTGGCTGCGGGTCGGGTAGAGCTTGGTCAGCACGGCGGTGCGCACTTTGGGTCCGGCCTCGACGGCCGCGCGCATGCCTGCTCCGCCGGCGCCGACGATGACGACGTCGTAGCGGTGTTGGGTGATCATCGTCCCTCCCTAGATGTTCGGATCGAAGGTCAGAAGTGTGTAGGTGCCGACCACCAGGATCAGCACCATCGAGACGGCGAGAAGCGAGTTGAGCCAGAACCGGGTGGAATCCTTACGGGCGTAGTCGGCGATGATGGTGCGGATTCCGTTGCCGCCGTGCAGTTGGGCCAGCCACAGCATGGACAGATCCCAGATCTGCCAGAACGGCGAGGCCCAGCGCTGGGCGACATAGTTGAAGTCGATCCGGTACACCCCGCCGTCCCACATCAGCCCGATGAACAGGTGGCCGATCACCAGGAACACCAGCACTACACCGGAGAACCTCATGAACAGCCAGGCGTACTTCTCGAAGTTGGGCATCCCGCCGCGCCGCGGCGAGCGCGGACTGTCCAGGCCGGCCGGATGATCATGGTCGCGGGTGACGACCGGGGCCGGGTTCACAGGAACCGCTCCGCCATGTGCATCCCGATCACCACGGTGGACGGGACCATCACCACCAGCCAGATCCCGGCGACCGCCCACAGCATCTGCCGCTGATGGCGGGGACCCTGCCACCAGAAGTCGATGGCGATCACCCGCAGGCCGTTGAGCGCATGGAACAGGACACAGGCCACCAAGCCCAGTTCCATCAGACCGATGATCGGGGTCTTGTAGGTCTCGACGATCTCGTTGTAGGCCTGCGGGCTGACCCGCACGAGTGCAGTGTCCAGCACGTGGACGAACAAGAAGAAAAAGACCGTGGCCCCGGTGATGCGGTGCAGAACCCAGGACCACATGCCGGGGTCACCGCGGTAGAACGTTCTCCGTCGCCGGGGCGCCACCTGCGTTGTGCTTATTGCCGTGCTCATTGCCAGCCTCCCAATTCGGAAGTTTGGGTGGACTCTAACGCTGTTTGCAGTACGAAGTCAGTGACGCAGCGATTACGTCATAGCTGCGGGCGGGTGATCCTGGGCACAATGGGGGAGTGGAAGGGCTGTGATGAGCACGCCGCTGACGTTGGAGACGATCGGTCAGGCACCCAAGGCGCTGCTGCATGACCACCTCGACGGCGGGCTGCGGCCGGCCACCGTCATCGACATCGCCGACGAGGTGGGCTACACCGGGCTGCCGAGCACCGACGACACCGCGCTGGCGACCTGGTTCCGCACCGCGGCGCACAGCGGCTCGCTGGTCCGCTACCTGGAACCGTTCGCGCACACCGTCGCGGTGATGCAGACCGCCGCGGCGCTGTACCGGGTCGCCTGTGAATGTGTTGAGGACCTGGCCGCCGACAACGTGGTCTACGCCGAGGTTCGCTTCGCCCCGGAGTTGCACATCGACGGCGGGCTGTCGATGGATGAGGTGCTCGAGGCGGTGCTGGCCGGGTTCGCCGACGGTGAGCGGGCCGCTGCGGCCGCCGGCCGTGCCATCACGGTGCGCTGTCTGGTGACCGCCATGCGCCATGCCGCCCGGTCACGGGATATCGCCGAGTTGGCGATTGCGTTCCGCGACAAGGGCGTCGTCGGTTTCGATATCGCCGGCGCGGAGGCCGGCTACCCGCCGTCGCGCCATCTCGACGCCTTCGAGTACATGCGCGCCAACAATGCCCGGTTCACCATCCACGCCGGCGAGGCGTTCGGCCTGCCGTCCATCCACGAGGCCATCGCGTTCTGCGGCGCCGACCGGTTGGGGCACGGGGTCCGGATCGTCGACGATATCGAGGAACTACCGGACGGCACCGCGTGCCTGGGCCGGCTGGCGGGCATCGTGCGCGACAAGCGGATCCCGCTGGAGATGTGCCCGAGCTCCAATGTGCAGACCGGTGCGGTGCCCAGTATCGAAAAGCATCCGTTCGACCTGCTGGCCCGGTTGCGGTTCCGGGTCACGGTCAACACCGATAACCGGCTGATGAGCGACACCACCATGAGCCGGGAGATGCTGGCGCTGGTCGAGACCTTCGGTTACGGCTGGAGTGACCTGGAATGGTTCACCATCAACGCCATGAAATCGGCCTTCATCCACTTCGACGAGCGACTGGCCATCATCGACGAGGTGATCAAACCGCGGTACGCGGTGCTGGTCGGCTAGCCCGGGCCCCACCGATGTGGTCTGCACAGATGCTGTCTGCACAGATGCTGTCTGCACAATGGTTCCCATGGTGTCCATGACTGCCGCACTTGACGTCCGGAGCACCGCGGGCCGGTTCCGCCTGGTGGCGCTTGCCGAAGCCGTGACGTGGGTCGGACTACTGACCGGGATGTACTTCAAATACCTCGGCAGCCCGCGCACCGAGATCGGGGTTCAGATATTCGGTATGGCGCACGGGATCGTGTTCATCGCGTTCGTGGTCGCGGCCGCACTGACCGGCCGGGCCTACTCCTGGGGTGCCGGCACCTGGCTGCTGGCGCTGGTGGGCAGCATCGTCCCGCTGGGCAGCGTGGCCTTCGTGGTCTGGGCCGACCGGGCCGGCAGACTCGACCGGTAGCCGGACGCTATTCGCGGCGCAGTCGCGACTCCACGAACCGCTCCAGTTCTTCCCACTCCGCGACTGCCTGGGCGGTGGACCCGGACGGCTTGGCGGTCGACTCCGGGTCCAGCACGTGGCCGATCAGGCGGCCGATCGCGGTGTCCCCGGCCAGCAGGGTAGCGACGGTGTCATCCTCGGAGTAGTCGCCGACATCGCGGATGAACTCGACGGCCAGGGCCAGCTGATCGCGGTCGATGGCGTCCGGCCCGTCGGCGATATCGTCGACCAGGCCGCTGAGCACGTAGACGTTGTCCTCGGTGACGTCCACCCGCAGGGAGCCGTCGGTGGCCGCGGTGCTGATGTCCTCGTAGGTGCTCAGGCCCGCCAGGTCATGGTCGTGCTCGTCGGCCAGATAGCGGGCCAGCGCGCGTTCGGACCCGAACACACTGATCCGGCCGTTGCGGCCCAGGAAGATCGGTTTGTCGTCGAAATAGCAGCGCAGCGTGTAGAGGGTGCCGCCGGTGTTCATCACCCGGACCGGGTCGATGCCGACGTGCTCCCAAAACTTCGTGTCGCCACCGAGTACCACCGTTGCGACGGGTCTGGGCTCGACAACCTCGTCGACGGCCTCGTCGATGGACGCGTCGATATCGTCCTCGGTCAACGCCGCGATCGCACCCTCGTCCTGCGCTTCGTCGAACGGCTCGTCGAGTTCGGCGGTGGCCTCCGCGGCGATACCCGCGTCGATCTCCGGCGTCGTGATGATCTCGTCGATCGCCGCCACCACGCCCTCCCAGCTCCGCGCGACGGTTTGGCCGATGGCCTCCCAGCGCTTGCGGCCGGCCCGGCCGGTGAACTGGTCGATGCCGCCCATTACCTGACCCAGGTTGGGGTTGCCGTTGAAGAAACGGGTGACTGCGGGCAGCTCGCACACCGTCCCGATGGAGGAGACCACGGACAGCGTGTTGGCCAGCGCCTCCACCGAGGTCTCGGTGGGCTTCTCGGCCAGCAGCTCCGGCACGCCGATCAGGTCGGCCTGGCGGTTCTCGGCGGGCTGCAGCCGGTGGGCGTTGGCCTTGGTCAACCGCTCCCAGGCTGGGTGGTCGGTCAGGTCGTTGTCGGTATTGGTCCGCACGAACGCGGTGAGATCGGCCACCGACTCGAACGCGAACAGGTCGTCGTCCTTGCCGAGAAATGCCTCCCACTCGTCACCGGCATCGCGCCAGCGGGGGGCCCACAGGGTGTAAAGGTCACCCGCGGTGACCCCAATGCGAATCGGTACCAGCTCTGCCGCCATGCCGGACAGCCTAACGACCTACAGTTTGTCCCCATGGATGTGTGTGTCGTCGACCACCCGCTGGCCGCTGCCAGGCTGACCACCCTGCGTGACGAACGCACCGACAATGCGGCCTTCCGCGCTGCGTTGCGCGACCTGACCCACATGTTGGTCTACGAGGCCACCCGGGACGCGGCGAGCGAGGGGATCAGTGTGCGCACGCCGTTGTGCGACACCGTCGGCAGCCGGCTGGCCAATCCGCCGCTGCTGGTCCCGGTGCTGCGGGCCGGTCTGGGCATGGTGGATCAGGCGCATGCGCTGATCCCGGAGGCCCGGGTGGGTTTCGTCGGCGTCGCCCGCGACGAGAGCACCCACCAGCCCACGCCGTACCTTGAGTCGCTACCGGACGACCTGCGCACCCAGCCGGTGATGGTGCTGGACCCGATGCTGGCCACCGGCGGTTCGATGGTCCACACCATCGAATTGCTGGTCGGGCGTGGCGCCGTCGACATCACGGTGGTGTGCGTCGTGTGCGCCCCGCAGGGAGTGGCCGCACTGGAGAAGGCGGCCCCGCAGGCGCGGCTGTTCACCGCGGCCATCGACGACGGGCTCAACAGCGTGGCCTATATCGTTCCGGGCCTCGGTGATGCCGGGGACCGGCAGTTCGGGCCCCGCTAGATCCGGGCGAGCAGGGCCGCGAGCAGCGCACCCAGATCGCGGGCCGACTCCCGGCCGGCGGCCAGCACCTCGTCGTGGCGCAACGGCTCGCCGGTCATCCCGGCGGCCAGGTTGGTCACCAGTGACACCCCCAGCACCTCCGCGCCGGCGGCCCGGGCGGCGATGGTCTCGTGCACGGTGGACATGCCGACCAGGTCCGCGCCGAGGGTGCGCAGCATCCGGATCTCGGCCGGCGTCTCGTAGTGCGGTCCGGGCAGCGCCGCGTACACGCCCTCGGCCAGCGCCGGGTCGACATCGCGGGCCAGGGCGCGCAGCCGCGGCGAGTAGGCGTCGACCAGATCGACGAACTGCGGGCCTTCCAGCGGGGAGCGGGCGGTGAGATTCAGGTGGTCGCTGATCAGCACCGGCTGGCCCACCCGGTACTCGGGGCGAAGGCCGCCGGCCGCGTTGGTCAACACGATGACGTCCGCGCCCGCCGCACAGGCGGTCCGGACCGGGTGTACCACGCGGCTCAGGTCGTGCCCCTCGTAGGCGTGGATCCGGCCGACGAAGACCAGCACCCGATGACTGCCGACGGTCAGCGACAGCACCTGTCCGCGGTGGCCGTCGGCGCTGGGCGCCGCGAAGCCCGGAAGTTCATCCATCGGGATCACGGTGGACGGGACGCCCAGGGCGGCGGCCGCGGGTGCCCAGCCCGACCCGAGTACCACGGCCACGTCGTGGCGGGCGGCCCCGGTACGCCCGGCGAT
>Ga0209986_10002911_pt1 | contig 15302 bp, 10 predicted proteins | sample BlataG_FD_183168 | JGI IMG/M metagenome (GOLD analysis project Ga0209986, IMG submission 183168) | Deep subsurface microbial communities from Black Sea to uncover new lineages of life (NeLLi) - Black_00105 metaG (SPAdes) (version 2) | ecosystem: Environmental > Aquatic > Marine > Oceanic >...
AGAGAGTATGCGAAATTTTCTTACCATAAAAGAAGACTTTATTAAGTACAAATGGTACCTCATCACTGGATTGGGCGCACTCATAGTCGTTGATGTACTCCAGTTATTTATACCAAGAATACTTAAGTATGCAATAGACAGCCTTGTTGGCGGAAATGCACAACCCGGTATGCTTCTGAGGTATGCACTCTATATAGTTTTGATAGCATTAGGGATGGGTATAGGCAGGTTTTTCTGGCGGTATTGCATCGGAGGAACGGCAAGGAGGATTGAGAGAAATCTCAGATTGAGGCTGTTTTCCCATCTTGAAAATCTTGGAATGAAATTTCACTCAAACACACGGGTCGGTGACCTTATGGCACACGCAACCAACGATGTTGAGGCTGTGAGAAGGACCGTTGGAATGGGCATAATAATAGGTACAGATATTCTTGTGCTTGGCTCTCTCTCAATAGTTTTTATGTTACTTATAAATCTCAAGCTTACATTGATAGCGCTTATTCCTTTTCCACCTCTTATATTTATAGTTTTAAGGTTCGGTAAATTAATTCATAAAAGATTTGAAGAGGTTCAGGCGGGTTTCTCTAATCTATCATCTTGTGTTGAAGAAAGTGTAAGGGGTATCAGAGTAGTACGAGGGTATAACCAGGAAAAGGGAGAGATAAAAAAATTTCTTACTATAAGTAGAGATTACATAAAAAGAAATATCAATCTAATCAAGGTGTGGGGATTTTTCTTTCCTATAATATTTTTCTTTGCAAATCTATCCATATGGATAATACTGCGTTATGGAGGAGTGGGCGTAATTACAGCCACAATATCTATGGGTGATTTTGTTGCATTTCAGTCCTACCTTATGATACTCGCATGGCCTATGATTGCTATAGGATGGGTTGTCAACATAGTACAGAGGGGCTCTGCCTCTATGGGGAGAATAAATAAACTGCTTGAAACCCCCCTAGAAATAAAGGATACAGGTAAGGCAAAAATAAAAAAGATAAGGGGTGTAGTGGATATGAAGAGTGTGTATTTTTCCTACAATGGAAGAGCTATTATAAAAAACATAAGCCTTCATGCAGAACCAGGTAAAAAAATTGGCATTGTGGGTGGAATTGGTTCTGGAAAGTCCACACTCGTTACACTCATCGCAAGGTTGTATGAGGTTGAACGGGGAGATATAATGCTTGATAGCATGCCTATAAAGGAAATTCCTCTTGGGGTACTTCGGCAATCTATAGGATTTGTCCCACAGGATGTCTTCCTATTTTCTGATACCATAAAGGAAAACATAAGGTTTGGAAATCCTTATGCTACTGGTGATGAAATAGTGGAGGCGGTAAGATTATGTGGACTATCCGATGAAATTGAGAAGTTTCCCAATGGACTTGATACGGTTGTAGGTGAAAGGGGAATAGCTCTCTCGGGTGGACAGAGACAAAGGGTAACTCTTACAAGGTCAATAATCAAAAAACCATCCATACTGATACTCGATGATGCATTATCATCTGTTGACACGGAAAAAGAGGCAGAAATTATAGACAATCTAAGCGAGTTTTTGAAAGAAAGAACAACATTTATAGTCTCGCATAGATTGAAGAGTTTAATTGATGCTGATGAGATAATAGTTTTACAGGACGGAGAGATAATAGAGAGAGGAATACATCAGGAATTAATAAAAATGAATGGTTTCTATGCGAACCTGTTCAGGCTTCAGCAACTGGAGGAGGTGCTCTAAATCAGGTGATAGGTGAAATGTGAAAGGTTGAATGTGAAATGTTTAATGTGGAATGTGAAATGTGGAATGTGAAAGGCTTTGGGTGTTAGGTAACAGGTGTTAGTTGGATAGTTGGTTAGGGAGTCTTTAGTTTTGCTTATGTACGAAGAAGATAGAATAAGGAAAGTATCTAATCGGATAATAATAAAAAGACTTCTTGGATATCTGGGAAGAGAGAAATGGCTTATAATAGGAGCAATAGTATTGACCATCATACTCACTGGAATACAGCTCTCCCTTCCTTATCTCACAAAGATGGCTATAGACAACTATATAATATCTACTGTCCAGATAATCCAGCCAGAAGAAGAGGAGATAGAGCTTATTAAATCCTTTAATACAGAGGCACTTATACGACTGGATGAGGAGAAATTTGCTATAAAATCAAATACACTCTCATCACTTCCTTCCTCATTTGTGCAAGAACTCTATAATGCTAAGAGACTTCAGGTAGAAAAATACTACCTCTTTAAGGCCCCATACAGTGATATTATATGGAAGGTAGTTGACTACAATGAGTTTAAGAATATAAGGCTCGTATCACATAACGCACTCAAAAAACTGAGTATAAAGGAGATATTAATCCTTCGTGCAAGTGATATCAAGGGAGTGAAACATATTGCCTATATATTCCTCGCACTTTTAATTGTACATCTTGGTATAACCTTTGCCTCAATATTTGCACTTGCGTATGCAGGACAGATAGTTATGCATCGTATACGAGAGACGGTATTTACCCACCTCCAGCGCCTAAAACTTTCCTTCTTCGACCGTATGCCATCCGGAAGACTTGTTACGAGAGCAACAAATGATATAGAAAAACTGAACGAGTTTTTTACAGATGTACTAACCGATCTGTTCCGGGATGTATTCCAATGTGCAGGAGTTATGATTGTGATGATTCATCTGGAGCCCAGGCTTTCACTGGTATCCTTTACGGTCGTACCACTTATAGCAGTAGCTATGTCCCTATTCAGAAGAAGGATAAGGAGGGTCTATCAAAGAGCAAGACTGTTTCTTGCCAGGTTGAATTCAAAAATATCAGAAAGCCTTAATGGGATAAAGGTTATTCAACTGTTTAACCAGGAAAGAAAAATAGCAGAAGATTTCAAAAATATAAACGAGGATTACTATAAGGCTAACATGCAGCAAATATTAACGTATGGTGTGTTCAGACCAATTGTAGACATCCTCGCATCTATAGCTATAGCACTGGTTTTATGGTATGGAGGGGGACAGGTAATACAGAGCACTATAACACTGGGTATACTTGTGGCGTTTCTCTCGTATATAAATATGTTCTTCGGACCAATAATGGACATATCCGAGAGGTTTAATATAGCAGAGGAGGCAATGGCAGCTTCTGAACGTGTGTTTACCCTTCTGGATACAAAAGAGATAGAGGAAAACCGGGGCAAAAAACGAAAAAAGAGATTTGAAGGAAAGATAGAGTTCAGAAATATATGGCATAGATATAAAGAGGAGTGGATCTTAAGGGATGTAAGTTTTACTGTGAATCCAAAAGAGCGGATAGCGATAGTCGGGCCCACAGGTGCCGGAAAGACATCTATAATAAGTCTTCTTCCAAGATTCTACGAGCCCGAAAAAGGAGAGATACTGATAGATGGTATATCTATTTCAGATTATGATGCAAATTTCCTGCGGCAAAATATAGGAATTGTAATGCAGGATGTATTTCTGTTTGCAGGCAGTATAAAGGATAATATAAGACTGCACAATCATAATGTAAGTGATGAGGATATAAGAAAAGTAGCAGAGTATGTAAATGCCCACAGATTTATTGAAAGTCTTCCTGAAGGATATGATACAGACGCAAAGGAAAGGGGTGCAAGGTTCTCTGTCGGTGAAGGGCAACTTCTTGCCTTTGCACGAGCACTTGCAGTAGACCCCGCAATTCTTGTACTGGATGAGGCAACCTCCTCTGTTGATTCAGAAACGGAAGCCCTCATACAGGATGCTATAGCAAAACTTTTAAAAGAGAGAACGAGTATAGTTATAGCACACCGGTTATCTACAATAAAAACAGTGGACAGAATACTTGTCATTGACAAGGGAAAGATAGTAGAAGAAGGAACGCATAATGAATTGATAAAAAAGAAGGGTATGTATTATGCTCTCTATAAACTTCAGTATATGAAGTAGTAAATTATTTTTTACTTTGCTTCAATCCTGTATAAATCCTCTCTTCTGTCTTGAAATATATCGTTTCTCTCTGTAACCATCTTATTTTTGGCTTCCTCGGGGTCACATTCAACAGTCCATACACCTTGAGATTCCTCTCCAACCCTGATTAATATCCTTCCATCTGGTCTAACAACCTGGGATCTTCCTGTAAATGTGACTTCTCTTTCCTCTCCCATACGATTCGTAGTAATTATGAAAACCCTGTTCTCAATAGCCCTTGTTATCATAGCATCCTGACAGTATGGAAGAACAAGATTGGTAGAATGTGCGATAATTTGTGCCCCTTTAAGTGCAAGAATTCTCCAGGGTTCTGGAAATATCCAGTCAAAGCAAATAAGAAGACCAATCTTTGCCTGAACACCGTTAATCTCTATATCAAATACTGGAAATCCTGTATCACCAGAGGCAAAAAGGGTTTTTTCCATATTAAACAGATGTGCCTTGCGATACATTTTGATTTCCCCTTCAGGGGATAGAAGACAGGATGAATTAAAGAGCCTCTCCCCTACTCTCTCTGCCATACCAAATACGAGAAAAAGGTTGTTATCTTTTGTAATAGGAGCAAGATACTCTACAGTAGGACCAACAGCTTCCTCGGCAAGTTTGTCAAGTTCCTTCCTATCCTTAAATACATATCCAGTAAAGCACAGTTCTGGTAAGACAATAAGGGCGTCTTTCTCCCCTGAAAGCATCTTCTCTACTCTTGTAAGATTCGCTTTTTTGTCTCCAAAAACCGGGCTATATTGCAAAAAACCTACTCGCATCTCTTACCCCTTCCACCTAACACCTAATACCTGAAACCTATTACCTTACATATAACACATTAAACATTCCACATTTCACATCCCACCTAACACTGTCTTTAAAAGTACTTCCTCTATGTCTGGTTTTCCTATCTCCTCTAGTTCATATCTTACACGGGTATAAGGCTTTTGTATCTTTATTATCTTTGTAATATCTATTGGGCTTGCCACCACTACTAAATCGCAAGGGGTTTTGCTTACCGTTTCTTCAAGTTCCTTTATTTGCTTTTTACTATATCCCATTGCAGGTAATACACTACCCGTCGTTGTGTATTTTTTGTAAGTATCTCTTATGGAACCGACTGCATACGGTCTTGGGTCTATTATCTCCTTTGCCCCGAATCTCTTCGCCGCCACAAATCCTGCACCATAAGCCATTCCTCCGTGGGTAACCGTTGGACCATCCTCTATCACTAGCACCTTTTTATCCTTTATAATATCAGGATTGGAAACCGAGATAGACGAATTTGCAAATATGACCGTAGCATCTGGATTTGCGGTTTTTATATTTCGCTTAAGTTTTTTTACATCTTCATCCTTTGCGCTGTCCATTTTGTTCACAACTAGCACATCTGCCATACGTAGATTTGTTTCGCCCGGATGATAGAGAAGTTCATGCCCGGCTCTCAATGGATCAACCACAACTATCAAAATATCAGGTTTATAAAAGGGAAAGTCATTGTTTCCGCCATCCCACAGGATTACATCAGCTTCTTCTTCTGCCTTTTTAAGAATTTCACCATAATCAACACCTGCATATACCACCATTCCTCTGTCTATAATGGGCTCATATTCTTCCCGTTCTTCGATTGTGCACTTCTTCCTGTCCAGGTCATCATAACTTGCAAATCTCTGGACGACCTGTTTCTCGAGGTCCCCATAAGGCATAGGATGTCTTATAAGGCACACCCTTTTATTGTGTTTTTTAAGTATATCCGCAACTTTCCTTGATGTCTGACTCTTTCCGCAGCCTGTTCTCACTGCACATACTGCTGCAAGAGGTTTTTGGGATTCTATCATTGTTGATTTTGGACCAAGAAGCATAAAATCTGCGCCTGCGGACAGCACTGTAGAGGCAAGATGCATAACATGGTTATGTGGAACATCGCTATAAGCAAATACAGCAACATCAACATTTAAGTCTTTTATAAGATGCGTTAATTCAGATTCCGGGTATATTGGGATACCTTTTTTATACATATTTCCTGCAAGGAGAGGTGGATACCTTCTGCCTTCAATATTTGGTATCTGAGTAGCGGTAAAACCCACAACCTCATACTCTTTATTGTTTCTGAATACCACATTAAAATTGTGGAAGTCTCTTCCAGCTGCTCCCATGATTATCACGCGTTTGGGCATACAACCTCCTTGAATGCTGTGTGGTACTGTCAAAAAATTAACCACAGAGAGCACTTCGTGAAGAGCAAAGAGGGAAAAGCGAAGGGTGAGAAATCATCTATCCCTTCTCCCTTATCTCTCTTCTCTCATCCCCTTTCTCCCCTCTATGACCTCTGTGGTTTTTCATATTCTTTCATATTTTATTTGACACTACCTGCTGTGTTTAACTACAGAGTACACAGAGAATGCTTGTCAATTTACAACTGGCGTTTTGGAATGAAGGTGAGATAGTATAACATAAAATCCCCAAAAAGTCAAGGGAAATCCGGCGAAAACTTTCATATCATTTAACAGAATCTAACATCCATTATTCTATATTTGTCCACAGGTCAGTTATTGAAATTTTTGGTTGACAAATGCACAAATATGCTGTATAATTATGTGGAGTCAATAGGTCGTTGAGTCATTAGGTTATTGGGTCACTGGGTTATTACAGGACTGATTGTAAAATAGATGCGGATATTCAATAACTCATTTACCTGATAACTCAATTATTATTTTTATCTATAGCTGAACGTTATACTATATGCGGGATTTACTTGAATATTTGAAGCCTTATAAGAGAAAATTGATTTTTTCCATTATATTCATGGTGGGATTTGCTGTTCTCTCCAGTTTTTCACTCTCCCTTATCTCCCCCTTCTTGAAAATCATATTTTACGATAAACCTGTTCTTGGTGGGAATGATATCCTTGAGCGTTTCACAGGCTGGATATTTGGGAATTCAAAATGGGATGCCATCGTAAGATTGCAGATAATATTAGTTTCTGTATTCGTATTAAAGGGGATATTTGGTTATCTCCATCACTATCTTGCCGTTGTTGCAGAGGAGGGTGCAATAAAGGATATAAGAAAGAGTATGATCGAGCACATATATTCACTCTCGCTTGATTATTTTCACAGAACACGGTCAGGAACATGGGTCTCAAGGGTAACAAATGATATTGGGAGAATTGAAAAAAGTATTTACAGAGGACTTCTTGGAATAATAAACCAAGTTTTACTTGTACTTGCGTATTTTTGTTTCGCACTTTATCTATCATGGCGACTTCTGGCTGTTATTATAATCATATTTCCATTAATTACCAGACTTATAAATTTCCTTGGGAAGAAACTAAGAGAACGAAGCGAGATTGTCCAGGAGAATATAAGTGATGTTACATCTCAATTTAACGAAGGTCTGGCAGGTATAAAAATAGTTAAGGCATTTGGGACAGAGAAGAAAGAGACAGAAAAGGTTACATACTCTTCTAAAAGATATTATAAGTCCCGTATTAGATTCGAGAGAATTGGTCTTATTGGAACACCACTTTCAGAACTTGTGATATCTATCGGAATATGTGGTGTAATATCTTATGGAGTGTATCAGGTTTTCAATGAATACATCACGCCCGACAAGTTTATAGTATTTCTTGCCTGTATTATTGCTATGATGGACCCTTTAAGGAGGATACCCACTGCAAATGTCTATCTTCAACAGGGTATTCAGGCGATGAAAAGAATTAAGAGAGTGCTGTCCTTAATACCAACTGTAAGCGAAAATGCAAATCCTATTAGAATCCTTAATTTTAATAATAACATAGTCTTCAAAGGTGTTTCCTTCAGTTACAACGGTAAAGAAACTGTGTTAACTAATATCAATCTAAAGATAGACAAGGGAGAAAGTATAGCACTTGTAGGCCAATCAGGTGCTGGAAAATCAACCATTGCCGACCTACTGATAAGATTCTATGATCCAACCTCCGGCTCCATTGAGATAGATGGAATAGATATAAAGAAGATAAGTATAAAGGACCTGAGAAAGAGAATTGGGCTTGTAACTCAAGAACCATTTCTGTTCAACGACACTATACGTAACAACATCATATATGGAGAGGATGAGGGCGATGATAATAGGGTTAAATTATGTGCAAAACTTGCAAATGCTGACGAATTCATAGAAAAATTGCCAGATAGATATGAAACAATGGTAGGTGAAAGGGGAGTAACACTATCTGGAGGGGAAAGACAGAGGGTTGCCATCGCGCGGGCATTGTATTCAAAGCCGGACATCCTCATCTTTGATGAGGCAACATCGCACTTGGACCAGATATCTGAAAAGAAGGTGCAGGACGCCATTCAACGGGTGCTTATGAAGAGGACTGCGATTGTAATAGCACATAGACTTTCAACCGTTAAAAATTGCACAAGGATTCTTGTTATAAAGGACGGAATGATAGCGGAAGAAGGGACCCACGCTCAACTTATGCAAAAAAATGGACTTTATAGAGAACTCATCAAAAGAGAACTGAGATGATACAGTAAAAGAGAACTGAGATGATACAGTATTTTCCAGAAGGAAACTTCTAATTGCAATAGATGAAATATAAAGCTATTTCACTCATATTCTTTACTGGAGCTTTGATTTTCACTCCTATTTCAGCCTATGTTTCTGTACCATTATTACTATCCGCTTTCACCTTCCTTCTTATATCGCGATACAGGATTACATTAAATTTATTGGATAAAATGCAGTTTGCTCTTGTGGGCGCTGTCTTCCTTGCCACCATTTTTGCGGTTTACAAAGGACATAGTCTTTTATGTAGTGTAATTTTTATTGGCTATATCCTTTTTTATTTTCTTGCCCGTTCGCTCTTGAATGATGAAAAGAGTGTAATCAAGATTGTAGATTGGCTCTCGTATACGACTCTAATCATTTCCATTATTGGAATCGTCCAATATTTCACCAAATTCAATCTCGTCATAAAGGATGTTCCTGTTATCGTCCTTAAAGGAGAAAGGATATCATCTATTTGTTTCAACCCGTTGATACTGGCGTCGTACCTTGCCTTTGTTCTTCCTATTTTTGTTGCCTTCTTTATTAAAGGGTATAAGAGGGTCATTTTAGGAGCTACTATCTGTTTGGGTCTTGTTGCTTTTTTCTTTACTGTGTCCCGTGGTCCTACAATTGGATTGATAGTCTCGATTACCGTGCTTATCTATCTTTTGGTCCGCAAGAAATTAATTGCAGTTATTTTCCCCATTGCTTTAATCGTGATGTGTTTTATGTTTACTCCACTGAGAACAAGATTCATAAAAACAGTTGATCCATCCACAGATATAGCAAGGAAAGTTACTATTGTGCCTGGGATTAGAATGTGGAAGAACCATAGCATCCTTACTGGTGTAGGAGTGCATAACTTTTATCTGCTTTACGAAAAATATTGCTTTCCTGAATACGGTAGAGGACCTCCTTATATCCACTGTATGTATTTAAACTTTCTGGTAGAAACCGGTATTATCGGCTTATCTATCCTTATAGCGATTTTTATAATAATTATAAGATGGAGCTGGCAGATTTGTAAAAGTAACAGCGACTTTAAAAAGTGGATTGCCGCGGCTTTATTTTCCTCTTTTCTGGGTTTTTTGATTCACAATATTGTGGACAATACTCCCTATGTTGCAGGTTTGGGCTTCTTGTTCTGGGCAGGAATGGGAGTTATAAGTGGAATACATCAAGAGCAATCAGCGTAAACTGATACCGTTTGTTGCCTCTCTAATTCCTTTTGCTCTGTAATGGTATTTCATAATCTCCTTCAGTAAAGGAGCGACAAAAAAAAGAGGAAAATCAATACTACTTGCCAGGAGTTTAAGGGCTGCTTCATTTTCTGCCCACCGATTTGTTTGAAACAGCCATGAGATAAAAAACACTTTGCCTCTTTTTATAAAATGTTTGCCGTGTTTCTCTCCAAAATAAACAATATTTTTAGACCATTGATATCTCTTCTCAAAGGAAGTTTTGTATTTCTCCAGTGTCGGATAACCATCAACATGGTAAGCAAAACATTTTTTCCATCCATATACTGTTTTCAGACCAAGTGCTTTTAGTCTTCTGCCCAGATCAGTATCTTCATAACCCATAGTTGTTCCAAATTGTTCGTCCATCATCCCGGCTTTTATAAGCCACTCTTTCCGTACTGAGACATTCTGTGTAACCAATGCCCTGGAAAAACCATCTATTCTTAACGAAAAGCTTCCTATATCCTTAACATCGCGAATATGTCTGACGAGGCCTTGTACAATCAGTTTGTTATTTTTCTTGTGTGCCTGTATAGTGTCTTCCACAAATTTGTGAGTCACCATTACATCAGAATCCACAAAGATAATTATTTCTCCCCTTGCTTTCCTAATACCGATATTTCTGACTGCCGCTTGGCCTTGTTGTACCTTGTTTTGGATATATCTAATTTGACATTTAATATTGGGTGTCTGGTATTTGGCAATTATCTCCGGAGTTTTATCAGTAGAGCCATCGTCTACTACAATTATCTCGTAGCCACTGGTGGTTTGGTCAAGAAGTTGTCGGAGGCAGTGTTGCAATAAATCTGCTCTATTATATGTTACTATAATTACTGAAGCCTTTATCATCACTCTCGCTTGCCTTATTAATCCCCTTTACCCGATAATGATACCTTATTACTCCCTTCAAAATAGGGAAAATAAAAAGTAAGGGGCTATCTCTACTTTCTTTTAAAAATCTAATTGTCTTCTCCTTCTCCACCCATCTTGGAGTCTGAAAAAGATTGGAAATAAAAACCGCCTTGCGGATATGCGCATATCTCTCTGCCATCCTTCCGTAGTTTTTAACAAAAAAATAGGCACTTTCTCCTTGTTGCATCTGCTTGACAAATAGTTTGCCGAGATTCTCTTTATTCATTGGTCCATCAATATGATATGCTTTGCAACTGCAGATAGCGTAAACCCGTTTCAGGCCTAATTTCTGCAGTTTTATTCCCATCGCTACATCTTTATAACCCATCAGGGAACCAAATTCATCAAAACCACCTGCTTCTTTTAGCCACTCTCTGCGGACTGAAATGTTCTGGGTAATAAATGTTCGAAAACAAAAAGCATTGGGAAAAAAGAATTTGAATGTTGCTAATGACGGAACTCTTGTATGGTGTACCATTCCTTGAAGGATTATTTTGTCGTATCTTTTATGTATCCTGGTATGGTCTTCTACAAAACGAGAATGGACCAAAACATCAGAATCTATAAATATTATTATATCTCCCTTTGCCTCTCTTATACCGATATTCCTTGCAACATAGGGACCGCTTTGCCTTTCTAATCTAATATACCTTAATCTTGATATTCTTGCCCCGCACCAAGCTTGGCTTTGGCGCGGGGCAAAATTTTTGATATTTGATATTATTGTATTAGTTCCATCCGTTGAGGCATCGTCTATCAAAATTACCTCATAGTTGTCAGTAGTCTGATTCAGTATGTGTGCAAGGGAGTATTCAAGCAGTTCCCTTCTGTTATGGGATGGGATTATTACTGATGCTTCAACCATAAAAAAAATTAAAGTGCAAAAATCAAATATCAAAATTACAAATCAAAATTCAAAATTAAGACCAAAGACCACAGACATAAGACATTAGTTATCGGTCATCAGTCATCGGTAACCGGTAATTCCGCCCTACACCTTACACCTTACGCTTTACACACCCTACGCCTTACGCTTTACACCCCTCACCTATCACCCTTTCAGCGATTTTCTTCGCTCCTCCCTTCGGTCCCATTCTCTCAATACCGAGCCTCCCTCTTTCTTGTCTTAAGGTTTCATTTGAAAGCAGTTTTATAATCTCCTTCACCACTCCATCCGGGAACTTTTCCACAAACTTTAAACAGCCACCAAGAAGTTTTTCCTGTCCTTTCAATCTATTGAATGTTGTTTGGGGGCCTGTTCCGACAAATGAAATGATGGGAATACCGAGACCTACGGTTTGTTCAGATGCAGTTCCAGAAAGGCTTATTACAAGTTTTGAAGAGGTTACAACATCTACAAAGGCATTTTTTACAAGATCTATTTCTGCATTAATACCGGAAATGGAGTCTCTCAATCTATTTTTATCAATTGTATTTGACACAGCAATGGCAAAATGTAATCCGGGATACGAATGTGTTAGCTTATTTATGACAACGCCTATCTTTTTAATATTCTCGTATGCTTCTTTTCTGGAACCAGGTAGAATGCCTATTAAGCTCTTATCTTCTGGGGGATTATACAGGTTTTCTTTTTCAAGTTCATCCATCATAGGATTGCCAAGAAATATCGCGGAGATACCACAATGTTGGAGATTGTTTGCAGTAAGCTCATCATGGGTAAATATTTCTATCGTAGTTCTTTTCATAATCTTTTTCTCTATCCCCAGATGTGGCGAGAAGTAATCCGATTTACACGGAGCAAGAAACCACATTCTTTTTCTAAATGCGAACCAACCTAAGAGCAGTAACATAATGTCTCCTACTACAATCACTCTGTCTATTTTGTCTCGCATTCTGTGAAGTCTGGCAATATATGAGAATGGTACCCTTGAACTTGTGACCAGATCATTTACAAATCCTACGGGACTTTCTAAAAGAAATCCTCCAGATGGTGGAGGCGGACTGCTAAATAGCACATCTATACCTCTCTTTTTGTATTCTTCGCCTAAGGAGATGAGTGGAACTCCTATCACTGAAGCATTGGGACACAACTTCTTAATCTCTTCTCCAATTATGGCGCCAGATCTATCTTCTCCGTAAGAATTACTCAATATTGCGATATTCATATTCTCCCTTCCTCCTTATAGGTTTTTCACTGGGCACCAATTATAACATAAAAAGCTATGAAAGTCAAGGAGATTTTAATCGTGGTATCTTTTTCCTTGACAAATGGCTAAATTTGTGGTAAAATAATACAAAAGATTAAAAATTATCAGGAGAATTTATAACAAGTCCGTCAGCTGACGGAAGGGAGTAAATCAAAACTAAAGAAAAAGAGACATAAAATACGATTGAAGTGGAAGAGAATGAAAAAGTAATTCGGGGGCGAAAGGATTCGACGGGGTTCTTTGGAATGAGGGTTGCATGCCGGGTTGCCATACTCCTGTAAAAGGTGGCAAGATATAACTGGCGAATACGCCTACGCAATGGCTGCTTAATGCAGTCACGTCCTCCCTGTAAACCCTGCTCCTGGTTTTGGGGATGGGCGTCGATAAAGGGAGCTGGTCTTCCTTGCCTGCCCTGGCAAGGAAGACGAGATATCCTGGGCTTTGGCGGGGACAACTTAGTTGCAGGAGGTGCCTCTGCTGAGAAGAAAACTGTAACTAAGCATGTAGATACTCTCATAGCCGGTTCTCCGGACGCGGGTTCGATTCCCGCCGCCTCCACCAAAGTAAAGAAAAGTGAACAAAAACATAAAAGAGAATGTAGAAAGAATTAGAGACAGGGTCGCTCTATCAGCAAGGAGGGTCAAGAGAGACCCTGATTCTATTATTATAGTTGCGGCTGTAAAGAATGCAGAACCTGACGAAATAGAAGAGTGCATCGATGCAGGGATCAAGATTATTGGTGAGAACAGAGTACAGGACGCTGAACGGAAGATTATCGCAGTGAAAAAAGAGGCAGAATGGCATATGATAGGACATCTACAAACGAATAAGGTAAATAAAGTACTCAAACTCTTTTCAATGGTCCAGTCTGTGAATAATTTGCATCTTGTGGAGGCTATACAAAAAAGAGCCTATAAACCATTAGATGTGTTAGTTGAAGTAAATACATCCAGTGAGGAGAGTAAATTTGGTGTAAAACCCCAAGACGCCTTAGATTTTCTCCAAAGAATCGCTCGTTTTGACAAAATTAATCTAAGAGGACTTATGACAATTGGTCCACTTGTAGGAGACCCCAGACAAAGTTTTAAATTGTTATACAGGCTTTTCTGCGACGCAAGAGAATTAGGATTCAATATGAAATATCTCTCAATGGGTATGACTGATGACTTTGAGATTGCTATTGAAGAGGGCTCAAATATGATTAGGGTGGGAAGAGCAATATTTCAAAAATAAAATCAAATATCAAAATTACATATTAAAATTCAAAGATTTACACCTAAGATCAAAGAAATAAGACCACAGATACCGTTCACCACGAAGACACAAAGAACACAAAGGGCACAAAGTATTTAATAATTTTTAGTGTATTCCGTATATTTCGTAGGCTAAAGAGATGAAATATGAATTCTATATAGCAAAAACATACCTCAAATCCCGTGGGGGTGTATTCAAGAGAGTCATCGCCTGGATATCCATTGTTGGTATATGCATAGGCGTTGCAGCGCTTGTTATAGTTATGTCAGTGATGAATGGATTACATATAGACCTACGGGACAAGATACTTAAAGCAACGCCCGATATCATGGTTCTCAAATTTCACAATGAACCTATAGACAATTATACCACCCTGCAGAAGAAAATTGAAGAGACTCCCGGTGTTACAAAGGCATCACCATATATCTTTACGAAGACGATAATAAAGGGTAATAAGAATAGAATGGATGGGATAATGGTAAGAGGAGAGATGGAACCGCCAGATGTGGAAAACAACATTATATGGGGGGAATATAATACCGGGAAAAATGGAATAGTTTTGGGTAAAAACCTTGCAGATATTCTTGGTGTTTTCATACGTGACACCGTTACACTTTACGGATTTCCATATACTGAAAGTCTTAGATTGTTCAATCTAAAGGCAAAGAATTTCATAGTCAGAGGAATATTCGATATAGGACTTTATGACTTTAACTCATCCCTTGCGTACACAAGCTTACCGTTGCTTCAGGATTTGTTTTTGTTTGGAGATAGAGTTACGGGTATCGAAGTGGAGATAGACGATATCGATAATGCAGACAAGATAGCAAAGAATATAGAAGAAAACATAGGTTACCCATACTATGTAACAAGTTGGAAGGAACTCAATACCAACCTGTTTGAGGCGCTGGCACTTGAGAAATTTACAATGTTTGTACTTCTTACGCTTGTAATCGTGGTGGCAGCCTTCAACATTGTTGCGACATTACTTATGACAGTGATTGGCAAAACAAGAGAAATAGGAATTCTTCTTTCCATAGGAGCTTCTCCATCATCTATAAGAAAGATATTCATACTTCAGGGACTGATTATGGGAATTATTGGAACATCTATGGGCGTTGTAATTGGATGGACTGCCTGTAAACTGCTTTCAATGTATCAATTTATAAAAATACCGGCAGATGTTTATAATATAAGCACCTTACCGGTATCTATGCAATCAACTGACTT
>Ga0209986_10002912_pt1 | contig 15299 bp, 13 predicted proteins | sample BlataG_FD_183168 | JGI IMG/M metagenome (GOLD analysis project Ga0209986, IMG submission 183168) | Deep subsurface microbial communities from Black Sea to uncover new lineages of life (NeLLi) - Black_00105 metaG (SPAdes) (version 2) | ecosystem: Environmental > Aquatic > Marine > Oceanic >...
TATATACAATGCGGGTTATTGTATATTCCAGATAGAGGTGTGTGAAAAGGGTGGCGGAAGGCGAAGCGAAGGTGTAAAAGAAGCGATTTCGGGGGCTGTTAAACACGGACTAAGGTAGGATTGAAACGGTAATACTCCCGCACAGATCGGATTCCCCATTAATGTTAAACACGGACTAAGGTAGGATTGAAACGCTATTGTCGCGATTGCGTTAGTTCTTATTAGCATGTTAAACACGGACTAAGGTAGGATTGAAACTGCCGAACGTGTACGTCACCACGTACTTATACCGCTGTTAAACACGGACTAAGGTAGGATTGAAACTCTATCAGGTGGATATACGAATTGTCTTTCGTAGAGTTAAACACGGACTAAGGTAGGATTGAAACGAATCTTTTCTGTAATGCTGTGGTCGTTATCAGAAGGGTTAAACACGGACTAAGGTAGGATTGAAACATAGAAGTTCATCCATGTGCTTGTATTTTTCGTAGAGTTAAACACGGACTAAGGTAGGATTGAAACGACACAACCTTTATATTCTTTCCCGATCCTTCTTTTATGTTAAACACGGACTAAGGTAGGATTGAAACGGATAAGATGAATGCGGGACATGTTGAGCAGCTCTGTTAAACACGGACTAAGGTAGGATTGAAACCTTCTCTTATTCTAATAAGATACCAACACTCCTATCCGAGTTAAACACGGACTAAGGTAGGATTGAAACTAACTATCTACATCTGCGTATTGTAGTATCTTTTCTGTTAAACACGGACTAAGGTAGGATTGAAACCAATCTCATCCTTCCATTCCCTATCCGTCTCTGGGTGTTAAACACGGACTAAGGTAGGATTGAAACACTCCTTTGCGGGGTTCATCCACCTCAAATACATCGTTAAACACGGACTAAGGTAGGATTGAAACTGATTTCCTTGCATTCTTCAATACGTGCATAGTAAGTTAAACACGGACTAAGGTAGGATTGAAACGAGGTTGCGGCTGTCTTTGTTCATACTTAATTCTTCGTTAAACACGGACTAAGGTAGGATTGAAACGTAAGAATGTCTATGAAACAGTCGTTGTTTTCCAGAGTTAAACACGGACTAAGGTAGGATTGAAACGGTCCCATTCGTAAGCACCACTACCGCTATTTATCGGTTAAACACGGACTAAGGTAGGATTGAAACTTTCATGTCGGATTATGTCAGATTAATAATAGATATGGTTAAACACGGACTAAGGTAGGATTGAAACTGATTATGCAGGGGTTCTTGAAGAATATAGCTATATGCGTTAAACACGGACTAAGGTAGGATTGAAACCAGTATATGGGTCACTAGTACATTCTATTGACCCAGTTAAACACGGACTAAGGTAGGATTGAAACTATCTATCACCTCCTAAGTTTTTTAATTCATTCGCTAATGTTAAACACGGACTAAGGTAGGATTGAAACCTTTGTATAAGTGGTGTGATAAGGGAATAATTAATGTTAAACACGGACTAAGGTAGGATTGAAACATTCATATCGTCTTCATATTCTTCGCCGTATTCGTCGTTAAACACGGACTAAGGTAGGATTGAAACGAATGTATTGAACTTGAAGAAGAGATAGCATACAAGTTAAACACGGACTAAGGTAGGATTGAAACGGACTTCGTATCCTTCCTGTTCCGCTTGTGCGATTGGTTAAACACGGACTAAGGTAGGATTGAAACAAGAATTGGAGAAACTCAACGACAGTCTACTTGAATTGGTTAAACACGGACTAAGGTAGGATTGAAACGAGTATCTCTTCGTCTTGTGATTCCAAGACTGCTTGGTTAAACACGGACTAAGGTAGGATTGAAACGATATCAATACGGTAAATACACCGGCTTTACTTTCGTTAAACACGGACTAAGGTAGGATTGAAACAACGACTCTGGAAAACGAACTTATGCGATGTCTGTAGTTAAACACGGACTAAGGTAGGATTGAAACGCATCTATTACTGGGTCCCCAAACTTGCTGTCACAAGTTAAACACGGACTAAGGTAGGATTGAAACAAAAATGGGGAAAATATAGGGAATGGTTCAAGGAGGGTTAAACACGGACTAAGGTAGGATTGAAACAAATCTTAACTGTCACATTAAAGCCATTACTGTCTTGTTAAACACGGACTAAGGTAGGATTGAAACTATCTTGAGTTTGCTTGGAGTAAAAGTTCCGCAGCTTGTTAAACACGGACTAAGGTAGGATTGAAACTCAATAAACCATTCCTTTCTCATTTCAGGTAACATGTTAAACACGGACTAAGGTAGGATTGAAACAACTCAGCGAAGCGAAAAGCCTGGCTCGCTTCCATGTTAAACACGGACTAAGGTAGGATTGAAACAAAGGTTGGGCATCAAAACATATTGTCATACCACTTCGTTAAACACGGACTAAGGTAGGATTGAAACTGATGAACCCTGCATTCCCGCGCTCGGAATATGAACGTTAAACACGGACTAAGGTAGGATTGAAACAACGAAGAGGTGGATAAAGCGACTGCGAAGCACGTGTTAAACACGGACTAAGGTAGGATTGAAACCTACCTGTCTGTCGGGCCGCCTCGAGTTCGTCTGAACTAGTTAAACACGGACTAAGGTAGGATTGAAACCCGTATTCTGAGCTGCCATCCCAGTATGCGATCAAGGTTAAACACGGACTAAGGTAGGATTGAAACGATAGCATCCTCTTCTGAAACATTAAAGCGATCACAGTTAAACACGGACTAAGGTAGGATTGAAACGAACAACTAAATAGACATAGAATTTGGGAAGAAGGGGTTAAACACGGACTAAGGTAGGATTGAAACCTAAATTTCAACAAACAAATTTGATTCTATTTATTGAGTTAAACACGGACTAAGGTAGGATTGAAACGTAAGTGATTCATTGAATGCGAAAGCCTGGGCGATGTTAAACACGGACTAAGGTAGGATTGAAACATCTGCAGATGGCATTATCGAAACGGCTGGGCATTCGTTAAACACGGACTAAGGTAGGATTGAAACCATTCCGTTAGCACTAATTTCAAAATCGAATATACGTTAAACACGGACTAAGGTAGGATTGAAACGAAAACGTTTGTTATGATTCAGCGTTTGCTCACATGGTTAAACACGGACTAAGGTAGGATTGAAACCCATTCGGTAATTTAATATTCTATCAAAATGACAAAGTTAAACACGGACTAAGGTAGGATTGAAATATCAAACCTTTTAGAAAAAGTTTTAATCCAAAAACATTTTTTGCGAAGCAAAAATAATCCTTTCTTGGTAAAGCTTCTTTCTTTAGAAAGAAGGTTTACGGACTAAGGTAGGATTGAAAAATCTCAACAAAAAGCAATAGTTAGCAACAATTTATACTTCTCCACACATCCTTTATCGCCTCCGACACCTTGCCCTCCGAGAATTCAACCACAGGCATACCTGCAACCATCGCCTCAGTGACCACGGGGTCGTATGGAATGTTTCCAACAACCTCTATTCCTCGCTGCCGGCAAAACTCGGTAATCCTCTTGCTATTCTCCTCATTAATGTCGTATTTGTTGATGCATACGACCGAAGCAATCCCGAAATGCCGGGTCACATCCATGATTCGTTCGAGGTCATGCAGTCCTGACATCGTGGGCTCGGTAACGATGAGTGCAAGGTCCACGCCGGTCAATGATGCAATTACAGGGCAGCCGATGCCTGGCGCTCCATCAATCAGAATGAGTTCACAGCCTTCCCCTTCAGCAACCTGCTGTGCATTGTTTCTAACCACAGTGACCAGTTTTCCAGACGCCTCTTCCGCGATATTTAGCTCCGCATGCGCCATTGTGCCATATTTCGTTTTTGATACAAAGGCATACCCGGAAACACGTTCTTTCAGCGTGATTGCCTCCTGTTCACACACGAACACACATGCACCGCAGCCCTCACAGCGTGCGGGATTGACTGCATAACCAGACGCATTATCCGATACAGATATAGCGTTGAATCTACATGCTTCTTCGCAGCTTCCGCACTCTACGCATTTTGTTTTATCCATCACTGCAACTTTTAAACCTTTAAACTCCTCTTTTTTTATGATTTCCGGATGGAGCAGCAAATGGAGGTCTGGTGCGTCCACATCGCAGTCCGCAATGACTTTGTTCTCTGCGAGGGCGGCGAATGAGCCCACAAGGGTTGTCTTCCCCGTGCCTCCTTTTCCACTAATAACCGTTATTTGTTTCATTGGTTTAGTTCTTTTATAACCACAGATTACACAGATTTTCACAAGAAAGCTTTACCAAAGATAAAACTTTTTTCTAAAATGTTTTAGTGTTAATCTTGTGTAATCTCGTGGTTCTATAAATACTATCAATTATCTCTGCAAATCGTTCCTTCCACTCTGGCATCGCCTTCACAAAGGGCACGCCCTCGGAATAGCACCGTGCAATCTGTTTGTCATAAGGGATCTCAAGCAAAATTGGGATTCCTTCTTTTTTGCTGTAGTCATAGACCCCACGGTCTCCAATTCCGGCTTTATTGATAACAACTCCAAACCCGATCTTTAGCACTCTAAGCACCTTAACTGCAAGCCTCAAATCGTATAGTCCGAACGGTGTGGGCTCAGTCACAAGAATACAGTAATCACTGCCTTGCACCGCTGCAATCACCGGGCATGCCGTTCCAGGCGGCACATCAATAATCACGGTCTTTTCCGGATTAAGCTCCGCTTTTACCTGATCAATCAGCGGTTTTGCCATCACTTCTCCGATATTCAGCAGCCCATACACAAGGTCTATGTTACCGTTACCACTCGTCCCTTTTTTAATCACACCGATCTCCCGTGGTTCCTCGCTGATTGCATCACGCGGGCAGACCATGGAGCATAAACCGCAGCCATGGCACAGCTCAGGAAACACCATGACCTGTTTTGGGAGCACAACGATGGCGTTATACTCACATGCGGAAGCGCATTTTCCGCAATAATCGCATAAATTGTAATTGATTTTTGGTATAAGCGTATGCGCCGGCTTTATCTCCTCAATCTCGGGTTTAAGGAAAATATGCGAATTCGGCTCTTCGACATCGCAATCCATTAATTGTACGTTCGAAAGCGACAGAGCAAGATTAACTGCTATGGTGGTCTTTCCCGTACCGCCTTTGCCGCTTGCTACCGCAATAATCATCTGTTCACCGTTTTGTTACATTGCACGCTCCATTAACGTCGGTGCATTTTACACGCAAAGGCATTACTAGCTTCGTTGAGTCTTCCAGCCTGAAAAGCGCTTATTGCTTCGCTCACCGTACCACTGGCGCCTGCATACACCTCTATCCCCAACTGCTCAAAAGCGCTTATTGCACGAGGGCCTAATCCAGAACAGAGCATTATCTCTGCACCTGCACCCGCTACGAGCTCCGGTGTATTGCCTACGCCGCCAAAATGTTCACCCGTGTTCTGCACAATTTTCACCTCGTTATTCTCCATATCCACAACAGTAAACGTTGGCGCTCTTCCAAAATGCTCGCTCACCGTTTCCTCCAATCCTCTATCTCCCATTGTCGGCACGCCTATTTTCATCTCATTACCCCCTTTTAAGCTCCTCTATCCTCTTCTTCACTTCCCCCAATTCCTTCTCCAATCTACTTGCCATGTCCGACAACTGTTCGAGTTCCTCTTCCTTTGTTTTAGGCGTTACTGGTGCATGCGGCGCTTGCTGCGCTTGCTGTGCTTGCGGTCGCGAAGGGATTGGTTGCTGCTGCATGTCAAACCCCATACCTCTACCGCCGCCTCGTCCTCCTCCCATGCCCATACCCGCATGAGCGGCGACTGTCGAAACGCCCGTCTCGTTTAGTTTGCCGTTTTTATACATCTCAACTGCTTCTTTCACCGTGCCATACGCGCCCGTTACGACTTTCACGCCCGCTGCGGAAAGCACCTGAAAAGCATTGGGACCTATATTCCCGGATATAAGCACGTCCACTCCTTTATTCACGACTGTTTGCGCTGCTTGAATCCCTGCTCCTCCTGGTGCGGCAATCGCTTCGTTTGGCATCGCTTCGATCGCCATCGTATCAGAATCTACGAATACGAAGTGTTGGCATCGTCCAAATCGCGGGTCTACCTGCGCATTCAAATCCCCCGCCGTTGCGGTTACACATATCTTCATCTTTTTTACACTCTCCAATATGAATATATATTCGTAATATATGTTAAACCTTTTTTTGGTTTGATATTCTCATCAATTATTGCAACGTTAAAATGAAAGAAGAGACTTTAAAGAAGCAAATATTGCAGTTCCGGGAATTGGTTGGTGATGAACTGTTCGGGTTTACCATGGCTCAAAACGTTATGGCGATGGAGAAGGATAGGCGTAGATTTAAGCAGTTGGCATTGGAAATATTAGAATATTTCGAGTGTGAGCGATGCTGCAAGTGCTGCCGGGAGATGCCGGTTCATCTGAATGATGAAGACTTAGAGCGGCTTTCCAGGCTTGACGGTGATGCTCTGTTTGATAAGATGGACGACGCTGAGGTGGATAACTACCTGAAAACGCCATGCCCGTATTTAAAAGGGACGGAGTGTTCAATTTACGAAAACAAACCCACCTCCTGCTGCATGTTCCCCTTCGTAGTTATTCGTCCCGTTCCCACATTGCAATTATGCCCTATGGGGAAGAAGATATTCGCGGATTTTAAAGAATTAGCTCGAAAGTATGATAAAAAAGACCTTAAGGTGCAGTGGGAAGAAGGTGCTTCTGATAATAGGTTGCCGGATTACAGTGGAAACACTGGAAAAAAAGCGGTGTATGTCGCTCTTCCGATAGCCGTCCTGGAGAAGTTTTTAAAGTATCTGCGGATTAAATAAAATAAAATATAGAAAAGTTTTTAAATGAAGAAAAAAACGTTTAAATACAAATACGAAAGTTTCATTTTTATATAGTATAAACGCCTAAATTATGTTATTCGTTGACGTCAAAAGTAGAAATAAAAAACGAAGGATGCGGGGGTAAAGAGAAATGGGTGAGGAAAAAGAGACGTTCATAAAAATTCGGGACGTGAGCAAGAAATTCGAGGACAAAACTGTGTTGAAGAACGTGAGTCTGGATATAAAAGAGACGGAGCCGTTAGGGCTGCTCGGGAAGAGTGGAGCGGGGAAATCGGTTTTACTTCGTATGCTCCGGGGCACTGAGGAATACGCACCGGATAGCGGTGAGATAATCTTCAGGCTGGCGTTTTGCCCCTCATGTTCGTGGGTAGAGGGACCGAGCAAGGTAGGTGAAGCATGTGCTAAGTGCGGGGCGAAATTTGAGTTTAGAGAAGTGAATTTCTGGCAGGATAAAGAAATGAAGAAGTTACTAAAAAGCGCGATTGCTATCATGCTGCAGCGCAGTTTCGCTCTATACAGTGACGAGTCAGTTATATGGAATATATTAGAGGCATTGGAGCGGTCAAAATATCCAAAGAGTAAGAGGATGAAGAAGGTATATGAAATCCTGGAATCGGTGAAAATGCTGCATCGTGTAAATATGCCTGATACGAGAGACCTCAGCGGTGGCGAGAAACAGAGAATGGTGCTTGCAAGGCAGTTAGCGTTGGCGCCCATTCTGCTTTTAGCCGATGAGCCTACGGGAACGCTGGACCACGAGACGGCAAAAGTGGTGCACCACGCTCTGGTAGATACCACAAAGGGAGGGACAACTTTCCTCGTCACTTCTCATTGGCCTTATGTGATTAGAGATTTGACTGAGGAAGCGGTGTGGTTTGATAATGGAGAGATAGTTGAATATGGCGATACGGAAAAGGTGGTGGCAGAGTTCGAGAGGGAAGTAGGCGAAATAGAACGCGAGGATTATAAAAAATTCGGCGACCCGAAGATAAGGGTAGAAGGGCTGAAGAAGTATTTCCTCTCTGCATCGAGAGGAGTTGTAAAGGCAGTAGATGATATTTCGTTTACAATAAATGAGAATGAGATATTTGGAATCGTAGGGCATAGCGGTGCGGGGAAAACGAGTTTGATGAAAATTGTAAGTCATTTAGAGCCGGGATCAGGCGGTTCCGCGTGGGTGAGAGTTGGGGATAGCTGGTACGAGGCATCAAAGGCGGATGCTGGGACCTTCATAGAGAATGGAGTAATCACGGGTGGCACGAGCGACTGGAAAGCCCATTTTGTTGGTGTGTTACATCAGGAATATTCGTTGATCCCGAAACTCACGACCTGGGAGAACCTCACGAGCGGCATAGGTCTGAATATGCCAGAGGACCTCGCAATGATGAAGGTAAAATTCGTCCTTGAGAGTGTAGGATTCTCAGATGAAGAAATAGAGGAGATACTGCCAAAAACGCATCAGGAACTGAGCGTAGGGCAAAAGCAGCGGATACTTATTGCTCAATTAATGATGAAAGAGCCTAATATTGCGGTGCTCGACGAACCAACGGGAACAATGGACCCGGTAACAAAGAAATACGTTGGAGAGACGATAATAAAGGCAAGAGCGAATTTGGGTATAACCTTCGTGATTGTCACGCATGACCTCGATTTCGCAGAAAAGGTATGTGACAGAATAGCGAAGATGGAGAATGGTAAAATAACGGAAATAGAGGATTTGAGGGCGGTCTAAGATATTAGCCCGCTTCCTCTAAGTTCTCCCCCACGTCTATCGCACTTGTGTTTATATCCTCGATTATCCTGGAGTGGATGAGAACCACAAGACTCAATTTCTTACATTCGTTTATGAGTTCGCGGAAAGTGTTTTTCACTTTTGCATCCTCTATTTTATCTAAGTTCTTAGACAGCAGTGCAACCACCGGTCTCAGGTTATCCTCGAAAAAATGCTTCGAAAACTTACCAAAAGCATCAGTTAAAGAGGTATTAACGGAATAACGCATTTCCCCGCCCATGTTGATTTCATTAATCAGGTTCGCCATTTTCAATTTTTGCAGGTTTATGCCAATCAATCCACTGCTGTAGCCCGTGCCTTTTTCTATTTCCCTCTGCGAGACCGGGCAGGACTTGAACAGTATGCAGCCCCAGACACGCCACACCGATTCTCCTAATTCCCATTGCTCCCCTATTTTCGCTAACGAGTCCAACACTTCCGGCATTGCAATTTCGCTCATTTTTTCTTTATAGTTATTTACTAAATGTAAATTCCCGTATAGTATTTAAAGGTTTCTTACTTCGCGGCTTGTAACACAATTCGAATATGCTCAACAAAGACTGGAAAAAAGGACTTAATTCTTCAGTTTTTCTTTGCAATAAGGACAGAACTTCCAGGATAAAGAACCGGAGGAGTTACATTTAGGACATTTTGTTATCCCGATGTCCAATCCACAGTAAGGGCACACACTCCAGTTTTGATCAATATCGCTACTACAGGAAGGGCATTTGTAAACGCTGCCCATGCGATTAGTTATGCCTGCTCTTGCTAAATACTCTTTGATTCGCTCATCGATCTCTTCTTTCGGTGGTGTCTTCACGACTACCGCTTTAATGCTCAATGCCGGATATGCCTTCACGTATGCCTCTTTTAGCCGGTTTACCGTTGCTCTCATGTAAGCACCATCATAAGGAAGCCTATGTCCAAGCATCTCTTCTACGTAGTCTGGAGGAACACCTTGATCTCTAAGGATAGTGGAGAAAGAGGCTCGTAAGGCATGTATTCCCGCAGTGTTTATTGTTCTCCCTTTTTCTTCTTCACTTATCAGCCCTGCCTTTAGTGCTACTGCTTGCATAGCTCTATTTATGCCACCTTCATAAGCTCTTACACGCTCACTTCTACGACGGTTAGATTCTGATATGAAGAGGGGGGAATCGTTTTTTATGTCTTCGGGAGACAGATATCTTGAGCCCTTTCTTCTAAGCTTGATATAACATCGTAATGTATCAACTGCATCTTCCCCTAAGAATGTATAGTATTCTATCCCCTCCTTCTCTCTCATGAGATGTAAAGTAAGTGGAATCTCGCCTTTATCTAAACCCTCAGCCACATCGCCATAGTTCAGCGTGATAAGTTCTTTCATCCCCAGCCCAGCCTGGAATGCACACAGGATGACCACTTTGTCCCGTAATCGCTCACAAACATCTAACATCCGCTTTACATCTTGTGCCGATAGGAACTTTCTGAAGTTCTCTTTTAGTTTCCTCGGTGTTGGTAAGTGTAAATTGCCTATGGGAATATCGTTCTCCTTATAGAATACCCTTACGTCTTCAATGACCTGCCCTGCTGACCGTGGTGCCAGTCCTTTTTCTCCTTTTCTCTTCCCTCCTTTTTCGGGTATTATATAGTCAGCCCTGAGCCAGTCATAAAACTCTTTTAACTTATGTTCCGTTTTCTTCACGCCTACTCTTTCCGCTTCTTCTATCAGTTCCCCCGGGCTTAGCCCTCTCCAGTTGCAGTATAACTTTATCAGTCGTGAGCGGTTTTCCCTGATTTTCTCTCCTCTTCCTATGAGCGTTAGCTTTACCTCTGTGATTTCGCTAAAAGCTTTGTTGTCTCTTTCGAGCTCTGCTTTCGCTTCTACTCTTTCCCCTTCAATCGCTTTCGCATTCAACTTTCTTCATCACTATGTAAAGACCAGCCTATATAAAAAGGATTGGATAAACAATGCGGCGATGCAGCAATGCTGGGACGACATGAAGAGAGGGATCATCTTAGGTCTCGACGATGCGCACGGGCTGTTAGAGGCGAGATTGGGTAAGGAAGTTACGCCTGATACGATAAGCCACTACATGGAAGTGCTGAACCACGCGCTGCCTGGCGGTGCGGTCATTCAGGAGCACATGGTGGAGACGAAGCCAATGCTCGTGAACGATAGCTATGCGAAGATATTTACCGGAGATGACGACCTTGCAGATGCGGTGGACAGGAGATTCCTGTTAGACATAAACAAGGAGTTCGCAGCAGGCTTTGAGGGTGAAGGCCCCGGAGGGCAGGCAGACCAGTTGAAGGATGCAATCGGGAAGAAGATCTGGCAGATTCTGTGGATGCCGACGGTCGTAGGCAGGATGACCGATGGTGGAACGATGTTCAGATGGGTAGGCATGCAGGTCGGAATGACGATGATAAACGCATACAAGATGTGTGCGGGAGAGTCGGCAACCGGTGAGTTCGCATACTATGCGAAGCACGCCGCGGTGGTTATGCTATCGAACTTCATGCCGGTAAAGAGAGCGAGGTCTCAGAACGAGTGTTCAGGTATGCCGTTAGGAATAAATGCAGACAGTGTGAGGTCACCGGCATTGTTCCCGAACGACCCGATAAGGAACGAGTTAGAGAGCATCGCAGTTGCTGCTATGGTCTATGACCAGTTGTGGTTCGGAACGTACATGTCGGGTGGTGTAGGATTCACGCAGTATGCAAGTGCGACATACACGGACAACATCCTGGAGGACTTCTGCTACAAGGGCTGTGAGATAGGACTGGATTACGCAGATGGCAAGATGGCTTCGATAAAAGGCGACAAGCTCAACATGGACATTCTGGAGAAGATAATACGCGCGGAGAACGATTACTGCCTGACGCAGTACGAGGCGTACCCGACGGTGGCGGAGTCGCACTTCGGTGGGTCGGTTAGAGCATGCTGTGCGGCAGCGGGATGTGGTAGTGCCGTTGCGTGCGCAACAGGACTTGCGCAGCCGACGTTGAGTGCGTGGTCGCTGTCTATGTTGGGACACTACGAGCGTATAGGAAGACTGGGATTCTACGGATACGACCTGCAAGACCAATGCACGGCATGCGTCTCGTATTCATACCAGAGCGATGAGGGAATGCCATTCGAGATGCGAGGCGTGAACTATCCGAACTACGCGATGAACGTCGGGCATCAGAGTGCATACGCCGGTCTGGTAGCGGGTGCACACTGTGCGAACAAGGACGCGTGGGTGCTGTCACCGCTGTGGAAGGTGGCGTTCGCAGACCGTGACCTGCCGTTCGACCGTGGATACGTGACCAGAGAGTACGGACTGGGAGCAAACAGGGAATTCTGCAAGGTTGCAGGAGAAAGAGACCTGATAGTTGCCGGTTATTACGGCAGAGAACCCGGTGCAAGACTATAAAGTCAAACAACCAAAAACAAACAAAACGGGAAAAAGTTGAAGGGAGAAGTTTTTTTCTCCCTCCGTTTATTTTTTAGATACAGATTTCACATAATAAAGAATTTGTTTAGCTAACCACAAGATTACACAGATTTCCACACAAACTTTCTTTCACAAAGAAAGTTTGATCAAAGAAACATTTTAAAGCTGTTTTTTTTCCGTAAACGCTTTTCTTTTTCTAAAAGTTCAGATACTTTCGGAATTACTGAACCTTAAGAAAATTACCAAAAAAACTTCTGAAAAAAGAAAAAACCGGAAACTTTTTAAATGCATATAGCATTATATGCATAAGAATTGTATAGGAGGAAAAAATGCCGAAGATAAATAAACTTGTGATTGTTGGATGTGCGGGCGTTGGAGGACCAGCAGCGATGATGGCAAAGCGGATGGAGCCTTCGCTGGACGTGACGTTGATAAGAGAAGAGGAGAATTTCTTGACGAGATGTGCGACACCTTATATCTCGGTAGAGAAAGCAACGGTGGAGGCTTCGGTCAAGGACGATGGAATGTTTCATGCCGTTGGCACTAAGTTGGTGAATGTAAAGGCAACGAGCATAGACAGGAAAGAGAAGACCGTTACTACCGCTGACGGTGCCGTTTATCCATACGATAAACTCATTTTGGCTACTGGCGGTAGGGCTATCGTTCCGCCGGTTCCGGGCGTGGACCTTGAAGGCGTTTTCACGCTCCGCACAAGTCGCGATGCAGTAAACATACGAGAATGGATAAAGGGGAAAGGAGTGATAAATGCAGTTGTTTACGGTGCGGGGGCGATTGGCTTGGAGATGGCATCAGTGCTCTCGCAGAAGGGACTAAAAGTCACGATGGTGATCAGGTCATATCTTGGCAGGACGGTGAGTCTCGACCTAGACATGAGCAATGAACTGGAGAAATATTTTACGGACAAGGGCGTTGTTATCAGGTCAAGAGAAGTAATAGAGAAGTTTATGGGAGAAAAGGCGGTAGAAGCCGTTGAACTCTCTTCCGGTGATAAAATCGAGGCTGACATGGTCATATTATCAATAGGAGTTCATCCGAACGTCGAACTTGCAGGAGATGCGGGGCTTGGAATAGGTGAGTACGGCCTGGAGGTGAACGAATACCTTCAGACATCTGACCCTGACATTTACGCAGGTGGCGACCTGATTGAGTATGAACATCTGATTACCAAAAAACCAATACTTGGACAGATAAGACCAAATGCAGTTATAGGGGGACGAATCGCTGCAAAAAACGCGCTGGGCTACGAAATAAAATTCCCAAAGTTGTTGAACAGTTTCGCAGCAAAGTTGTTCGATAAGTCAATTGCATCGGTTGGTGTAACGGAAGTGATCGCGAAAGAGGAAGGGTTTGATATTTTCGTTACAAAGCAATCGGCAAAGAGCAAACACGTGATGATGGAAGGCGGAAAGCCTTACACCGTTAAATTAATCTTTGATAGGGATACAAAAAAGGTCATCGGAGCACAGATTATCGCTGATGACGAACGTTCCGTCAGGTATATTGACGTGATTGCACTCGCAATAAGGAACGGCTGGACGGCTTTGGATTTGACAACGCTGAGATGTGCGGGGCAACCAGAGCTATCTCCAGAGCCAAGTGCAGAGCCGATAGCAATAGCAGCGGAGGACGCATTCAAAGAGTTCTATCCACTCGCCTGAAATGGGGGAAACTCCCCCTTATTTGTTTACCGCCGAGATCACGGAGTGCGCTGAGATGACAGGTCCACTAAATCACAAACTCCAAGCACAAAATTCCAATGTTCAAAACGAACTTTTTGTAATTTACCAAAAACGCTTTTAAGTTTGTTTTAAATTTAATACGTTTATATAGCAAAAGGCAAAAGATTGATGGATATGGTAGAGGAGAAGGGCATAAAAAACTTATTAAGATATTATTTAGCAAAAAGGATGCTGAAATGAGCACTTAATGAATATAAAGGGGAAAAAATGGACGAAATAGATAAGAAGATATTGGAAGAACTCCAGTTGGATTCGCGCAATTCTTTTACGAAGATTGCGCAGAGGATAGGAGTAAGCACTGCTACTGTAAGCGATAGAGTAAAAAGGCTAACGGAAAAAGGCATTATTTGTGGTTATACTGCGGTTCTCAATACCTCTAAACTCGGCATGGTCACGTTAATCACGAAGATAAAAACCAAGCCGGGATATAATAGCATTGAAGAGGTGGGGGAAGCGGTAGCGGAAATGGCAGAGAGTTGTTGCGTTCACCAAGTAACTGGCGATTGTGATCTGATTGTCATCTCCAAGTGTGTTAGATATGAAGAATGCGGAATTGTTATTGAGAAGATAAAAGAAATCGAAGGTGTGGAAAGCGTGCATGCAGAACTCGTGCTAAAAACGCTGAAGGAAGAGCTTAAGGTTGTGCTGTGAAATAATTTATATCCATTTTAACGACAAAAGAGAAAAAATAAGAGAGCTCGTGAGGAGCTCCCCCTTCTTAACTTCCTATCTCTATTTTAGTGTGCGTACGCCGTCGCCTTCAATATCGCATATTGCTCTATGAGATCCGCACCACAGTTGGGGCACTTGGCATAAAGATGCCCTAAAGCAGCTCCGCATACCGGGCATTTATCAAGCGTATTTTTCGTTTGCATCGCATCACCCCAGACCCAACCATGATGCGCTTCCATCATGTGCTCCACTACTTTATCGACCACTGTGTCCTTGTCCTTTGCTGAAAACATCTGGTTGCATACATAACAACGTCCTTCCGCCATTTTTATCACCATAATTATGTCTAATTTACGTCTATTTAACCTTTTCGGTTTTTTTAACTGTTCCAATAGTGAGACGCTGAAATATCCTATAATCATTTAACTTTTACCATTTTTTTAAACATTCATAATATCAAATGCTAAACGAGGAACACGATAAAAATTCTTTGGTAAATCTTTCTTTTTAAAGGAAGGTTTATCTATACCGGCTACCCACTCTTTCCAGATTCCTCGCATATACCTCAAATCCCGAGAGGAAGAGTCGCAGCGAAGTTGTTCGATAAGTCAATTGCATCGGTTGGAGTAACAGAAGCGATAGCGAAAGAAGAATGGATTGATGTCTTCGTTACAAAGAAAGCGGCAAAGAGCAAACACGTGATGATGGAAGGCGGAAAACCTTACACCGTCAAGTTGATAGCAGACCTGCCAGAAATGTGGGTCTAAAATGAATAGATCATAAATAGCATCG
>Ga0209986_10002913_pt1 | contig 15296 bp, 8 predicted proteins | sample BlataG_FD_183168 | JGI IMG/M metagenome (GOLD analysis project Ga0209986, IMG submission 183168) | Deep subsurface microbial communities from Black Sea to uncover new lineages of life (NeLLi) - Black_00105 metaG (SPAdes) (version 2) | ecosystem: Environmental > Aquatic > Marine > Oceanic >...
TAATATATGCTTGATCTTGTTCTTAATAATCATTCTATTCGGTTTTATACAAATATACATTAAAATTAAATTGATATCAATTTATATAAATCAATAGTAGCTAAAGCATGTTAAGTACTATGGTGTTAATGTGTTTTAGTGTATATTCGTATTTGTTACTACTCTAATATGACAAAAATCAATATGATAAAAATTTCAACCTCACAATGGTTGATACTTTGTTATTTGAACGATTGAATTCAATTAATGTTACAATTGATAATTTTTTTGTTTGATAAAAGGAAATAAATATTTTACCTTTAACAGAATAATCCCTCGAGGCTTTGCCTCGGGATTTCCTATTTCTCCCTCTCCTATTTTTAGGAGAGGGTTGGGGTGAGGTAAAAGTAATTAATTTGAGTCTGTCTTAAATGCGTGTAAAAAAAATATTACAATCCAGAAAGAATGTATACATGTAAAACGATTAAACCAATTCTTTTCATATTTATTGCAGCCATTATATTCCTCGGGCCTAATAATTCTTTTTCCCAGTGCGTTCCCGATACGACTTGTGAGGATATCGGAGATCCGGGACAGATATGCCCTGATTCACTTCCTGACGGGACAGTCGGTATTTATTATGAACATACAGCTACGATACTCCCCCCTAAAACTGCAGAAATTGAAGGGACAAATTATTTAATTATAAAGATCATACTGGATACCATCATTAATTTTCCTCCGGGCATTACATATCAGGCAAGTGCAAAAGAAATGTACCCGGATACGGCATATTGTGCCATAATTCAAGGAACTCCAACAGAAGCCGGAACATATATGCTCAAGATCAAAGTGATCCCTTTTATAAATTATCTGGGGTATATCATTAAGGGTGATACGGTGGTAAACGATACTTCCCTGGCAATAACCATTCATGCTGCATCAAATGTAGAATCAATGAATTACAGCGGATTTTATGGATTTCAGAATATTCCTAATCCGTTTTCTGATTATACCCGGATAGGATGTTTTTGTGATAAGTCATGTATTGTGGAATTGAAGATATTGAGTTTAATGGGTCAGGTTATACATAAGGAAGAATTGTATGCTTCAAAAGGTAAGAATTTATTCAGATTTGATGGATCAGATTTAAAATCGGGTACATATTTATATACGATCTCAAACACTCGTGGGAAATACTCCGGAAAACTTATAAAAGTAAGGTAAATCAGTCAAGGCCTGACTTTAAGTCAGACCTTGACTAAAAATTAACAGACAACTGAAGTGTTATGTTTCTGGGAGGGCGGATATCCCCGGGTCTTGCCATATACTCTTTGTTGAAAATGTTCTTTGTTATAAAGGCGAGCTTTAAATGATTGTTAAACTGGTATGATAATCTGTTGTCAAAAACTACGTAGCCTTTATTATTTTCTTTCCAGTAATCGGCAAATCCGGGTAGGATCATACTTCCGGCGAGCGGGTCGAGGAAAACCTGGTCGATATTTTCCATAAAACTGTGATAAATCAGGGTAAGTCCGAAAGATACCTTTTTATAAGTAAATTCAATATCACCCTTTACGGAGTGGCGGTAACGGTATTTCAGGAAGTCGCTGCCATGTACACCGGTAGTATCAGAATAATCGTTTGTACGATCTACTGCATGCAGGTAGTTATAGCCTGCAAGAATATCGGTTTGAACACCAAGCAATTTACCTGTTCCATTCAGGTTTATTTCAATCCCCCGGATTCTTGCCTTCCCAATATTCAGGGATTTAAACCCAACATATTCGAATGTTGGATAAGGAACCGAATCGGGTGCATAAACCCCAAACGTAAATTCGATCATGTCCTGGTATTCAGTCCAGAATCCTGCAATGTCCACATAACCCTTCCAATCCCCAATCCTTACGCCTTGTTTTAGTCCTATTTCCGCGTTCCAGCCTGTTTCAGATTCAATATCCGGATTCGGAAAGATATTTAAAGCACCAACCTGGGTTGCCGTGAATTTTTCAGCCACTGAAGGAAACCGGTATCCCTGACCAAAAGACGCTCTGAGATAAGAATACTTCCCTATTTGATAATTCAGACCTGTTCTCAGGATTGGTTTTGAACTGGTGGTTGAATCATCCAGCTTAAATGCCTCCATTCGCATTCCAGCGGAAATTTTAAGTTTCTTAAAAATCTTGTGATCAACTTGTGAATAAACTGCCAGGTTTGAACTATTATGATCCCCATAAAGGTTAGCAGTGATTGAAGAGTACATTCCTGAAACACCGATAGTCCAGTTCAGATTGTTATTAAACTTTTTCTGATATTTATATTCGGCATAATATAGACTTGAAGAGTTGTCTTTATCGGTTGCTTCAATGAACTTGTTTCGTATTCTGAAGAACCTGGTTTTCAGGCTGTGATTCCCTCCTTTGTTATTGTAATAGGATATATAGGGATCAAGTTTCATCCGGAAACCGGAGAGTTCTGAAACACCTTCAGGATTTTGCCTGTAGGCTCCGGAATCAGCGTTCTGCCAGATTAAAAAATCGCTTTTATCCTGAAACATGATATTGGTATTTACCCCATACACCAGCCCGTTAACTTTCTTATCAAAGTATTTAAGATTTACATTGCCCCTGCCCCATCTGTCATATTCAAGTTCCCTGTAACCCTGATCTTTGAAGAGATTTCCTCCGATTACCATATCAAGATTCTTTATTTTTCTTGTATGCAGGAAATGGGTGCCATAAATCATTGGCGGATTATCCCACCAAACCAATTCTTTCCGGTTAGGATTCATGTATATACTACTGAAACCCGTGATATTTGTATTTGGTTCAACCTGCGGAAAGGCGGTACGTATATTGATCACTCCGTTTAATGCCGAAGAACCATACAATACGGATGATGCACCTTTAATGATCTCGACCTGTGAAATATTTTCTACCGGTAAGAAGTTCCATTTTACGTCACCTGCATCCGGTGAGAGGATGGGAAGATCATCGACAAGTACCAGTACACGGCTGCCTGCACCATAACTATATCCACTGCCCCCCCTGATATTGGGCTGTCCGTCGAGTATATCAATCCCGGGTATTTGATTTATAATCATTTCCATAGAAGTAGCATTGGTATTGATGATCCTTCTGGGTTTGATCACCTCCATGGACACCGTTACATCCGATAATTTTTGTTCAAATTTTCCGGCGCTAACGACGATTTCATTTAATACATTAATATTGAATTCAAGTGAGATGTTGAGTGTTATTGTATCACCTGGAATCACATCAACGGATTGGCTGGCTGGTTTGTAACCGATATACTGGAAATGCAGGATAATTTGCTTACCATCTACTTTTATCCGGTAGTTGCCTTTATTATCTGAAGTAACCCCGGTGTTTTTGTCGACGTAAATGGTAGCACCTGCCAGAGATTCCCTGGTTTTTGAATCAGTTATTTTACCGGTAATAATTGCCGGATCTTGTGCAAATACATTACCAAGGAAGATAGAAAAACAAACGGTTAATATCAATCTCATGACATGAGATATGAATAAGCTAATGTAAAGATAAGAAATAAGAAATAGTGAAACAGAACACTAAATGATAATTTAGCAGATAAGTACTGATTGGTATTGCTTTATAAACCTGTTGTTATTTAAACGTATCTGAATTTATTCACTTCGTTCATGGGATCGCCCCGCCCAGGCGGGGCTAAGTTCAATGTTTTGAGGTTTACAAAAACAATTAAAAATTAGAAATTAAAAATTAAAAAAATTGTTATTTAGATGTTTTGCTTGAAATTGACCCTAAAATCTTTTTAAGCTCACATGATTCATTAACCAAATATTTTCCTGTTTCTTTATCTCCGCAAACTTAAATAACCTTTCTCCTAATCCCCTATCCATAATTTCTAATTTTTAATTAAATAGCGTAGCTATGTTCTATATTTTCCAGTCAGTTTACTTCAAGGTTTGTTAATTCAGAAGTAACATTGTAATCGTATTCGGGGTATTCGTAAATTGGTATTCTCGATTCGGTTTGTCCGATTGAATAGCCATAGATTCCTTCATATTCCGTAATGTCCTCTCCCATTTCATCCAGTTGTCGTAAGTATTCACTTATTGATTTGGATTCAATGATAATTACTTTGCCCATTTTGTGGATAATCGGACTATGTTCCCTGGTGTTATCGTGGTCGAATTCCAGAATTCTTCTTCCATATCTTGTAATTCCAATCACCCTGTATGTCAAACTCTTACTAACTCCGGGAAGATTTAACACATTCCTGTCGGTTGCAAGGAACGGAAGAATGGTCTTTAAGATAGTAATTTTTTTTATATAACCGTGACACGGCTAAACGTATTGCTTGTTATCTTTGACATTAGTGTTAACTTTGGTAACCGTGTCACGGGTTGAACCTGTGGCACGGTTTAATACGGTTACAAAAGATGGACGCAAATATTACCATAATCGGTGCGGGAGTGGTTGGTTTGGCTATTGCGGCTGAATTATCAAAAGAACATAGTTCGGTATTTGTCATTGAAAAAAATAAGAAGTTTGGCCAGGAAATCAGCAGCAGGAACAGTGAAGTGATTCATTCCGGAGTTTATTATCCGGAAGGATCATTTAAAGCCAGGTTATGTGTGGAAGGCAGGGAACTCATTTATCGTTTTTGTGAAGAAAAAGATGTAGCATACAACAAATGCGGTAAGCTGATTGTTGCAGTCGATCCTTCAGATTGTGTACAATTACCTGGTATTTTGGAGCAGGCAAGGAAAAACGGTGTGCTTGACGCATACATTATAGATAAACCGGAAATAGAAAGATTTGAACCTCATATACGGGCTGAAAAAGCGATTTATTTTCCTTCAACAGGGATTATCGATACGTATGGTTTGATGAAGCAACTGGAAACCGATGCAGTAAATCAGGATGTTCGGTTTGTATATGGGGCTAAAGTAATTCGCATCAAAGTATTAAAGGAAGGTTTTGAAATTCAGCTATTGGATTCTGACGGACAGAAATTTTCGTTTACTACACAAAAATTGGTTAACTCCGCCGGACTGGATGCTTCGAATATTGCCCGGTCGATAGGTATAAACGAAACGAAATATGAAGTTTTTTTCTGGAAAGGGGAATATTTTAGCGTTGGCAGAGGAAAAAGCAGGTTTATAAAACGATTGGTTTATACTGTTCCCGAAAAGAATACGGTCGGTTTGGGGATCCATGCCACTGTCGAATTGGATGGCAGGTTAAGACTGGGACCAAATGCCCTTTACATTGGCAAGGGAAGCTATGATTACTCTGTAGATACTGGACATAAAGAGCACTTCTACTATTTTGCAAAGCGGTTTTTGCCATTCCTTGAGCCGGAAGACCTGAATCCTGATCAGGCAGGTATACGTCCCAAGTTACAGAAGCCAGATGATCCGGTACGTGATTTCATCATTAACGAAGAATCGGATAAAGGTTTCCCCGGTTTGATCAATTTAATTGGTATTGAATCACCCGGGTTAACAGCATGTTTAAGCATTGGAAAATATGTCAGCGAACTAATTGTCAAATAACTTCCCTGATAGCTTCCAGTAATTCATTTTTATGAAATGGCTTCATAAAGGTTTTCATAGCGCCAAAATGCCTGGCGGTAATCAGGTAGTTTCCCGGATGTGATCGTCCTCCACCGGAAATAGCAAATATTTTCAAATCATGATAATCACGTTTTAAATCCATAATTGTTTCAAGTCCTTCTTTTTCCGGCATAATGATATCGGTTATTACCAGATCGGCAGGTTTGTTTTTTAAAAGTTTTATCCCTTCATTGCCATCGCTTGCACTTGAGACGGAGTACCCCTCCCTTTCGAGCATCTCATGCAGCATTTGCCTGAAATCTTTATCATCATCAATTATAAGGATATGAGCCATGATTTAAGAATATTTAGGTTAAAAGTTATAAGTTATTAGTTGTTAGTTATAAGAAATAAACGACTCTTTATAAAACATATTATTGCGATTAACTTTGGTATTTGGTATATCGGTTCTCAATAAATTTGGTTCATCCGGATAATGCATAGGTATATATTGGTTCTCTCAACATTTAAGTTGCTATCCAAAGACAAGACCATCGGTCTTGGATTATTGTAGTAAGACCGCAATATAAAAATATAAAACTCCATCGGAGTTTGATTATTAATATTATTTCACATTTCTATTCAATTATCATTTGATATTTTCTTTATTTTCCGTCACAGGTAAGTAAACCTCAAAAGCGGTTCCTTTCCCTATCTCACTTTCTACGGTAATCACCCCGTTATGGTTCTTAATAATTCCGTACACCACCGAAAGTCCTAATCCGGTTCCTTCACCAACAGATTTTGTTGTGAAGAAAGGCTCAAATATTCTTTCCACTGTTTTTTTATCCATCCCTACACCGGTATCCCTGATTGTGAGTTTCACATAGTTTTTTCCCTTAAGTTCTGAATGTACTTTTGTGCCATCTTTTGCAAACTTGACCATTTGGAGCTCAATGGTTAATTCACCACCTGTATTATGCAAGGCCTGGTTTGCATTAGCTAACAAATTTAAAATAACCTGTTGAATCTGGGAAGGATCAGCACTAACCAGCCCACATTTTTCTTCAATCTCTTTAACTATTTTAACTCCTGGAGAAACGGATGGTTTCAAAAATTCCAACGAATCGTTTAACAGGTTTTGGATGGATGTAGGCTTTCTTTCCGGTTTAACGTCCCGGCTAAAAGTAAGGATCTGATTTACAAGATCCTGTGCACGACTGGAAGCCATTTTAATACTTTTCAGGTATGTAAATAATTTACTATTTTCAGTTAATTCCTCAATAGCCATATCATTATATCCCTGCATAGTCCCGAGAATATTATTGAAGTCATGGGCTATCCCCCGTGCCAGTGTGCCCACCGTTTCCAGCCGTTGTGATTGAATAAGCTGGGCTTCCAATTCCGATTCACGGGTTATATCCCGTTTAACGCCCACGTAATTAGTGATTTTTCCGGTTTCATCCTTTATTGGAGATATGTTCGCCTTTTCTAAAAAAATCCTTTCATCCTTCCTTTTATTGATTAATGTTCCGCTCCAGACGTTGCCTCCCGATATAGTATCCCACATGTTTTTATAAAAATTTTTATCGTGTTTACCGCTTTTCAGTATTCCGGGTTTTTCACCCAGCACATCTTCACGAAGATAGCCTGAAATCTTTTCAAAAGCTGGATTAGCATACTGGATGTTGCCTTTTGTATCAGTAATCACAACGGTTTCGGCTAATTGCTCAACGGCGGTACTGAGTTTTTTCATTTCCTCTTCAACGCGTTTTCGGATGATAATACTTGTTATTTGTTCGAATAAGTTGGATAAACGCTGAATATCTTTCCCGGTGAATTTGATTTTGCGTACTACTATGACTAATCCAATAACCTTCCTCTCTGAAACTAACGGAAAAGCAACAATATAATTCAGCTCCAGGAGTTTTGATATCCGGGATGCAATTTTTTTTGATGATTCTTTGTTGGAAAGTTCTCTGATAAATTGATTGATAGTGGATTTAGATTCCATGATCATTGGTTTTCCTGAATGAATTCCGTTCTTGATTAAACCGTTTTCCGGTAGTTTAACATGATGTTTCATAACTCTGGCATCAACCATTTTTTCCAGAATTTTTATCAATTTTTGATTCATTGATATGTTTTCAACCACTAATTCTTTTTTATCCTGGGTTAATATGGAAATCGCAAACAAATGAGAAGAGAAAATCTTCATAATTTTGTTTGAAAAACGCCGGAATATCCTGTCGAAGGTTTCTCCTTTGTTTGCCAGGGTATTTAATGAGTTTATCAGGGTGATATCTTCAGTATATTGCCGGTTTCGTTCTTCGGTTTTTTTTCGTTCGGTAATATCCCTGAGAATGATCAACAACGCCTTTTGTTCTGAATAATTAATAATACTAGCGTTAATTTCTATGTCAGCAACAGTTCCGCCTTTCTTCACAATCTTTGAATCGTAAATGTTTGGAACTTCTTTCCCTGCCATTCTGTTGATATAGTTATTGGTAATCTTTGAAACTTCAGAAGGATGGATGAATTTCTGAAATGGTTGCCCCAGGAAATCATCTTTTTCGTAACCAGACATTTGAAATAAGGCAGGGTTGGCATATATGATTTTTCCGTTTACGATAATGAGTATCCCGTCCTGTGCCATTTCAACCAGGTTACGGTACTTCTCTTCACTTTCCGTAAGAGCTTTTTCGGCATTCTTTTTTTCCGTTATATCAATGGTGTCTACTACCGTATGGGTTACTACTCCATGTTTGTCTTTATATGGGTAGAAGGTTACTTCATAACAACGGATTCCTGATTTGGGTGTTTCAAACCATGCCTGGTATCTGATTTCATGATTTGTAAAACTTTTAGCCAGGTTGGGCTTTATCACTTCCCTGAAACTTTTTTCTCCCCAAATTTCGGAAATGGACTTACCGATAATTTGTTTCCTTAACAAATTATGGGTATAACAAAATGCATCGTTAATTGCTTCATAGGTATAATTTTTATCAATCAGGGAGAAGAATGATTTTGAGGTATTGATAATAAAATCGTATTTGTTTTTCATGTCTTCCGCTTGCCATCTCTGCTCATGGTCCCTTACTTCAAACATTGCTCTGGTAATGGAAGGTACAAGCCCTGACAAGCTATTCTTGTTAACAAAGTCGGTTGCTCCCAGCTTGTAGGCTTCTATTGCAATATCTTCCCCGATATCTTCCGAGATGATGATAAAAGGAAGGTTGGGACAACTATTCCTGGTTATTTCCAGGGCATTAAGGCAATTACATGGTGGTTGGGAATAACATGAAAATATGATATCATAATTACAAAGGTTGATTTCCTGTTCGAAATCTTCCATGGAATTGACATGTTTCAGGGTAAATTCAATTCCTTCTTCTTTAAGTTTTTTTGAAATGATATCTGCTTCATGAACTTCTTTTTCGAGGTACAGAAATTTCAATTTCTTCATTTATTGATACGGTTTGACAGTTACAATTGGATTAAGTTAGTAAAACTAATGGATTAGAGTATAAAATACTAAAGTATAGCACATTATTTTATACGTATCGGAAGCTCAAAATTGTTTATTGATTTACAATAAGTTATGTGTATATAAGGCTATAGTTTAACTTAGCGTTGCAATCGTTATTCCTTTAATAGCAACACTTTTGATAATATTAAAGTCGAGTATCAACAAAATTTCTTTAATTTCTATGTTGTTTCCCAACGTTTTTCTAAACTATAGCCTTATAATTATCTAATGCATTACTATTAAGGTTATTATTATTTTTTTACAAAATGATTTTTCTTAGCTGGGATTGAGTTTTATTTGTCTTGATGGAATAATTTCGTTTACTTCCACTCCTAATCTTTATTTCCCAATAACCCAATTGGGACTTGGTTTTTGAGATTTATTTATGCCACAGGCATCCCTTCGGGAGAAATTAGGTCAATTAGGTTAATTAGATTAATTTAATTCTTCTTTATTTTTTCCTTAGCCTCAGCCTTATTTTACTTGAGAGCTTAATTTATCTACCTCCTGTTTTAATTTCGCTACCATACTGGTAAGATGATCCTGTGGTAAGACCGGTTCTGGCAGTTCTGAACTGATATAATTAATGAATTTCCAAATTTCTTTGATTTCCGTTACATGAATCTCATAGGGTTCATAAATTGGATTCAGGGAATAAAGTATGATTTTATTTTTATCACTGATCAGGTTTTCAACAATTTTAAAAACAATTCCATCATCCAGGGTAAATACGACGTAAGCAAAACCACTAATGACCGTATGCCAGTCTTGTACATATTCTCCTGTAATCCATGAACCTTCAGGGATGGGAAGCATAGAATCGCCTTTCAATTGAAAGGTACGGAATTTTTTGCTTCTTGACAGGAAAGGCAACTGAAAAACAGGCAGGTCTTTAATAAATTCAGGATCGGCATAACCGTTTTTATATCCTGCCTTAGCCTTTTCAGTGACCAGTTCAATGTTTTCTTCATTTCTCTGATCGACAGTTGTTGCAAGCACCCGCAACCGACTTCCTTTGATATATACATCATACCCTTTTTCCAACTGAGATAGTTGGCTTTCCGAAAGTTCTTTCAGATTGACTTTCACAAGAGTATCAATGGAAATATTGAAATAATTCGAGAACAGGATCAAAACAGTAAGGTTTGGGTAAGCTACTTCGTTTTCATACCCACTTAAGGTTGACCGTTTCATTTTCAGGGTAAAGGCTACATCATCCTGTGTCCTCCCCCTGCGTTTTCTTAAAAATTTGATGTTTGAACTAAAATACATGGCAAGTCGTTTTTTTTCGAAAAATTTTGTTTTATATTAAATAAATGATTATATTATAATCGTAAATTTGATTAAATACTAATCAAAAGTAATATAAAGATTTGAATAATACAAGTTTTATAAATCTTTTTTTAGAAGAAAAAGGATAGGTTAAGGTTAAGGCTAAGGTTGAGGTGAAGAAGAAGAAGGGGAAGTTGCTGGGTGCTGGGTGACTTGGAGAATAACGAATAAAGAATGTCGAATATCGAATTACGAAGTAAACCTGCAACCACGGTGAAATATGCTCCTTCGTCGCATTTCACGTGGCAAGCCTGTAACCTGGAACCTGAAACAATGAATTACATGAACAATGATTACCTTCGGTGAGATCGGTTACTCACTTCGTTCGTGAGAACGCTTCGCTTAGTTCGCTAAGTTAACTAATCACGGTTTTTAACCAGAAACAAGTTCATTAGAACCGAATTGTATTCGGCTGGAAATAGACCTGCCAGAGTCTTCCCGCCTAAACGACACAGTCGGGCAGGGAAGACCTAGCAGAGTCTGAAAAAAAATGATAACCATTTGTGGATTTCGAATGTCTGCACTGAAAGCCCGAAACCCGGAACCTTGAACACAGAATTATCAACATAACAATGGACAATAATAAAAGAAGCATTATTCACCTCGATCTGGATACTTTTTTTGTTTCGGTTGAACGGCTCAAAAACAGCAGCCTGAAAGGGAAACCCATTGTTATCGGGGGCACATCCGACCGGGGTGTGGTAGCCAGTTGCAGCTATGAGGCAAGGCAATTTGGTGTAAGTTCGGCAATGCCGATGAAAATGGCACGGAACCTGTGTCCTGATGCCCTGGTTATCAGAGGTGATATGGAGTTGTACAGTAAATACTCCAACATGGTTACCAATATCATTGCCGGGAAGGCGCCATTGTATGAAAAGGCTTCCATCGACGAACATTATGTGGATATTACAGGAATGGACAGGTTTTTTGGCTCCCTGCAATGGACCCGGGAACTTCGCCGGTCTATTATTAAAAACACCGGCTTGCCTGTTTCCTTTGGATTATCAGTGAACAAAACCGTTTCGAAAATTGCAACAGGAGAAGCCAAACCCAATGGTGAATTACAGGTTTTGCAAAACCAGGTAACACCTTTTCTTGCGCCTTTATCCATTGGAAAAATACCGATGATCGGGACAAAAACCTTTCATTTGCTACGTTCCATGGGTGTTTCCACCATAGGAACCCTGAGCCTGATCCCTGTTGATATGATGGAAAAAGTATTAGGTAAAAACGGAGTGGTAATATGGAAAAAGGCCAATGGCATCGATACTAACCCGGTAATGCCATATTTTGAACAAAAATCGGTCAGCACAGAACAAACGTTTGATAAGGATAGCATAGATATTGTTAAAATGAACCAATTATTGTCGGCTATGGTGGAAAAAACAGGTTTTGAATTGAGGAAAGCACAAAAGCTGACTTCGTGTGTAACGGTAAAAATCCGCTACTCCAATTACGATACACATACCCTCCAAAAGCGCATTCCCTACACCTCATTTGATCATGTATTAATTGAAACCGCGAAAGAATTATTCAAAAATCTTTATCAGCGCAGGATGCTGATCCGGCTGATTGGTGTCAGGCTTAGTCACCTGGTACGGGGAGTTCAGCAACTAAATATGTTTGAAGACACCCCGGAAATGGTAGAACTATACCTGGCGATAGATAAATTGAGGGAACGGTATGGAAGAAATGCGGTTAAAAGAGCAGTTGGCGTTATGACAAGGAAAGAGATTGAGGAAAGAAAGAAGCCTCCAGTCAGCAGTCTACAGTCGGCAGTTTCCAGTAAGAGTGCATGGCGCAAATAGTAAAATAGAAATTGTTAAATGTAATAAGTTATATGTTAAACGTAAGAATGTTAAGGTGCATGGTTTAATGCCTGTAGGCTGAAGAAATTATATAAGAGTAATTACCCTGAAAGGGTAAAACAACAATAGCCCCGTCCCGTCAAGCAAGCCGGGCAGGCTTCAGCTCGGGGTACGACTAAAAATAGTTGGTGCATAACGCATAGTAAGGGGCAGGCAACCTGAAATAACCCGGAACAATGAACTCGGTACCCAAAACCCGTAACTTGAAACTTGGAACCTGAAACCAGAAACTACAAACTTTAAACAATAAACCAGAAACAGAATGTATTTGAATGTCCATTCCTATTACAGCCTGCGTTACGGGACATTACCGGTCGAGGAGGTTGTCAGGGAGGCTAAAAAGAAAGGTATAAAAGCACTGGCTTTGACTGACATTAATAATTCGACCGGCGTGTTGAATTTTGTGAAAATTTGCCGGCAGGAAAATATACATCCGATTGCCGGGATTGAATTCAGGGACGGCGATCAATTCTTATATGTTGCTCTTGCCAAAGACAATGAAGGATTCAGGGAAATCAATGAGTTTCTGAGCCGGCATAATTTGTCCGGGATACCTCTTCCCTACCCCATACCTGCATTTAACCATGTTTATACCATTTATCCTTTTGAAAACATACCCTCCGGAAAACTGAAGGAAAACGAGTTCATTGGTATTCGTCCATCATCGGTAAGGAAACTTTTATCATCAAAATTCCGGCACAACCAATCCAGATTGATGATCCTGCACCCCGTTAGTTTCATCGATAATGCCGGTTATGGACTGCATAAACATCTAAGAGCCATTGACCATAATACCTTGTTAAGCAAATTACAACCTCATCAGTTTGCCGAACCGGATGAACGGTTTTATCATTTGGATCATTTGATTAAAATTTATCGGAACTATCCACAAATCATCAGGAATACCGAAATAATAACGGAATCCTGTTCATTTGAATTCGATTTTAAAGCCTATAAGAACAAGAAAACATTTACGGGCAGCTCTTATGATGACAAACTTTTATTGGAAAAATTAACCCTCGATGGCCTCGAATACCGGTATGGTAAAGATAACCGGGAAGCAGCGAAAAGAGTACAGCATGAATTGGAGATTATCGACCGACTGGGTTTTTCCTCGTATTTTCTGATTACCTGGGATATTATCCGGTATTCTCTTACAAGGGGATTTTATCATGTTGGTCGCGGAAGCGGTGCAAACTCAGTGGTTGCTTACTGCCTTAAGATCACCAATGTAGATCCCATAGAACTAAACCTGTATTTTGAACGGTTTATCAACCCAAAACGAACCAGTCCGCCCGATTTTGATATCGATTATTCCTGGAAGGAACGTGACGAAGTGGTTGACTACATTTTTAAACGATATGGGCGAAATCATACGGCTTTGCTGGGAACAATCTCCACTTTCAGGGGGAAATCGATTATCCGTGAACTGGGGAAAGTGTACGGATTGCCAAAGCCTGAAATCGATTCTTTAATTGATCATCCGGAAGCGGAAATCAATCATAACGAAATCACCGATAAAATTTTTTCTGCCGGTTTACTGATGGCAGATTTCCCTAATTTAAGAAGCATACATGCAGGCGGAATCCTGATTTCCGAGGAACCCATTACATGCTACACTGCTCTTGACCTGCCGCCTAAAGGCTATCCAACCACCCAGTGGGACATGTATGTTGCAGAAGATATCGGATTTGAAAAACTGGATATCCTGAGCCAGCGGGGAATAGGCCATATAAGGGAAAGCGCTGAGATCATCGGGGAAAACAAAGGAATAAAAGTGGATGTACATGCCATTCAGGATTTTATTGAGGATGAAAAAGTGCGGAAAATGCTGAGAACCGGTGAAACAAAGGGTTGTTTTTATATTGAAAGTCCTTCCATGCGGGGATTATTGCAAAAACTACGCTGTGATAATTACCTGAACCTTGTTGCTGCCAGTTCCATTATTCGTCCGGGGGTGGCCCGCTCGGGAATGATGAGGGAATATATCCACCGTTTCCATCACCCTGACGATTTTGAATATATCCATCCGGTAATGAAAGAACAGCTCGAGGAAACATTTGGAATAATGGTTTACCAGGAAGATGTATTAAAGGTCTGTCATTATTTTGCCGGGTTAGACCTGGCTGATGCTGATGTGCTCAGAAGAGCCATGAGCGGAAAGTTCCGTGGGAAAAAAGAATTCAGCCGTATCGTTAAGAAATTCTTTGACAATTGTAAATCCCGGGGATATCCCGATAAAATTACCAGGGAAGTGTGGCGTCAGATTGAATCCTTTGCCGGATATTCTTTTTCAAAGGCTCATTCCGCTTCCTATGCAGTGGAAAGTTTCCAGAGCCTTTATCTTAAGGCTCATTTTCCTCTTGAATTCATGGTAGCCGTTATTAACAATTTTGGAGGTTTTTACCGGACCTGGGTATATGTTCATGAAGCGAAACGGTATGGAGCAACTATCAGGCTTCCTTGCATGAATCACAGCAATTATACAACAACCATTTATAAAAGGGACATTTACCTGGGTTTTGTTCATGTTCAAAACCTGGAAACAGCGATTGGGCAAACTATTTCTAAAGAAAGAGAGAGAAATGGACAGTTTTCCAGCCTTGAGGATTTTACCGGCCGGGTAAGCATTGGTATTGAACAATTGATTATCCTGATCCGTGTCGATGCCTTCCGGTTTACTGAAAAACCCAAAAAGCAGTTATTGTGGGAAGCGCATGTTTTATTGGGTAAAAGTAAAGGGGTGGAATCCGGGCCTGCTCTTTTTCAATCCGGTATGAAATGCTACAAACTTCCTTCCCTGACCCAAAGCCGGCTGGAAGATGCTTACGACGAAATCGAATTGCTGGGTTTTCCGGTCAACCTCTCCTGGTTCGACTTTCTACAAACTTCTTTCCGGGGAGATATCAGGGCCAGAGAGCTTAAAAAATATGTTGGCAAAAAAGTCAGGATGGCAGGGCATCTTGTAACGATCAAGTATATTAAGACCGTTAAGAACGAGTGGATGCACTTCGCTTCTTTTATTGAT
>Ga0209986_10002914_pt1 | contig 15296 bp, 18 predicted proteins | sample BlataG_FD_183168 | JGI IMG/M metagenome (GOLD analysis project Ga0209986, IMG submission 183168) | Deep subsurface microbial communities from Black Sea to uncover new lineages of life (NeLLi) - Black_00105 metaG (SPAdes) (version 2) | ecosystem: Environmental > Aquatic > Marine > Oceanic >...
CACCGGCCCCACCAGAGACCAAGCCCGCAAGAGTCATGGGCATGGGCTGTTTCGCCCACTCTTCATCGATCCGCTCCATGGGCATGTTGAACAGATCGGAAAGAAGCTGACGAATCTCCGCCGGGACAAGTCCGCCGAGAGGTCCTGCCGCCTTGATCACCTCGGCAAGTTCTACCGCGTCTTTTGTCGGTGGACTATTAGAACGGAACCGAAGGAATTGGATTCCTATTCTCGGGATGATGTGCTTGTTGATCATCCAGTCCATATCCTGGCGTTCAGGCTGGAAAACCTGCTGCTCCGCGAACTGGAGCGATGCTATCGCTGTCGCGCGATTCAGTTCTCGCGGAGTATAGCCGCGCAACATCGGAGGCAGCCGAAAGCTGGCCCCGATCTTGTCAGCGTTGTTTTGATCGTACTTGGTGAACAGCGCGTCCGATTGCTGGGAGTCTCGTAGCGATTGCCACTTCATCGTCGGTAGAAGTCCCCGATCACCGGGCTGCTGCCCGACCTTCGCTGGTAACGCCTCGACGACCAAGATCTTGTGAAAATTCTCCACACCGTGGATCTCGGCGGCGATCTTCGATTCCAGCCTCTGTCTGGTCTCGCGCGGAAGTCGTCCGCCGGCCACGAACAGGAGCCCAGGCGGGATCGATTTGTTATCGAAGTACAGGTAGTTCACCTCGTCCGAACTACGGGAGCCAAGGACGGCAAGCAAGTTGCCGATCCACCGTGGCGGGGGGCACGGAGTTCGTGGCGAGTGAAGCGGGAGATATAGAAGCTCGTGCGCTTCCTCCGCCTTATTTTTCTCCGCCTCTTGGAGCGCTTTAATGTCGGGATAGATCTTTCCCGAGAAGCGGGAGATAACTCGCGGGTCACCGGGTGATTTGAAGTACACCTTTTGCGACCCCACAATTTGGACATATCTGCGGAACTTGCGCTGGATGCGAACTTCGCGCCCCTCGGATAGGGGCGATACCTTCAACTCCTCGATCACCTCGACCGACTTTCCCTCATCGACCAGAGGGCGGACGGTGTAGCCAGGTATGTATCCCAAGCGCCGCAAATTGTTCCTCTCGTCGGGGATAAACTCGATCGCGCCCCATCCGTGTGCCTCCGTGTCCCAACGCACCTGGCGGCGGAGCTTTACGAAGCTCATTTCGGAGCAACAGTTTTCAAACCACGAATCGAAGATGAATGCTTCGCGCCTGATTGCGGACTTTAGCTTCTTGATCTCGTCGGCCACATCCTGATCGCTTACCGGCTCTGGCTCCTCGATCTGGGGCTCTATCGCGTCTTCGCCCTCTTCTTGGTTCTCTTCATCATCCGCCCCCATACCGGCGTCATTGGCGTCCATCCAACGCTCAATTTCGAGGGCGTTCCTGACCATATCGAGGGCATCATCGCCATCCAGATCTGCCATCCATGGCTCGGGCGGAACTGCCTGGTAACCGTACCCCTCGATATTCTGGGCGTATGAGTCCAGATTGGGGGAGATATGGGCGCTCAGTTCTATATAGTTGAGCAGGGACTCGGGGTCATAAGGCGGGATCACCGCCCCTTCGCGGCCCCATAGCTCCTCGGTGTTGTCAATCGCCATGAGCGCCGATGGCTCGTCTATCTCTGATCCGGCCGCCACGCGGGCCTTTGCAAGCAACGTCTTATGGGATGCAACTACGTCGTTTTTCCCTCTCCGGTTTTTTTTCGTCCTCGGATTGGAGGTTCCCGCACCTTGTTTTTTTTCGGCCTTCGCCATTTAGTCCTCCATCTGGGGTTTTGCTGCCATCCCTTGCTTGATCAACTCGACGGCCTCGCAAATCGCGTCGCGTATCTCGTCTGGCTTGGATTCGTCCGCAGCTTGGCCTTCAATTCGTCCAAGGGCTTCCTCGCGCCTATCAGGCGGCAGTCGCAACACATCTCCAGCGAGATCCCGCGCCCAGGCGCCACTATGAACCTGCTGTTCAAGTTGTTCCATCATGCGGTCGAATGCGTCCTTCTTGACTCCTCCATTTCGAGAGACGCAGCGACAGATCACCGGCACCTCGATCATGCCTTCTCCTGGGATGTCACGCTTGTCATATCGTGCGACACCCTCGCCATGGCAGCGATCACAGCGTGGATCTGCCTTGGAAAGATCGATGGTTTTAGTGAGCCGCAAACGCGGCGCAACGTCCTGGTTGTGGAGTTCAGGCGTTTTCATGATTTCCCATTTCCTCCGCGCGCACCTTCCACCAATCGTGAAAGCACCGCAAGCAGGAGCATTTTTCTCGTTTGCTGTGGCGCCCGCCATCACAGGCTGAGAGGCCCAGCTTGTTATGGGGCCCAGTGCCAGGTTCGATCTCGTTGAATGAAACCTCAAGGACACCCGCTGCCACAAGCACCCCTGCCGGCGGGAAGTGGGGGTCGTGGATCTCCAGCGGGATCAATACCGCGCTGTGGTCAGAATCCGGATCTTCCGATTCGATGTCTTCCAGGGCTTGATCGAGCATATCATCACGAACGCGCAATTCGCCCCCGCCGTGGATAACAACTGAGTTACCGATGATCGTGTCCCAGGCGCGGTCGTCAACCACGACGACAATCGGTTTGATTGCAACAAAGGATTTCCCCTTCAGCTGGCGCAATTGGCTACCTCCTTCGATTGTTACTATCACACGGAGTCCATCGAGTTCTCCCTGGATGGCCACGGCATGGGTATCAGTGTCGACAAGCATTCTCAAAATAAATACCCGCCGATTTCTCCGCTGTCCGCGTCTTGGTCGTCGACGTAGACTTCCAGTATATTTTCCCCGCCAGTGGCCCACACGTCAAGGAAGTAGCGGCGCGCTGCATCCAGAGCCTGGGAGAATGCGTCAACCATATCATCATGCCGCCCGAAGGGGAAATCCCTCAACTCTCCGACAAGATTTCCTCTCCCAGCTTCCCACTCTTTGCGGTCCGGATCTAGGTGATGTGAGAAGATGACCTGTCCTGCCTCCAGCAGAGGGGTCACAGCGGCGAGTCGATGGTACTTCGAAACGCGCGGTTTGGTCACCTCGATCAAGCCCGCCATTTCGGGCTGTTCGTTGATGACCCATTCGTCGAGCGTGGATTGTCCCACCTTTTCTATGAGAACGCGAAATGGCTGAAAGCGCCGTGCTTCGGAGATGACAGCGGCGGCTTGTTCCTTGATGGACATGTGGCCATGCCAAGAGTCGACGACATATAGCCTATGTTCGGGCTCGTCCACGGCGATCGTGCAACTGGCAAAATAGTCGTTAATCTGCTTCACCCCAACAGCGGTGTCGTAAGAGGTAAAAAACGTCAACTCATTGAGACGTTCTGAGAACACCTTCTCATGGCGTAATTTCGAGAATATGAACCAATGCGGCCGCACCAAGGAGCTCTCCTCGTCAACGGCCTGGTTTCGAAACGCGCGGTTGAATTCAATGGTCCCGATCTGCCGATGTCTGATTCTTAGCGCCGATTCTGGCCATTTATCGGGCCACAGAGAGCCGAAGTCATCCGGCACCGAATAGAATAATGTCCGATATGCGGAGTTCTCCATCAACTCGTGAGACAGATCGTCCTTGTGCCAGAGCGTACAGATATACCAGACCCTACTATCGGGCTCCAGAAGGTTCGACCAGTCCGAGCGCCAAGCCTGTTTGATCTGATCCCGAAGCGCGGGCATAGAAAGAGCGTTCCTTCGATCCACTACGTCGTCCGCAATCAGGAGATCCGCGCGCCCTCCGGTTGCCGTGGACGTGATACCAAGCGCTTCGACGCTGGCGTCCCTATGACGGGCAGTTCTCTTGACGACTATTTTATGCTTCGACCACTCCCCTTCCTCGGACCCCACAAGGCCAGGGAATACTTCCTTCAATCGGGGGTTTAATTTAATGTGCTGGACGACCTCATACAAGCGCTCCTTGGCGCGGCCATCGCTGGCACAGACGATTTTAATCCGCAGATTGGGGTTGCGACCAAGCTCCCAAAGAACGCGCCCGACTATGATCGTGGTTTTCCCGTGATCTCGGGGGGCAACGATAATCAGATGGTTCTCTTCGCCCATGGCCTGGGACCATTCGTCGTGGAACCATTGCATCTGAACCTGCCGACTCTCGGTCTCATCGCGAAAGCAATATTCCATGAACGCCGAAAAGTCTTCGCGGGCTGTTCGTATCTGCATCTCCCCAATAGCGGCCAAACGATCGCATAATTCTTGCCGCTGTTGCTCCTCTGTGAGCCCCGCCGGCTGGACCTTGGTCCGTGGACGCGGCAGATGTCCCACAGGAGGTCTGAAACCAGAATAAAGGTTGCCGTCTGCCATGGTCCTACTTTCGCGGTCTGCGACCCTTCTGAAGGGCTGCCTGACGCGCTGCGCGTCGTCTCGCCCCTGGCTTGGCCGACTCTGGCAACGCCTGGAGCGAAAACTGGTCATGAGGCAACCGATCCGACTCCGATAGCTGGCCTACAAGGAACTCTGGGTCGACGCCCACCATGCGGACGAGTTTTTCAACCGCGCGTCCTGCTTCAACGCTATTTGTTCTGAGGATCTTCCGTCCCTCAGTTGCGAGATAGAACACGACCCTGGAGAGGCGCACATCGCCTCTGTACGTCATCTGCTGCGCGTACCGCATCGAGGGACCAAGGCAGCCTCCACGCTGCGCGATCGTCATGTTCTGCAATACCGGGGATGCGAGCCACCGCTTGTTGAAGTCCGTATATGGGTTGATCGCGCACTTTTCCATCACGGTAAACGGTTTTGGAGCGAACGAGTTGCACACCAGGAACAGGGTGAATTTACGCGGACAGTATTTATCCACCTCGCGGAGCACTCCCCAGAACTCGTCAAGCTCCTTCTGCCCTTCGCCAGGTAGATCCGCAATGACGTAGGCGTTCGCGGTCGTCATCGGCCGACCTTTGGGCGTCCGAAGCACATCGAAAATATGCCTGAACCCCTCGATCAACATTTCATTTGTAGGAATTTTTTTGAATTCCTTCCGCTTCGCGGCACTGAACGCCTCGATGCCGAATTTGACCTTTGTAACTATTTTTTGTTTTAAAAGGTTGTCCAGACGGGCGTCTTCGGCCGAGTTGTGTTTGCCCGCACGACGGACGCATTCTTCGATCTCTCGGTATTCGCTATGGCCGGTCCTATCCGGCGCGAACATTCCGATACCCTTGGTCGGGGTTTGAGAGATGAGGTGCTTGACGATCGCGAATGGTTGCTCGCGATACGGTTTGATCGCCGACAGCTGGCAGAATGGGCAACGAAAGCGACAGCCCCTGGCTATCTCGATCCGCGAGGTTTGGTTACCTCTGAGTTCCACGTATGGGCGCGCAGGGATGATCGGGTTGGTCAACAATTCCTTGTGCGTGTCGAAGTCCCCAGCGTGGATGACTCCTGGCAGATCCGGTTTGAGCTCCCCGCCGAGGACGCTTTTAATGAGATCGCCGATCACCATCTCTCCATCGCCGAGGACCGCAGTGTGGAAGTATCCGTCCATGATCTGCGGATTGATCGCATTCGCGCCGCCGACAATTATATGCGGCTTCCCTGCCTTCGGATTGATCCCGTTCTTTACGAAATATTGGATCATGTCGAAAATATTATCCCACCAATAAAGGCTCACCAGTAGGACATCGACGGCCTTGACCCTGGAGATGTCCTGTGGGCGGAGCCGTTCTATCTCTGCGGTTTCGTCGAGACCGGCATCTTCCAGAGCACCGATGATCACGTCCATGCCGAGGGTGCTAACTCCGCCTCCGAACACGAGCGTACCGATAACAGGCTTTTTCTGGATGAGTGTCATTTCATGATCCTCACTAGGTCATCGCCGATCTCATGGCGCACCCTATCCAAGGCTTGCAACAGCGCGCGCTTCTTGTCGACGACCACGAATAGGGTAATTTTGTCCATGGCGGTTTTGTCCTCGATGTCTCCCGATGGCAGGACGAAATCGTCGCCAAGTAAATCGTCGGCAGACTTGTCGCCTGTAGTCACCTGACCAAGGATTTCATCAAGCTCACGGTCGTTGAAGCCCAGGCCATCAAGAGAATTTGCGTCGTCGAGATCTTCCAGCATGGCGGCGAGCGCGCCCTCGTCCCAATCGGCCACAACCTCCCCAGTGCGGTTGTCTGCGATGTTGAACGCCGTCTGTTCGATCGGTTCGTCATCTACCCACACCACGGGAACGTGCGTTGCGCCGAGTTCTTTCAAGGCTGCCACGCTCTGGTGCCCAGCTTCGATCGTGTTGTTCCTTTTATTCACGACGATCGGTTTTCTGATTCCGAACCGCGAGAAGGCGCCCTTGAGTACGTCGAGTCGACGTGTGAGCCGTGGATTGGACGGATCTCCGTGGATGTCGTCGATGGGAACGAGTAGCTGGACTAGAGCGTCAGCGATCTTTATACCACCGCCAACAGGGCTCGAGGCGTCGCCTTCGGACTCTAAACGGTCGGGCTTGTTCTTGGACGAGCTACGGCGCCCACCTCGTCTGCGTTTCCCTGGCTCGCTCTTTTCGTCGCCATCGTCTGGAATAAACAGATCGTCGCCGCCTGAGCCCATGTCGTGGGGGTCGTCGAACTCTTCGTCGGTCTCGTCTTCCGTGTCGGCGTCGTCTGCAAACCCTGTGACAGGGCCAACGTCGTCCCCCTCGTCCAGGGGAGCAAACGCTTCGCCAGGATCTTCGCCGTCATCAGGGTCGTCGAACTCCTCTTCGTCTTCGACCCTATCCTCGGCATTTTCCTCGTCTTCGGGTCCATTTAGATCGGGGCTTGATCCTGTAGTGTTCTGGTCCCTTGTCACGGTTGTCCTCCCTTTTCTTGACCTTCGCGGCGAGGTCGCGCAGTGCGTCTGCCCTCCCGATCCCGGCGCTTACAACTGTCATGTCGCATTGTACACATCGCAAACGCAAATACACAAGACCGGCCTCTCGTTCCCTGCTGCTGGAGATTTCATCGATCGGCAGCTTGAGTCCACAATATGGGCACGAGATCTGATCGTCCACATCAACTCCTCTACACGGACAACACCCGCTGTGTTGCGTTGATGGCCGCATATCGGCCCATGCAAGCCGCATCGGCCGCGTCTTGTGGCAGTTCCTGTTTATAGGCGATCCGCACGAACTGAGATGCCGCCCGCTTTCTGGCGACGCTTTTCACCGCTCGCCCCGGGGGTAGAAGTCCGTGCAGCTGCGCGTGTTGCCAGCTGGCGGGCTTGACGAAGATCACGTCCATGTGAAGGCGTCGGCACGCCTCCTCCCAGCGACCCGAATTGCGGCCGATCTTGATGGCCGTCGCGAAATTTTTTCCGACAAACTGATCCTCTATGACACCCGACACGAGGCTGTATCCGTGCTCGTTTATGGTTTTGTCCCGTGCGAGCTCCACGATGCGGGACGGAGAGTTGTCGTCGTTGTAGCGTTTGAGATTGGCGGTGTCGGCGAAAAGCAACCGTGGGCTGGATTCGATGGTGAGGACTGCGTATCCCGACCTGTTGCCGGGATCGATAGCGATCAGTGCTTCATATTTCATCCGGACTACCTTTACCTGTGCGGCCCTCGAACAGGCGGCTAATTGAACGCAGCGTCCACAACGAATGTGATCGTGTTACCACGGCCTTGCCACAATGGCAACTCGACGACCGATTGAAGTTTGTAGATCCCCGCAATATTCCAATCCCCGGCCTGAATGATGTATTTTATTTTCGTGGTGTCCACGACAACCCCTGGCCATACGGTCTCGGACGTTGCCCCCGGTTTCAAGATCGCCAGATTGTGAACGGTCGCCGTGGACAGGTCGGACAACGTGTCGACGATCACCTCCGTACCAACGTCCCCAACGTAATATTTAGATGGTGTGGTCATACTTCGTCCTCCAGTGAAATGATCGAATCAACGATCATTTTTTCGACCCCATCTTCGGCGCTTATCGTGCTTGTCAGCGGGAGCACCCTACCAAGCGCCGACTCCACAGGCTGGGTCAGTTCTATCCGCGATGTCAATTCCAGTTGTTCTTCTATCCGCGATGTCAATTCCAGTTGTTCTATATCCACGGCGAATCCACTTCGAGAGTACGTCCGAGAGCCGACACGAGGCGCAAAATCTCACGGAGCGCCCGGGCAGCAAATCGTCGACCATATCCCCTGGTCACAAGTGATTGCCGGGTGGGAGCCAATCCTCGGGTGACAATGTTCATGGAACCAAAACCCTTTCCATCACATCGACCATGGTTGGGTTCCCAGCGTCGTCAAATAGATTAAAGGTAAGCAGCGGGGTTGTGCCGTTGTCAGCATAGAAAATCATTTGGTTCGAGACGATCTTCCAGCGTCCGGACTCAACCTGCCTCACGATTTCACCACTCGCGAAAATATCGTCAAGGTGCTCATCGACCGAACCAGCCGCGGGAGCTCCTGCTGTCGGGGCTAGTTTCATCGCGTCCCTGATTTGCTGTTGAGAGATAGGGGTCGCAGTATTCCACGCACCGGCCCCATGCGCCGCCGTCAGCACCACGTCAACCGCTGCGGGCACGCCGTCGATCTTCACTTCGTTGGCATCGACCTCGGCGATGATTTGATCTCGGTCTGCGATGTCCTCAGGTCGGGTAGACACGGGATGTGCCGTCAACGCGGCTGCTGCATGGCCTTGCACGTTCGCTTCCAAAGCGAGGGCCGCAACGTCGGCCTTGAAATCGTCCACGCCGACTACTCCAACGCCTTTGACCTTGCCGATGTCTACTTCGTCCGTCGCTGGGTCGAACGTGCTCACGCCGTCGATTTGATCGGAAAGATCCTTGAGGTCGTCGCCGTCCGCACCACGGATGTTTCCCTCCGACGTTGTAACGTCCGCGCCAGTGGCCGCATCGTAATCGACAAGCGCTTGGTCTGCCTGGGCCTTCACCTGGGCCGGTGTGGCTCGGCTCGATACCGTTGCGTCCAGGTTGGCGTCGACGGTTCCCTTGACGCTTGTAACGTCCAACTGAAGGGCGTCAATCTTCGTTTCGTTCGCGTCCACCTCAACGATGATCTCGTTTTTGTCCGCCGTCGCTTCGGTCCGCGTCGGGGGGTCATACGCATTCAGCGCAGTAGTCACATGCCCCCCTACATTGGCTTCGAGCGCCACTGGATCGAGTTGTTCGGAAAGTGTTTTGAGGGTGTCGCCATCTGCGCCAGTGCGAGCCACCGCGGATGCCCCTGTGTCGGCCTGTGCGAGCGGATAGGCCGTGGTCTCGTCATACCGCGACGCGGTGATCGCATCGGCGGCCAGATTCATTTCGTCACCGGCAACAGCGCGGCTTGACACGCCCGCATCGAGGCGATCGGGCCACTGGCCCTCTTTGATCTCTCCAGTCTGCGGCATGTTCTTCGCGTCGGTCCCAGGCGATTGCTCAACATAGATCATGTAGGTGTCGTCCGCCGTCCGGTTAGTAATGGCCGACGTGTCGAAGTCGTACCGATAATCCCCCGGCGCCAGGGATGCGCTGACCTCGGTCATTGCTTCCCGCCGCGTGGTCCAGCCAGCATTTTTGAATGTGTCGTCGTTAAAATCGTAGGACCACCCATCGGACACGCGCATGATCGAAAGCAAAATATCTGTCTTGCCCGTGATTGGATCAAGCGAGCCGTCGAGCACCGTGACCTGGATGCGTTCTGTGGCGTCGGTTTGTATTCTGACTGTGCTCATGTCCTACTCCAGGGCTCCATCTAGGAGTTTGACCAGCTCTCCTGTTTCCGGGTCTGGCACCTCTTCGAGCATCAAGAACTGATAACACAAATATGCAAGGGACTCTCGGATGGTCAACCCTGCCGGCGGGGTCTTCGCCGTCGCTCTCGTCCAGCCGTCGTAGGGCTGTACCGTGCCGGAACATTCGACATCGGCGCACTCCGCGCCCGGGGTTCCTTTCGCCCACATGCCGCAAGCGTCGCACTTCCCGAGCCCAACAGATGGGGCCAGCGGGTGATGGCCATCCTCTAGCTTGATATAGACTGCTTCCGAATACGTTTCGGGGTCCATGTATGGGACGAATGTCTACGAGTCATCGGCTATCCGATACCGACCCAGGCTAATCCAGAACTCCAGCCATTGCTGCCCCATCGCGGGATTTTCCTCGATCTTAATGGCGACGATCTTGGCCTTGTCCAGGGCGACCGCCTCTTTTGGCTTTGAAAGTGCTATCGGCATTTTTAATCCTTTCCGAAAATCTGCTCGACGATCTCGCGCGCTGCGTCCACGTTGTCGGTTGTTTCCTCAAGTGCAAGCCAGCCATAGTCCGTCATCAGGCAGATGTGGACTCGATAGGAGAACGTGACCAGCATTGCGCGTTGTTCGCCCTTGGTGCCCACGATCACGCCTTCGTAAATTTGTGCCCACTTCATCAACCGACTCCTTCCATTCGGGCCCGTGCTGCCCGCTCCAATGCCTTATGGTATACCATGACCGTCTTCTCCGCAGCATCTGACCAAGTGAAATCGTGAATTCGTTGCAAGCCGAGGCCGATCAGGTGAGACCTGGATTCGGGACTTCCCCGCAGGATCTCGAGCGCGGTAGCCAGCTGACGGGCGTTGTTCGGCGGGATGATCATGGCGTATTCTTCCCCGCCGTCTGGGCAAACTATCTCTCCCAGCCCGTCAACTTCTGTTGAAATCAGCGGGACACCCATGGCCAGGGCTTCTAACGCGACGATCCCGAACGGCTCGTGGACGCTTGGCATGAGGACAACTTGTGCCGCGCCGTATAGATCCCGCAGTTCCTGGCCGTGCTTGAATCCAAGCCAGCGCAGCCTGTCGGGCATTTCCGCTTCGAGCTTCCTGATTCTCTGGGTAACGTCCCACGCCTCCCGCTGCTGGTCTGTGACCGCGTTGACCTCGCCTACCAAAACGACACAATAGCCTGTATCTTGCGCCTCCACGACATCCAGCAGCGGGCGGATTCCCTTCATATCGGCGATGCGACCGCAGAACATCGCCAGCGGTCGGTCAGGAAGATCGTTCGCGCTGCGTGCGCGCTTCCCATTGCCTGTCAGCGGGTTCCATTCCTTCGGGTTGATCCCGTTGTAGACAAGGTTGATCGGACGATCGGTCAAGAATGTTTTGCGCGCCAGGTCGATATAAGCCCGTGAACAAAGGATTAGCTCGTCCGAGTCGGTAACTACCAGATGTCCCTCCTGCTGGCGCAGATACAGATCGGCCTCTGGCCAATCTGGCACCAACGAATCGGACCCGGGCGCCGGTGGCGCCCCGTCGTCCACGTCGCACAATGCAGAAATGCAGAGGTGCATCGTTCCTATTACCGGAACCTTGAGCGCGTCGCGTGCCATCCTGGCGATCTGAACTGAACTCCATTCGTGAGTGTGGATCACGTCCCATCTGCGGCCTTCGGCGAGCAACCCGGCCAGGGTCTTCATCATCTGGATGTCACTCAGCAACAGGCTTGCCAAGTCCTCTTTTCGGGGGCGCCAGCACACGAGCTTGTCGCATTGATGCTTAGTATATCCGATATAGTTCTTGGCCCCTTCGCCAGGTCCGCTGGTCAACAGATCGATCTCTACATCGCCGCGAGTCGCCATGGCTCGGTATAGTTCTCGAAGGTGCATCCCCATACCGCCCAAAATAAATTCGGGATCTTCGTGGCAAATCGCTAGGACGCGGAGCTTTTCATTCTTCATCCCAGCACCTGGATCTCTCCCTTGCACCAAAGGGTGTAGTTTGACGCGCCGTAGTTGGTGAACTCCAGCCGCAGGACTCGCGTGCTCGGCCCGGTGGCTGGTAGGTAGGCGAGCGACAAAGAGACATACCTCCCAGCCACGGTGAAGATCTTATGGCTCAGGTTGAGGGCCCCGCCCGGGCCTGAATAGATGGCGCAATATGCCGTTAGCACCGTCGCGGTTTGACCACCGAGAGAAGCGCACGTCGCCCCTGAGTAGGTTCTGGTAGCCACCCCGATCACTCCAGGCTTGGCCCCGCCTTCGGCTATCGAAAGCCCACCTTGCAAGCTGAACAAGACGGCCTTGGCGGCATAGGGAACGGAAATATCGATCTGCTTCGGACCACCCGGCAGCGGAGGCACGATGCTCGTCGTGTCGGTGAACTCAATATTAGATGGTCGGATATGATGTTGATCTATCGCAATGTTCCCAAGGGCGGCGTGTACAGTCGGGTGCTCCATGAAATCTTGTGGCCTCATTTGACGATCACCGTACCATAAACGCGGAGAAAGCGGGTCAACCCCGACGAATTATAAAATTCCAAAACCGCGTCGCTGCCGTCAATGTACGCATCCCGCAAATAGATGCCTGAGCCGAACATCCTGTGCGATAGGTACGTGTCCCCGTGTAGGCGAGAATAGCCGCCCATGTAGCTCGTCACGTAGCCGCCCGCGCCATAAGGTTGCAGCCCTATTCCGGTGCATTCCGCGCTCGTGTCCGTCCCAAGGACGAAGCAGCCTTCATGGCCCTGGATGTCCATCGATTTGTAGCCGCGCAGGATCGCCCGCAGCGTCTTATGATCCGCCGTCGCCAGCGACGCCCGGTGCTCCCAGGCCGACAACGCCGCGATCGCTTGCGAGTTGATCGCGAGTGTGTAGCTCTCCACCTGTCCGTGGTGGTCATCCGGCAAGACCTCGGTCATCAAGTCGTGGTCGGTAACGACCCTTTTCTGGTCTATTCTCATGTCACCAGCACAGCGCGACGCCCTTTACCCAGAGCGTGGCACTTCCTCCGAAGTAGTTGTGAAACGTCAATCTCAAAACGGAGCCGGTCAGGACGGCATCCAACAAAGCGATGTACCTGTTTGACACCCCAGTAATGGAGTCGAAAATCTTGTGAGACAAATAGCTGTCTCCGTTCACTTTGGAATAGGTCGCGCAATACGTCCGCTTGAAGGATGATTCCCGGTTTGAATGTCCGACCGCCTCGCTGATGTCTCTTGTCACGAACACCTCGGCGCACTCCCTCCAACCGGACCCGAACGGCTGTCGTGCTCCCATAATTTGAATTCGTGCGAACTGGTAATCGGCCGACCCAAGGGCGATGTCGAGGTTGTAGGACGTGCCCGGTGGGAGGCTCTGCGACGTGTTTGTGATCGTAAATCTGTCGGGTGCCTTGTGGTGATCGTCCGGAGTATTATCGGCCGGATGTACCCTGCCATCGGTTGCCGGCGCTGGTCTCATGCCACTGCCTCTTTTCGGATACGATCCTTGAACCACGCGATGGTTTTTTCGAGCCCGACCCATGGCGAAGTTACTGGCGCCCAGCCGAGACGGGCGACTGCGCGGCTGATGTCCGGACACCGCCGGCAGGGGTCGTCCTGCGGTCGCGCGGTGAAGTTGTAGAACTCCGTGGCGTGGGTCAATTTGTGGATCATTTTCGCGAGTGCGAAGATTTCGATCTCTTCTGGTCGGCCCAGGTTGACGGGCTCCGCAGCGTTGTCGCCTTCGTACTCCATGAGGGCAATTAGTCCATCGACCAGATCGTCAACGTAGCAGAAAGATCGCGTTTGCCTACCGTCGCCATGGATTGGGAGCGAGCGACACTGAAGCGCTCGCACTATGAATTCGGACACCACGCGGCCATCGTTGACGGCCATGTGCGGGCCGTATGTATTGAAGATCCTGGCGATCCGGACATCCATTTCATACTGTCGAAAGTAGTCCGAGCAGAGGGTTTCGGCCGCTCGCTTGCCTTCGTCGTAGCAAGCCCTTGGTCCGGTGGTGTTGACTCTCCCGTGGTAAGATTCCGGTTGCGGGGCGACTTCCGGATCTCCGTACACTTCGGACGTAGAAGCGAGGAGGACTCGCGCCCCCGCGGTGAGGGCGACATCGAGTGCGTGTTTTGTTCCCATGACCGCAGTGATCAAGGTTTCGATCGGCGCGCTCTGGTATGCGACGGGGGAAGCAGGACAGGCGAGGTGGTAGACCCTATCGACGGTGACGGCGAAGGGCTTGACGACATCGTGCTCGACGAATTCGAAATCGCAGTGATCTTCCAGGCGGCGGACATTATCCTTTGATCCGGTGGACAGGTTGTCGAGGCAGACGACGCGATGTCCCATGCTGAGGAGTTTACCGCAGAGGTGCGACCCGATGAAACCTGCGCCGCCTGTTACAAGCACCCTCATTCATTTACCTCTATAAGCGCCTTTACCTGGTGGTCGTTCAATATCCGGTCGCGGTGACATTCAGTTTTCCACGTCCTGGGTCTGTCGTCAAGTAACAGACTTTTTCTCCCGCCGGCGGAGTTCATAGAGTTCATGGAGCCAGCTGATGATATTCGCCACGGATTCCGGGGTGAGGGTTATTCCTGATCCGCGGTCTGCGGCGTCCTCGAGGAGGGCTATTCCAGCGTTGAGCAAGTGGTCGGCGCGAAATGCCGACCATTGGGCGTGGCGGTCGGGGTCGGGATCGGGATTGTTGGAGTTGGTGTTCAAGCACAAATCCAGCCGTGGATAGGTGTTCCGCTGGTATGCACGAGTCGCCAGATTAGAATTCGTCCCAGTATTCGGGTTTCATCATTCGTCATAATAGATGAGGTGGTCCCAAGCGGAACACGTTGTGTGGTGGCCTCCGCTGGCTGGCCGTCGAAGCAGACGAGCACCAGTGGTCCCACTGTCGGCTGGCAGTCGTCGGCGAGTATTTGCTCAGGCGTGACGGCTACCGCCGAAAGGCCGTGAACAATGTCGACGGCCACCTCGGCAGTCTGGTCGTCCTGGTCGGGTTGATCCGCTGCGGCCATCCTACTGAAGGCGAGAATGGCGAGCAGGAAACAGATCAACACCAGAAACGGAATCTGAACGTGTCGCATGGTGTCCTCCTCTTGGGCTAAATCTGACCATGTGGCCATTGCGAATTTGATGATAACCGCGAAGTGGGTGCAGCGTCAAGCTGCGGGTTGGTAGGACAGCCATTTCACGTACAGGGCGCCACATGCGGGACAGGATGTCGGCCCGGGCTGGCCCCGGAAGAGGACCTGGCAGACGCAGCATAAAAACCGCGCCGGACAACCCTGCCCCGGCGCTTGCCGCTCGCATCCTTCCGGCCCTGTGCCCCTCCGTCCTTTGCTCTTGTGTCGGTTCGTTCGTTTCGTCATAGCGTCAATCCGTTCGAAGCAGCGGCGAAGCCGCGAAGCGGCCTCCTCCGCAACCGTCCCCCGTGCATCTCGAAGTCCCATTGGCGGACCCTACAGCCTTCAACTCCTACAGCACCCATCGACTGGCTACACCCTCCACCGTGCTGCCATCAATTTAAGCTCCATCCCAAGGACTATCCCCCCTCTCCACCCTGCCAACACCATCATAAGGGATTTCCCCCCGCTCGTAAACA
>Ga0209986_10002915_pt1 | contig 15291 bp, 11 predicted proteins | sample BlataG_FD_183168 | JGI IMG/M metagenome (GOLD analysis project Ga0209986, IMG submission 183168) | Deep subsurface microbial communities from Black Sea to uncover new lineages of life (NeLLi) - Black_00105 metaG (SPAdes) (version 2) | ecosystem: Environmental > Aquatic > Marine > Oceanic >...
TCGTTGACAACAGCCAGAGAAACTCTATCTTGCCCGGGATAACTCTTGAGGATATCCATAATTTTATGGAGGCATTCGATGTCTTTTTCTGCGTCGCCCGACTGGTTGATATCTATCATGACATGGCAACGCTGGGGTTCCTTTAGCACCTCTTGCCTCACAGGGAGGAGCATCGCCTCTTGACAGTTTAACTGCACTTCCCCATCCCTGACCTTCACTAGGCCTTTGATGGTGAGAATGTTGCCCTCCTGCCATAGCCCCTGGGTGCTCTCGTAGAGCCTGGGCCAGGCGATGACCTCGATACTGGCATCCAGGTCTTCGATTGAAGCGACGATAAAGGGGTGGTTATCCCTGGTGTGGGCTTGGCGTACCGAGACCACCATTCCCGTCACGGTAACCGTTTCATCAACCATGTCCATATTGATTTCGCCGCAGGAAACAGTACCCGGTGAGGATGATTCCCTGGCGAGGAAGTCAAGGGGTTGAGAGAAATAAACTCCTAACAGCTCTCTTTCCCAGATAAGCTTTTGCTTGATGGATACCTCTTCCTCGGCTTGCTCATAGCCAATACAGGGGGCAGGGGAGCTTTGACCCCATATATCAAACATGCTAACTTGTCCCGATTCCTTTTCTCTTTGTTTCGCTTGAGCCAGGGAGATAATTTTATTCAGGGACTCGAGTAGCGTCTTACGGCTGCCCAGGGAATCAAAGGCACCAACTTTAATCAAGCTTTCTAATACTTTCTTACTGATGTTATGAAGGTCGGTTCGATAGCAAAAGTCTTCTATGGACTTAAAATCGCCCTCTGAGTTCCGGTCAGACAAGATATGCTCAACTGGGGAAAAGCCGACATTTTTAGTAGAAGCCAGTCCAAAACGGATGGCGGGATTATTTTCATCATCCTTCTCAATGGCAAAGCTAGCATGGCTCTTACTAATGTCCGGTGGGAGCACTCTGATGCCCAACCTCCGGCATTCAGCAATCGCCGAACGGACTTTTTCCATATTGTCCGAGTAAGTGTCGAGCAAGGCAACCATGTACTCAATGGGGTAATTTGCCTTAAGATAGGCAGTGCAGTAGGCAATGAGGCCATAGCTAACGCTGTGGGCTTTATTGAAAGCGTAACCGGCGAAAGGCTCAATTAAGGAAAATACCTCCTTAGCTAATTCCGGCAATATGCCATTTTTCTTCGCTCCGCCGATGAAATTACGCTCCTCTTTCTTCATCACCGCAGGTATCTTTTTGCCCATAGCTTTACGAAAAATGTCAGCCTGGCCTAAGCTGTAGCCGGCTAAAGCCTGGGCGATAAATATTACCTGCTCCTGATAAACGATAACTCCGTAGGTTTCTTTTAAAATCTCCTTCAGAATGGGATGGGGATAGTGAATAGGGGCAACACCCTGCTTGGCTCTGATAAAAGTGGGAATTTGTTCCATGGGGCCAGGGCGATAGAGCGCCACCATAGCTGAGATATCGCTGAAGTTAGTGGGCTTGAGTTCCTTGATATAGCGGCGCATGCCGGCGCTTTCCAGTTGGAAGATACCTTTGGTTTCCCCCGAGGCAAGCAACTCAAAGGTCCTGGCATCGTCGAGAGGAATATGCTGCAAATCCAGGGAGATTCCACGATTTTGGGCAATAATTTCTTTAACTTTGGCCAGGATGGTCAAATTAGATAGTCCCAGAAAATCCATTTTTAACAGTCCCAGGCGGGCGATGTTCCCCATGTGGAACTGAGTCATGACAGTGCGCTGTTCACCCTTTCCCAGCAGTTGTAGCGGCACATATTCGATTAAAGGCTCATGTGCTATAACCACACCGGCGGCATGGGTGCTGGCGTGCCTGACTAATCCCTCCAATTTCCTGGCTGAGTCAATCAGGTTACGTATTGCTGCATCCTGGTGATAAATGTCATAAAGCTCCCTGCTCTGTTCCAGTGCCCTATCCAGGGTTATGGTCAGCTCCAGAGGAATGAGTCGAGCTACCCGATCAACCTGACCATAAGGCATGCCTAAAGCCCGACCCGTGTCCCTTATCGCTGCTCTGGCTCCCATGGTGCCAAAGGTAATAATTTGAGCTACGTGGTCGGAGCCATATTTCTGGTTAACGTAGGCCAGGACTTCATCACGGCGGTCGTCCTGAAAATCAAGGTCAATATCAGGAAGCTCGCGGCGCTCGACATTAAGGAATCGTTCGAAAACAAGCCCATATGCTAGTGGGTCTACATCAGTGACGCCCAGGCAGTAAAGAGCCAGGCTGGCAGCAGCACTTCCCCGAACACCAAAATAGATGCCCCGTTCTCTGGTAAAGGAGATTATATCCCAAACAACGAGGAAGTAATGGGCAAACCTTGTCTTCTGGATGACATCAAGCTCGTGGCTGAGCCATTCCTTGACCTCTGAGCCGGGCTCTTGGTAACGTTTTGACAAACCCTGCCAGCAGAGCTCAGCTAGGAAATCATCAGCTTTTCTGCCCTCGGGCAATTCCATCCGCGGCAGATGTAGCTTGGTGAAATCCAGCTCCAGCTGACACATATCAGCGATGGCTTGAGTATTCTCCACAGCCTGAGGTAAGTCAGCAAACAGTTGTTCCACCTCTTCAGGGCTTTTCAGGTAGAAGAAATCGCCAGCCATCTTCAGCCTTTTTTCATCATAAACAGTGGTATTCGTCTGTATACACAAAAGGAGTTCATGGGCAGGGGCGTCTTTTTTATCAACATAATGCACATCGAACGTGGCTACCGGCGGTATATTGAGTTTAGCGGACAGCGCAACAAGCTCCTGGTTGATTGGCTCCAGTTCAGGAATAGGATGCCTTTGAATCTCCAGGTAGTAATCGCCGAAGACTTCTTTGTACCACGAAGCTGCTCTGGCAAGCTCGTCGTTTCGTCCTTCGAGGATAAGTCGAGCCAGTTCCCCGTGAGCACACCCCGAAAGGGCAATAAGGCCATCATGATGAAGCTTGAGAAGCTCCTTATCTACCCTGGGCTTATAGTAAAATCCCTCGAGGTTGCTTTTAGTAACCAGTTGGAGCAAATTACGGTAGCCCTTTTCATTCTTGACCAGTAAAGTAAGATGATAGGGGCTCTTGTGGGCTGGTTCTCGGCTATGGCAATCGGTCTCGGCGACATAGACTTCGCAGCCAATGATTGGTTTTATCCCTGCTTCCTTAGCTGCCACATAAAAATCAATAACGCCATACATGGCGCCGTGGTCGGTGATAGCAAGACTGTCCATGCCTAACTCTTTGGTACGGGCAATAAGCTGGGGGATGCGGCACATGCCATCGAGCAAGCTATATTCGGTGTGGACGTGAAGGTGAGCAAACTTTTGTAGCATTGGTTAGATTATAGCATTTGTGGCAAGAGCACCAAACGGGGGATTTCTCACTCTTAAAAATTTCTTCACATCGCCTCTCTTCTGTCCAATTCTGTACATTTTGCAAGTGGCTCATCCCCAGCTTTTTATAGTTTCCTGATCTATCATGCTTTGTCGTGAGTGCTCGACTGAGTTCATGCCGAAGCTTCAGCCGAACAGCCAGGTTGTCCAATGGATTGGCATTGGGGTTCGAACTGCATGTTCCACAGGTCTTCCGTAAGCCCGTTCTATGTTTTGCCAGAACGGCACTATTGCCATTTGGGTAATTGCGTATTATGATGTCTGGGAAAGGATTCGTGATGCAGTGGGACAGCGAATACCATACTGTTGTACTGACTGTCCCACTTCACGATGTCGGCAAGTTCGTCCACCGGGGTAAATTTCTGTATCTCGACAAAAGACAACATCCAGAGTTTTCCGTCTTATTGGCTCCGCGAACCGGAGGTGGTCGAGAAATACTTTGAGAAACCGATCCAGCGGTGAGGTTAATGGCCAAGCCCTGTGTAATGGCCAGCAAACACTCCCTATAGGTGATTTGCTAAAAGCGATGTAACCGATATCAAGATGCCCAATTTTCGCAGCTACTTGAAAATAGGATGCCTGGCCGGTCTTAAGCGGGGCTGGCGTAGTTTCGGCTGGATATGCCGGATTATCATTCCTGTTTCACTGCTGGTAACCCTCCTTCAGTGGACAGGCTGGCTGAATCAACTCAGTTTCTTATTAAGTCCCTTGATGAACCTGATCAATCTACCTTTCCAAGCAGCATTACCAATCATTGGCGGAATGTTAATCAATGTTTATGTCACTATCGCTGCCATGACCGCCCTACCATTCACCATTGAGCAGATGAAGCTGATTACCGTATTTACCCTGATTTGCCATAACCTCATTATTGAGGGAATTATTCAGCACAAATCGGGGATTAATATCATCAAGATAACACTTATTCGTATTGCGGCAGCTATCCTGACGGTGCTCATCGCTTCCCAGTTTCTCGGTGATACCAGCCAGAGTATCCCGGTGGCTGCCCAGCTTACTTTTGACGCTCCACTGCTCATGGTTCTGAAGGATTGGGCAGTAAACCTGATGACCTTACTCTTAAGAATTTTGGGCATCATCATGGTTATCATGATCATGCTGGAACTATCCCAATCTCTGGGATGGACAGAGTACTCCGTGAAAATTTTCCGACCTTTAATGAAAGTGTTCGGATTACCCGAGCGAGCGGCAACCTTGTGGGTAATCAGCGCCGGCTTTGGCCTGACGTACGGCGGGGCTGTTACTATTGACGAAGCTAAAAGGGGAATCTTGAACAAAGAAGAATTAGAGCGCCTCCATATTTCCATCGGCATCAATCATAGTATGGTGGAGGACCCTCCATTATTTCTGGCGCTAGCGATAAACCCTTTCTGGGTATGGGTACCCAAGCTGCTCATGGCAATAATAGCCGTGCAACTTTATCGAGCTATACACTACCTTAAGAACAAGTTGCTTCACTGAGGAACAGAGTTTCAACTGCCTGTGTCTCCTAACTGATGGGAATTCGGTTCTGAACTTTCTCACCTTAGTCTTTTCCATGTTCGCTCCTATACTTTGATTCCCTCGACTACAGTCGGTTCGCCGCTGTCAATCCCTTTCTGGTCATGATTTCAAGCCTCTTGATTTGACCCAATAAAACTTCCTTCCCCTTCGGTGTAAGCTTATAGCTTTTCCGCCGATTTTCTTCCTTGACCATAACGATGAGCCCAGCCGATACTAATGTATCGAACACGCCATAAAGTGTGCCGGGACCAACTCTTACTGTTCCTTGACTGATTTGCTCTACCTTTTGCATAACCGCGTAACCATGTAGTGGCTCAATGAGCGCTAGCATGATGTAATACGTGGCTTCAGTAAGTGGCAAATACCTCTTGGCATCATCTCCAGTTGCCATAAGCACTACCTTTAGTATCGTGTATCGTTATACCGAAATACGGTATATCACCTAACGATATATTACATCATATAAAAATGTTGTCAATATCTACAGGGAAAAAATTACCAATACACAGAGAGTCGTGAGGAAATTATTAAAAAGACTCTGCATGGATGATCTGTGTCAAGGTTTCCTGGGCAAAATATTTCATCTGAATTTAAAAAAATTATTCCCAAAGCTAAAATTTATCATTTTATACGTAAATTTCACACGGTATCGTTTAGAAAGGGTATTGACAATGAATGCAGAGTACTTTTTGATGCAAAATACCCTGCATATGTTAAGGAGGTTTTATGATGAAAGACAGTGAATTGAAGACAATAGAGCGAAGGGTCTACATGTCCTTTTTCGAGGATGGGGTCTGGGATATATTCCTGGGGCTTTTTATACTGGGATGGGGCCTTACTATACTTACTGAAGCGGCCTACCTGCCAGGCGTATTTTTCATAGGTATATATTTTGCAATGTGGGGAATAAAAAAGTGGCTCACCTACCCACGTATCGGCTACGTCAGGTTTAGTTCCACAAGTCGGCGGAGAATAACAACAAGGTTCCTTATTCTTCTGGCAGCGGTACTCTTACTTGGATTACTGGCTGCAGTTCTGTGGGGGATTGGTACAAGACCGCAGTGGCTCGCTGATTATTTTCCATTGATATTTAACGGCATGCTGGCAGCGCTCGTATGTATTGCTGCCTACTGGTCAAGAGTTAACCGTTTCTACCTGTATGCTGCACTAATCTTTCTTGGAGCAGTTTTGCATCAGTGGTCAGGTATTGAGTGGGAATTCGGTTTTATCGGTGCTGGCGGAATCATACTTCTGAGCGGTCTGGGATTTCTAATCAGATTCCTACGTAAATATCCTCGGGTAGCCCAGGAAGGTAAAGATGGCGATCAATAATTCCGGTGGTGAAGATAAGCGCAATACGTCAAGCATCGACCGCTTGATTCATGAACCAGCCAGGTACACCATAATGGCCTACCTGTATGTCGTGGAAAGTACTGACTTTCTCTTCCTAGTGAAACAGACAGGGCTAACCTGGGGAAACCTTTCAGCACACGTCGGTAAATTAGAGGTAGCGGGTTATGTTGAGATAAAGAAGGAGTTTCTGGGTAAGAAGCCTCACACCATGGCTTCACTAACACAGGGAGGGCGGCTCGCCTTCGAAGCCTACCGGAGGGAGATGATGCAGGTCCTTGATGAACTACCGCCTTCCAGATAGGTGAAGGTTGAAATTATAAAGCAGGAGGTGAAAATGTAAATGAAATATGAGTACAAATTCATGCGTTTAGACCAGGATAAAAAAAGGCTAGGACTAGCATAACGTGATTCTCGAACATTCTGAAGGAGGGTGGCGTCTTGTTCAGGTATTTGCTCCTGGCGCTGGGGGTCTCTGGGCAAAAGCTAGTTTCTGTGAAGTGCTACTCGAACGGCAGGTTAAAAGTTGAAAAAAGTGACTCCCGTGAGCATTGAAGGTCAAGTAGAGTTGTTACATGAATAAAAAAGTAGGTTTTAGGACTAGCCCTGAACAAAATATAGGAATACGGTTAGCACTAGACTACGTGATCATACCAAGATGGTAGGTAAACGATAGATACGAAATCGGATCTTAAAACTCAAGGGCTTGGGCGCACAATGCGGTACCAAGAGAGTATATGGAAACTCAGGTCGCAAAAGACCTAATCCTCGAAACGGGATTGGACTATCCATCATCGGCGCCAGGAAATTCCTACAAGAATATTCAAGATTTTTCCCGCCCTCGGCTATGGTTAAGGGATGTTTGTAGGAAGAGAGCCCAGAAATTCGTGATAGCATTCGGGGCGCGCTGCAGCACTACCATTATGGGGATAATGACAGAATCCCAGTGCCTTTGTCTGGCTAAATAAGCCAGAGCGGAGTTATATATTTAGTGGTCTTTCGTTATATAATGAGCAGCAAGCTAAGGAAGGCCACCATAATTTTATTTTAGGCCTAGAAGGACCCAAGAGTCTACATCTCTGCACTCAGGTGAATTTGTCTTTGGTTAAGAACGGCAGGTGAGTGCCCGGTCTCTATCACTGAGGAACGGCTTATTGAGCAAGAGGACAATTATGAAAGTATTAGGTATTATGGGCAGCCCCAGAAGGAAAAGCAATACCGAAATCCTTCTTGATAAGGCTCTGGAAGGCGCCAGGGAGGCCGGAGCTGAAGTCGAAAAGGTGCTGGTCTCAAAACTCAAAATCTCACCGTGCCTGGAAATATATGCCTGTCTCAAGGATGGCAACTGTGCCATCAAGGACGATATGCAATCGCTCTATAAAAAACTTCTGGAAGCAGACCATACCATTTTTGCTTCTCCGATATTCTTCTATGGTATTACCAGCCAGGCGAAAGCCGTAATAGACAGATGCCAGGCGCTCTGGATAAGAAGATATGTGCTGGATATGGGAGGAGAAGATGAACGAGAGCGGAGAGGGGTTTTTATTTCGGTAGGTGCTACTCGAGGTAAAAAGCTATTTGATGGCGCGGTGCTCACGGTGAAGTATTTCTTTGATGCTGTAGGTGTGAAGTATTCCGGTGATTTATTAGTCAGGGGAATTGATAACAAAGGCCAGATTGAAGAAAATCCTGCGGCTCTTGAGGATGCATTTCGCCTCGGTCAAGAGCTTGTTCGTGGAAGTAGAGACGGACAATGAAGGCAATAGTGGCTGACAATCGTTGTATCCTGCGCCTGCCATCAGTTTGCTGATAAATCCGGCGGTTCGACATTATCATTGCCAGAATAATTGACAGACCAGATATTGAATAGTATTATGATACTCAGTACTGACGGAAGTAAGAGCAATAGTAGGCGAGGCAAATACCAAAGTGAATCCAACAGGAAACCAGGATTGGAAGAATGCAAAGTGAGCAAGATCACTACGCAGTATTACGTATTGCGCCAGGCGCCAGCGCAACGGAGATAAAAGAGGCGTATCGCAAGCTGGCTTTTCTATATCATCCAGACAGGAACAAGGCGAGTCAGGATACCAGTAAGAAAATGAAAGAGATAAACGAGGCTTATGCTATCCTCTCTGACCCCATTAAACGCAGGGAGTATGACATTCCCCGGGGATATCGTGGCAGGGTGCCGAAGTTCGAGAAAGGCAGCAAGGTGAAAGTCAGTTTTAGTTCTGCTTCACCGTATAGAGACCGCACTGGGGTCGTGGACAAAACACCTGTTAAGGATACTTTTCGCTTCTGGTATATGGTGAGGTTCGAGTCGAAAGGCTTGCCGGCAGTCAGTCGCTTCGCTGAAGAAGAACTCGAGGAAGTGAACAGTTAGACTGAAGTTAGCGCACATTAAGTAACATTCTACGAGGCAGCCTGAAACATAGACGAGAAGGAAATTGCAGGCGAGAAGAGAAAGGAGGCGGCAATGATAAAAGGTGTCGTAGGATATAAAGTGAAGAGTTATAAGGATCTGGAACCCATATTGATGAAGCTCAGGTCGCATGCCATGCAATATCCAGGCTTTGTGAGCGCTGAGAGTCTCGTCAGCGAGGTGGATTCCTCTGTCGTCGTAATGATGAGCACATGGGAGACGATTGAAAACTGGAGGATATGGGCAAAGTCAAGGATAACGCAAGATCTGCTCCGACAAGCCGAAGCATTTTTAAAAGAAAAGCCCAGACTCACGGCGTACAGGATAATGCCCACAGTAGAGTGGCGCTAATCCCTGAGATATAAGTCTGCGCTAAGAGTGATTGTTAAGACAAAAGGACCGGATATCCCGACGCCGGGGCAAAATCCAGCCCTTCCGCATTATGTGGGGCTGTGTAAGGAGCAAGCCTAACTCCTGCCGATTCTGAATACTTTCGTGTCGTAGATTGGGGAGACGCTCTTTGAGTTGTCGGTCTGCCGTTTTTATGATGATGCTCTTGGAGTTTTCGATTTACCTCTTGGCACGGCACTTCATGCAGTATGCTTGCGTTTGACCCACCTCTCTTGGGAAGAGATAGTAGGGCCACTCGCTTGCACGGTGTCAAGAGCCATAATCTCCCGGCAATGTTAAATCTCTGCGTGCTCGTGAAATGGCGAGTATCCCCAGTGGTGGACAGCTACGACTGTGGGTGCTAGACTTTGTATGAGGGATTAACTTAGTAACAGGCAGGCTTTTCTAGAAAAATGTATCTGACAGACTATCAAAGTACAAAAATGCATTCAAATTTTGGAAGACTTAAACTATTACTAGCTTCAGAGTTTAACTACATGCTTCGCTGATGAGGGGTGAGAACTTGAGTGCTAAAGTTAAAATCGTCACCGATAGCTCTTCCTACCCTGAGCCAGAGGTCATCGCCAAACATGATATCCGTGTTGTGCCGCTCAGGGTTGCTTTCGGAAGTGAGGTGTTCGCTGAAGGCGTGGACATTACTAACGAGGAGTTCTATCAAAGGATAGCCAAAGGCGGAAAGCTGCCCACTACTTCACAGCCTTCCGTTGCCGACTTTATCAGAGTGTATCGCGAGCTGGCAGAGCAGGGACATCCCATCCTGTCCCTTCATATTTCTAGCAAATTAAGCGGAACTTGTGCCTCAGCTTTGGCTGCCAAAAATGCGCTTCCCCAGGCTCAAATTGAGATAGTGGACTCGTTAACTATAGCTACGGGAATGTTAATTCCCCCTGCTGCCGAAGCCGCGGAAAAGAGAGAGACGCTATCTCAAATTGTGGCTTCTATAGAAAAACTAAACAAATGCATAAAGGTTATCGGTGCTTTTGATACGTTGGAGTATCTCTGGAAAGGAGGGCGGATTGGGGCAGCTAGAGCTCTGGTTGGTACCCTGCTGAAGATTAAGCCTGTTCTGACCCAGGAGGGGGGAGAGGTCAAGGTTTTAAACAAGGCGAGAACCATGGCCCATGCCATAGAGTATATGCTAGCTTTTGTGGAGAAAGAGGTGAAAGGGAGCATCTCCCTTCATGGTTGGGTGGCTCACAGCCATGTCCCCGATGGAGGCCGCACATTAGAGAAAGAGCTCCATGAAAACTTCAATTGGGTTGGGCTACGCTTCATTGAGATGGGCCCGGTGCTGGGGACTCACATGGGGCCGGGTCTCATTGGTGTAAGTTTCTATTGTGATGAGGACTGGCAATGATGGTGAGCCAATTGGTGCATTCACTCATTTGTTGTTCTAGGACAATGACTGTTATATTACGAGTCTAACTTAAAAAGGCTGAATGCCTATGAAAGTATCCAGCTTGTTCTCTTAGCTGATTTCAGACGATAACAAGGCGGCTAAGCTGGTAAAAAATAAACTGCCCCGAGTAACCTTACTTCCCCTACCAGCTATCGTCCGGCCCCGTTTCCTCCTACCTTGTGCTGGTTCTCACCTGCACCTTTCAGCTTCCGCCAGACCCGACTCTTCTGCTAGGTGCCCGCTTGGCTACTCGGGACATTGTTAATTTTAGCACACCCATAACCCCTTTGTCAAATTTTCGTATATGCCTATAGTTGTCCTGGACACCATACACGAAACACTTGACACAAGAATATAGTCTGCCCTATAATGAGAATAGCTGGAAATTCATATCTTAGCCGAGTCTTAACCGAGGAAGGAGAATAGTAGGGAGCGGACGCTTTCTATAAGCGAGCCGGGGATGGTGCAAGCCCGGTAGAAATAAGTTTCCGAACGGGCTCCAGAGGTTATGGGCCGAAGAAAGTTCCGACTTGGAACAAGTAGGATCCAGCGGGTGGCTCCCGCAGATGCAATAGCCCAATGAGTGCTTCAAACCGAGATTGCGGTTTGAAGAATCAGGGTGGTACCACGGGGTAAGAATCCTCGTCCCTAGGTAGAAACGGAAGTTTTTATGTAGAGAGGAGGTTTTTTTATTTGTGATTCTATCACAGTAAACAACCAAAGTTATTCGGCGTTGAAATAGTTTAGGAGAAAGAAGAAAAATATGGCAAAAAAATTGTGGCAAAATAAAACCAACCTAAATAAACTTGTTGAGCAATACACTGCTGGCAACGATGTTTTGCTGGATCAAAACCTGGTGAGTTTTGATGTTTATGGGTCCCTGGCACACGCCAGGATGCTTGCCAAGCAAGAACTGATAGAAAAAACGGACCTAGAAAATATTGAGGAGGGTTTGATTGAGATTTTAGAGCTTTATAAAAAAGGTCAATACACTCTGCAGTTAGGTGATGAGGATGTGCATACAAGAATCGAAAATGACCTGACGAAGAAATATCCAGAGTCAGGAGCGAAGTTGCACACCGGTCGATCCCGAAACGACCAGGTATTGGTTGACCTCCGTCTCTATATCAAGGCCAAGCTTATCGAGATTGTTCTGGCGCTACTTGACTTGGCAGTAACTTTTTATGGGCAAGCGGAGAAATTATCCAATGTGCCTCTGCCTGGTATGACTCATATGCAACCAGCTATGTTGTCTTCGTTCGGGCTGTGGCTCGGGTCTTTTGCGGAAAGCCTGCTCGATGACCTTTTTTTGGTTGAGTCGGCTTATACTCTCAACAATCAGTCGCCGCTTGGTTCGGGAGCGGCGTACGGTGTAACCCTACCAATCGATCGGGTATACACTGCCGAATTGCTGGGTTTCACCAAAATACAAAATAACGCCCTCTACTCTCAGAACTCAAGAGGAAAAATTGAGGCAACTGTTATCCACGCTTTAGCACAAGTAATGGCTACGTTGAACAAGTTTGCCACTGATAGCCTATTGTTTACCACTGAGCCATTTTCTTTTATTACGTTTGACAAGAGTCTCAGTATCGGTAGCAGTATCATGCCACAGAAACAAAATTGGGATGCGCTGGAATTGATGCGAGCTAAATACCATCAGGTTATAGCAACCCAGCTGCAAATCAGCAGTTCTCTGGCAAACCTGCCCTCCGGGTACAACAGGGATGTACAACAAGCAAAGGGCAGCATAATGGGCGCTGTTAATATCATTCTTTCTTCTGTGAAAGTAGCCGAGCTTTTCGTACAAACGATAGAAGTCAATGAGGCGCAAATAAAGAACCATCTTCCGAAGGAGATTTTTGCCGCCCACTGGGTATATGTTTTGGCTCAAGAAAAGAAACTGCCTTTCCGGCAGGCATATATGTATGCCAAAAAACATCTCAGCGAGATTCCTGATTTTGACGCAGCCAAACTCCTTAAGCTAGCCGCTTCGCAGGGCTCGACTGGCAATCTTCAACTTTCAAACGTCCAAAAAAGTATTTTGGGAAAAAAGCGGCATTGGATCGAAGAGAAAGAAACCTTTGAAAAAGTTATTGAGAAATTAATTCGGAAATAAAGGAGAAGGTATGAAAACACAAACCAAGTATCACAAAATTGCCTCCCACGAGGTTCACGAGGGGGAAAAGGTTGACTCCGTAGTACTTCTTTACTCGGGAGGTCTTGACTCCTCTGTTATCTTGAAGTGGATTCAGGAGACTTACCATGCCGAGGTTATTGCTCTCACTATTGATATTGGTCAACAAGTCGATGCTTTGGAGGCTATTAAACAAAAAGCTCTCAAATTGGGAGCGAAAAAAGCCATTGTACTCGATTGTAAAGACGAGTTTGCCGAGCAGTATGTTGCCAAAGCCATTAAAGCCAACGGCAGCTATCAAGGAGACTACCATTTAAGCACGCCAGTTGGCCGCCCGCTAATTGCCAAAAAAGCGGTGGGGATAGCTCATGCGGAAGGAGTAAGGGTTATTGCTCATGGCTGTACCGGTAAGGGCAACGACCAGGTGCGGATTGAGAGTTCGATTCTCTGCGAAGACCCAGACATGAAAGTCATTACTCCGGTGCGGGAATGGAGTATGGGGCGAGACGAAGAATTTGTATATGCAGCCGAACGCGGTATTGAAACTTCTCAAGCAAAGAAGGGAGTTCCTTATTCTTGGGATGACAATATGTGGGGTTTGACGGGCGAAGGCGGAGAGATTGAAGACCCCAAACTTGCCCCCAATCTGGGGAAGATTCTGCAAATTACTACCCTGCCCGAAAATGCGCCCAATGATGCGGAATATATCGAGCTTGAATTTGAACATGGTATCCCAGTTGCTCTTAATGGACAGAAAATGAAGCTGTCTGAACTCATCATCACAACTAACAGGATGGTCGGCAAGCATGGCGTAGGATATGTCATCCTTATAGAAGATCGCCTGGTGGGAATTAAAGTCCGGGGTGTGTATGAGTCACCGGCGGCCCACGTGATCACTCAGGCGCACTACAACCTCGAAAAACTTGTCAGCACCCAAACAGCCAACGAGATGAAAGAAATGATTGACAAAAAGTGGGCATACCTTTGTTACAATGCCAAGTGGCATGAGCCAACCATGAAGCATTTAAATGCGTATATTGACTCGATGAATGTTAACGTGACAGGTACAGTGAAAATCAAGCTTTTTAAGGGTAGGTCCGACGTCGTTTCAGTCAATTCGCCATTTTCATTGTTTGATGCGGATCTGGCCACATTCGACAAAAGCAGTAAGTTCAATCAAAACTCAAGCGCTGGCTTCATCGAGATATATTCATTGGCGATGAAAACTGCGGCAAAAGTAGCTAAAGGAGAGCTTGATAAACTTTAGACAAAGTTTATCAAGCTCGGTCAGTGAAAAACTATTAAAAAAAGCAAAATAAGCGACTCCGCTTCTATTTTCGCGCCGCCTCTCATCAGACGGAATTTTTGGTGCTCTGCCGATTAGAACCAAGAATCAGTCGGGCATCAGGTTTGATAGGGACAGTATAAACTCAAGAACTTCACTTAATCGGTTCTATTCCATTATGGTTTATGACTGTTTATAGCAAAGTCCCGGGATATGGGCGCCTGGCAATTATCCCGGTGCTGTCAAAGAAAGCCAGGCAGAGACTTAAATGGTTCGATTACTACAAGTCTCATCATCAAAACACCCGCCTCACCTGTCGCTATTTTGGTATCTCTCCTCAAACTTTCTACCGGTGGAAGCGAAGGTACGATCCTTATCACCTGGAAAGTCTGGGAGACAGATTTTGTCGTACTCAGAGAGTCGGCCAGCCCACCTGCTCCCCGGAGCTTGTTGCCGCTGTCCAGAGGCTGGCAGGGATTTTCTTGTTCTGCTTCCGCAGTCGGACGTATTATCAATCGCCTTAAAGCACGCGGCATCCTCAACGAGCTGGCCAAGAACCATATTTCAACCCAGCGGCGGCGAAATAAACGCCCTTACGCCATAAGAAAGCCAAAGGATTACCCCGATATAATCGGGGCGACTTGGTCCAGCTGGACACTGTGGATATCAGGCCTTTGCCGGGAACGGTGCTCAAGCAGTTTACTGCACTGGATATTATCTGCAGGTGGGATGTCCTGGACATATACAGACGGGCTACATCTGTCAACGCTGCTTTTTTACTGGATGCTGTGGAAGAACGAATGCCCTTCCCGGTTAAAGCTATTCAGGTGGATGGTGGCTCTGAATTTGAGCCGATTTTTGAGGAGGAGTGCCAGCAGCGGAATACCAGGTTGTTCGTACTGCCACCCAATTCACCCAAGCTAAATGGTTATGTGAAGCGAGCGCACCTGACACATACTGAGGAATTTTATGAAGTAACAGACAGTTCTTTTCATGTTCCGGAACTAAGAAACAACCTACTGGACTGGGAGAAAGTATCCCGATATAATCGGGACATTTCCGCCTCACCAATCTTTGGGATACCTTACCCCTCAGGAGTACCTCGAGTGTTACTTTCAAAATAAAAGAACGGAAGTGGTGTGTCACTAAGGTACTGAACGAGGACATGCGGTTGGCAATGCGGTAAGGACGCTGTAAGATGGATGGTAAAGAAAGCCGAAAGGAGGAAACAAAGATGTTACAAGACTTCAAGGCATTCATAATGAGGGGCAACGTGATTGACATGGCCGTGGGCATCATCATCGGTATCGCTTTTGGTGCAGTTGTAAACTCAGTTGTTAAAGACATTATTATGCCGCCTATAGGTCT
>Ga0209986_10002917_pt1 | contig 15279 bp, 10 predicted proteins | sample BlataG_FD_183168 | JGI IMG/M metagenome (GOLD analysis project Ga0209986, IMG submission 183168) | Deep subsurface microbial communities from Black Sea to uncover new lineages of life (NeLLi) - Black_00105 metaG (SPAdes) (version 2) | ecosystem: Environmental > Aquatic > Marine > Oceanic >...
AAAAATAAATCCTGAGTTGATGTACTCTGTATTAAAAGCTCCAAATAATGTTCCTACTAAAAAGATGGTGGCTTCAGTATATGCTAAAGTAATTGGAATAAAAGAACAAATTCAAAATTTTAATGAACATGAATTTATTTCTTATCTTATTAATGGTTTTGAAAAAACTTTAGGAATAAAATTGGAGAAGGGAAGATTTTCAAAATATGAATTAGATTTAGCAGAAAAATTGGTAATAGAGAAATATAGTTTGGATAAATGGTTATACAAATATGAATAAAATCCAGCAATTACTTAATAAAATTAAGGTGGGAAATGCCTCATGGGATGATTACCATAATTTTTTACAATTAGAAGAAAACGATTTAGAAGCTTTTTTTGATCTTTCTCATGAAATTTCAATTCTAAATTTTGGAAATCAACTTAAGATATATACACCGGGCAAAAGATTTCCGGCTATAAGTATAACAGGAAATAAGTGTGCCTTAGAATGTGAACATTGTAATAAAAAATATTTAGAAGGAATGGAAAAAATTCAAAATTCAATTAAATTAGAAAAATTCTTGCTTAATCACTCAAAAAATAATGGTGTAGGGGCTTTAATTTCTGGGGGTTGTGATGAAGAAGGAGCGGTTCCTTTAAATGATTTTTTAGATGTGATTAAAAAAGTAAAAAATGAGACTAATTTAATTATAAATACACATACTGGATTGTTAAAAGAGGAAACGGCAAAAAAATTGGCAGATTCTAATGTTGATATTATATCATTTGATATTAATATGGATGAAGAGATTATCCAAAATATTTATCATTTGAATAAGAATTTAGAAGATTATAAACGAGCTGTTCTGATTTTAAAAAAGTATAATTTAAATATAGTTCCTCATATTTGTATTGGACTATTTTATGGGAGACTTCATAAAGAAATTGAATCTATTAAATTTATCAAACAAAATATTATTAATCCTTCAGTAATTGTATTAATTGCATTAATTCCTCCCAGATCTTTAGAGGATAAGAATGAAAGATTTGCCACACCAAATCCAATCGATATTGCAAAGATTGTAACTTTAACTAGATTAATTTTTCCTAATACAGAAATTTCATTAGGTTGTATGCGCCCGAGAGGTTCATTAAAATTTAGAATTGAGAAATATGCAATTCAAGCTGGAGTTAATAGAATCGAGATTCCTTCCAAAAATACTTTAATTTGGGTAAAAGAAAGTTATCCTGGAATTTCATTCAAATTTTATTCTGCATGTTGTGCAATTCCTGAAAAATTTGAAAAATTTTCTAAAAGTTCAGATAAAGAAATTAAAAAATATCAAAATTCACAAGAATAAATGATTTAGAATGATATCAAAAAAACAAATTGAGATAATTGGGGTTCAAGATATTCCTTTTATAAAAGAAGGAGTTAATATTTCGAAAATAATAATAGAATCACTAAAGAAAAACAATATGTCCTTAAAGGATAAGGATGTTATTATTATATCTCAATCAATTATTTCGAAGAGTAATGGGCGTATTAGAAACTTAAATGTAATCGTACCTAGTAAAAAAGCTATTGAAATATATAAACAGATGAAACCAAAAGCAGAAAGAGCTGGGATTCCAATAAAACCACCTGAATTAATTCAGGTAATATTAGAAGAATCGAAAGAAATACTTAAAGTTGAGCATGTGTTAATAGTTGAAACAAAACATCAAGGATTTATATGTGCTAATGCTGGAATAGATAAATCAAATGTTGAGGGGATTAACAATGTTACTTTACTACCAAAAAATCCGGATGAGGATGCTAGGAGAATAAGAAAAGAATTAAAAGAATTATCAAATAAAGAAGTAGCAGTAATCGTCTCAGATTCTTTTGGAAGACCTTTTCGAGTTGGGACTGTAGGAGTTGCAATTGGTATTGCTGGAATGAAACCTATTTTAGATAAACGAGGTTGCATAGATTTATATGGGTATAAATTACAAACAACAATAATAGGACTGGCAGATAATTTGGTATCCGCTGCACAGTTAGTAATGGGTGAAAGTAATGAAGGAATTCCAGTAGTGATTATTAGAGGTTATGATTATAATATAGAAGAACATGCTTCTATAACATCTATTTTAAGAGAAGATAAATTTGATATTTTTAGGAGTTAATTTTTATGGAAATTATAAATGCTTTAAAAAATAGAAGGAGTTATAAATTTCCTTTTGAAAAAAAAGAGGTGGAAAAGAGAATAATAGAGGAATGCATAGAGATTTCTCAATGGGCTCCCTCAGCTCATAACTGTCAGCCATGGCGTTACATTATTATCGATAATAAGGAACAACGATTAACTCTAGTGGATAAAATGAATGAAAAATTGAGGAAAGACCTTAAGAAAAATGGTAAATCAGAAGAAGAAATTGAGATAAAAATTAAATTAACTAGGGAACAGTTCTTAAATTCTCCACTTCTGATCCTTTCATGTATGGATTCATCTGTATTGTATATATATCCAGATGATGAACGTAATAAGAATGAATTTATCTTAGGAAATTTAAGTGTAGCTAGTTCAATTACATATTTACTTATTTCATTTCAACAGTATGGATTAGCTTCTAGCTGGTATTCAGCGCCTTTATTTACAAGAGGAATAGTCATATCTATATTAAATCTACCTATAACTTATTATCCCATAGCATTTATTACTGTTGGCTACCCAAAAAAAAAAGAAATTAAACCTCCTATTCGCCAACCACTTAAAAAGATTCTATTTATTAGCTCAAATTTTATGTAAAATAAAAAATTAATGTGGATAATATGCCGGAAAATTCAAAAATATTAGTCTTAGCGGGTGGAATAGGTGCAGCAAAATTAATAAGAGGTTTAATTGAAGTTTTACCTCAAGAAAATTTTCAAATTATAGTCAATACCGGAGATGATATTGAATTATTTGGGCTAAAAATCTGTCCTGATATCGACATTATAACTTATACAGTAGCAAATCTAGTAAATGAGAATAAGGGGTGGGGATTTAAAGATGAGAGTTTTACCTGTTTAAATATTTTAAAAAAATATTATGGTTTTAATTGGTTTAACATTGGAGATAAGGATGCTGCAACACACATCTTTAGAACAGATTTAATGTCAAAAGGATTTTCTAAGTCAGAAGCTACAAAAAAGATATGCGATAGATTAGGAGTTAAATGCGATATTATACCTATGACTGATACATGGGTGGAAACTCATATAATAACACCGCGTGGAGATATTCATTTTGAAGAATATTTTATTAAGTATAAGACAAATATCGGCATTAAAGATGTTATTTTTAGGGGGATAGACCAAGCAAAACCAGTTAAAGGCGTATTAGAAAAAATTAAACAAGCAAAAAAAATTATTATATGCCCATCAAATCCTATAGTATCAATCAAACCAATTTTAGAAATAAAGGGGATAAGAGTTGCCCTAAAAGAAGTGAAAGATAAAGTAATTGGAGTCAGTCCTTTAATAAAAGGTGCTCCAGTGAAAGGTCCAACGGATAAATTAATGAAAGCATTAAATCTTGAAGTATCTTCTTTTGGAATAGCAAAATATTATGCAGATATTTTAGGACATTTTATCATTGACATAAGAGATGAAAAATTTACTTCAAAAATTGAAAACCTTGGAATTAAAACTTATTTATATGATATTTTAATGATAAATTTACAAAAAAAAGTAGCATTAGCAAAATATATTCTAAATTTAGACATATGAAAAGTTATTATGTGATTGAAACCTCTCCCTCTTCTTCGACGATTTCACTCTTTTGCTGTTCTGTAGAGACTAGATAATCTCCAACAGTAGCTTCAATTTCTTTTATTTCTCTTTCTTCCTTTAATTGACTAATAAGGGCTCGCTTTTTAACATAAGATATTATTTGAGCACTTAGAGGGAAAAGTAATATAATTGGCAACATTACAACAAGTATTATTTCCGGTGAGAACATTGCAACGCTTCCTGATATAGCCTCCGGTAAATTCAAAACTGAAATAATTAACCAAGAAGTATGGAGAATAATAAAACCAATAAAGATTAATGCAATTACCCTAATTAAAAAACTGGTGAGAGTTGAAACGATGAGTTTAGAAGGTCTTGGTGCGGAACTTGTAGCTGTGAGTGTATCTCTTGCTTCCGAATCTTCTATAAACAATCTCTCTATATAACTCCCTAATCGCCTTGTATCATGAGCAGCAGAAATCAGTTTCTTTTCCTCTTCTTCTAATTTCTTTTTTAATATCATCTCCTTAACATACGAGAATTTTTGTTCCTTTTTTCCTAAGAACTTAGAAATTTTTACCTCCTTTTCTATTCCCAATTCTTCCTTTTTCTTTTTACTTTCTTCTTTAATTTGATCAATATTTGTTGTAATCTCCAAGGCTTCTTTATTTAATACTTCTAATTGAGATTCTAACCTTTCAGATCTTTCTAAAGAAGGCATGGATATTAAATTGATATAATTTATTTGAAAGGATAGATCTAGATAAATATAAAGAGCAAGTGCCAATTGAGAAATAGAACTTAATATAAAAGATATAAAGTCATTAACAGGGCTCTCAAGAATAGATGGAAAGAGAGGATTTGGAAGATCATCCAAATATTCTATACTAATATTAAATAAATCAAGCATGTTTATTAATCCTTCAAAGAACAGTGGGATTATAATCATTCCTACAAGGCAACCAACTACCCAAAAATTATATTTTGGATTTGTTTGAAGTGTGGATCTGATAAAATTAATAATTAAAAGCAAAAATAAGATTTGGAATGATACATTATAAATATCATCTGTTATTAATTCAATTTGATTTAATAAACGGCTTGGAATCTGGCCTAAGGATTCTATTGGTCCTTCTGGAAATGCAAACCATGAGTTTAAAAGACCTTTAAATAAATTATCAAGAAAATTACGCATAAAAGAAGGATCGAAATAGACGTGCCATAAAAACAAGAAAATTACCATCATAGATAATCCTATTGCGACTAAATAAAGCAATCCAAAAATTAAATAGCTAACAATATTCTTTAAGGAAGTTATTACATTTATTACTGCAGCAAAGTCAATTAAACTCTGATCAAAAATCGTATTAAAAATTGCTAAAATCCAAAAAAATACTAATATATTTGCAACTTTTAATGTTGTTAGATACCATCTTACCATTTTTATCACTTTTTTGTTATATAAATTTACCCAATTTCAATATGCTTTTCCCTTCTTTTTGGCTTCTAAGTATTGGGCTAATATCTGAGACATCATATCATCTGGGCCCACGCTAATAATTGGTACCCCTAATGTTCTAGCACTATGTCTTATTTTTAGAACTTGTTCCATCATTTCTTCTGATATTGCTTCAGCTAGAGCTTTATCACTTGGAGATAAATCAACCTCGTGAATTTCAAACCAAGGACTGAATGGACTTATGACGACTAGAGAATGCTTCCACATTACAATTTTTTTAATTCCCTTAATAATATCATCAGAAGTTTGCTCTAAATCTGTAATTAAAAACACTAAACTCCTTTTTTGAAATCGTTGATTAATAAAATCCATTGCTTCTTCCAATTTACTTTTACCAGATGGTTTTACTTTTGCGACAAAATCAAGCACTCTATAGAAATGATCGCTCCCACTATTTGGTTCCTTAAAATGATAATTTTTTTTATCTGAAAATAAAAAAACCCCAACTGAATCTCTTCTCGTAAGTGAAATCTTTGTTAATAACATTGTAGCTCTAATGGCATATTCGAATTTTGTATTTTCAATCGATCCACCTGCCATAGATTCTCCACAATCAACCATAATCAGGACTGTAATGTCTCTCTCTGATTCAAATTCTTTTACTATAAGTTTCTGATGACGAGCACTTGCTTTCCAATCAATTAATCGAAATTGGTCTCCAAAAGCATATTTTCTCATTCCATAAAATTCAGCGCCTAAACCTTTCATCTTTGATCTTTGAACACCGTAGTTTAAACTGAGAGATCTTTTTGAACCAAGAATTTCAATACGTTTAATATCCTCATAAGGCGGATAAATTAAAATTTTCGTGACTGATTTTGGAACGATTCTTTCTTCAGAATTAAAACCTAATCTATCTTTTACAACGACGGATAATGGTCCAAACGGATATTCACCTCGAACCCTTGGTTGTAATATGTAAGAAAATTTTATTGTTTCTTTTGGATCAATTCTTGTTAAAATATGATTTTCTCCTAAAACCAATCTAAAAAGTGTAGGATTGTAATAATCTCTCACTTCAATAAATTCAAATTTATTTTTCCCCAAATTCTCTATTATGACTTTCACATGGACAAAATCATCTTTAAATACTTTATTCTTCTCTAATTTCCTAGTAACTTTAAGATCTTCAAGATTTAGCCCTAAATGAAACGATGGCAGGCTGATAATAGTACTAAATAGAAGTATAATTGCAAGATATAATAAAAAAAAATTTACAAAGGCAAACCCTGCCATTAAAAAAAATGCAGAGAGCAGTATCAATAACCGTCCATGTCCCGCTAATATTTTTATACACCAATTTTCTTTTTTTAGATTGGAACTGGAAGATCTTCGATGATTCTTTTAATAACTGTACTAGTATCAAGACCTTCTAATTCTGCTTCTGGTTTTAATAATACACGGTGGTTTAATATTGATATGCATAGTAATTTTACGTCATCAGGAGTTACATAATTCCGTCCTAGAATTGCTGCTCTTGCCTTACCACATTTCATTAATGCCAAACTTGCTCTAGGTCCAGCTCCAAGAGCAATTTGTGGGTGTTGCCTAGTTTTAACGATTATATCTCTAATATATTTAAGGATTCTATCATCGATATACACCATATTAACCAACTTTTGAACTTGAATTATTTCTTCAGAATTGGTTATATTTTCAACAGGACTTACATCTCCAGATAATTGTCGGCGAATAATCTCAACCTCATCATCTATTTCCGGATAATCAAGCCAAAGTTTAAAGATGAATCGGTCAACTTGAGCCTCTGGAAGGGGATATGTACCTTCCATTTCTATTGGATTTTCTGTAGCAATTACCATAAATGGTTTTTCTAATATCCTAGTTTCATTTTCAATTGTTACTTGCCGTTCAGCCATCGCTTCTAGAAGAGCTGCTTGAGTTTTAGGGGCACTTCTGTTAATCTCATCCCCGAGAACAATATTAGCAAAGATTGGTCCTGGCATTAATACAAAACTACCTTCACTTTGATCAAAAATCTTGGTGCCAGTGATGTCTGCAGGTAATAAATCCGGTGTAAATTGTACTCTACTAAATGACATACCAAGAACTTTTGCAAAAGTCTTAGCCATAACTGTTTTTCCCAAACCTGGCACGCCTTCTAACAGAACATGACCGTTTACTAGAAGAGCGATAAAAAGGTTCTGCATGATTTCTCCATATCCTACAATAACAGAAGCTACTTCTGAGAGAACATTTTGTGCAAGATTCCTTACTGGAGATAAGTCAAATTCTTGTCCAAATCGGTCTTTTACTTTTTTAGGTGCTTCCATTTTTTCTCACTTTTTTATTATTTATTTTTATATATTATTTTTTTTTTAATTATTTAATTTTGGGCAATTAAATTTGATTCATTGCCCATTCCATTTCGAAGAATAATTTTTGGAAATCTTCAGGATCTTTAACTTTCTTTTTATTATTTTTAACACCAATTATTGCTTCAAAAAAATTATTTAATCTTCTTAAATTTGATTTTGAAATATTGGCTTTTCCTTTTTCCATAATAATTAAATTAATTATATTTTCTAAAGTAAAGGCTCGACCTTTTAATAAAGTATTGATTTTCCTCTCAAGCCTTCTGAATAGTAAAGTTAATGCTTGATTAAATTTACGATTATCTTTATACCAATTAATTTTTCTTGCAAAGAAGGAAGAGGTCCGGAATTTCAATGTTTCTTCTTTCTTTTCCTCTTCTTTTTCTATCTCTTTTTCTTCTTCTTTAGCTTCTTTAGGTAAATATCTTTTAAGGGTATACATTCCCAGTAATGGATAAATAAAGGCAGTTAGAGGATTTGTTGATAAATGAATTACATAACCAAGATAAAGGCCAAAAACGCCTGCAGATGATACATCTGGCAAATTTTCAGGTCTTATATGAGCCTCATCAAAAGCGATTATATAATTTGAAGGATTTCCAAAGGTAAGCCAGTTCAAAATATTTAATGCAAATTGTTTATTATCATAATTATCATTATTTATTAGATCATTATCAAATAAACTGGCATCTGCAGAACAGAATATACGGGAATGGCTTCCAACATCAGTTGCCATGAATACTGCTTGCGGATACCCTCCTAATGGTATTGTGAAATCTCCTTCAATTCCTACAATTTCACCCATGCCTCCAAATAAGGTATATCCATCATTCTCACTGGTATATATTCCATCTCCGTTTCTATCTACAAAGCTATATTTACTTGATTGGCCAATTAGACTCCATCCAAACATTTCAATAAATGGCCCACCTAAGGCACAAGATGAACGACTTAAAATTACATTGGAAATACCTTGGGTTGTTGGGTGAGTTTGAAAATCTGTAATAACTGGGAATGTTGGATTTGTATCATAAGAAAAATTATCACGTAAAATTCCTTCAGGAAATATAGTTACGGGGAATGATCCAGCACTTGTAATTGCAATTTGATATAATAATTCTGATGTACTTCCATGATCATGACATACAAATAGGGAGTTATTTCCTTTCATAAAATCAATAAAAAACGGAATTTCATATAATGGATTATAAAAACGATTTGCTCCCATTATAATTAAAACTATAGGTTTATCAAGTCTCTGAGTTGCACTTAAGTCAGTTTGAATGGAAAAAACATTGTAACCATTCGCTTCGAGTGTATCTTTCAATTCAGAACATCCATTCCATTGAGAATTATGTATAGAAAAATTATGATCATTTTTTCCTTGATCTATTATAGAAGATAATAGAGGTATGAAAGATAAAACGAAAATTATAAGGAATAAACTCTTTTTCCAACTAATCTTCACTTTTTTCTCTGATTTTGCCTGTCGGGTTTTTAATTTTCTAGAAGCCATAATGAAAATTATAAGTCTAATTCCAATGATTCCAGCACCTAAAAAACATACCATTGGAAGGAAACTAACAAAATAGGGAGCATTCGTAACAGTAGACAATTGAATTCCCACTATTATTAAATACACAGTAAAAAAAATATAAACTATGTATTTTGAAACTACAATACTTTTTCTTTCTGGCATATTTTAAAGATGATTTTATCTTTTTAATTTAATTAAAATCTGAATTGTTTTCCAGTTATTTCTGTATAGACTTTTGAAAACAAACTTATTGTGGCTTTGAAATCAGGTTCAGTAGGTTCAACTCCTCCGTATATCGTTTCCTCAATTTTTTGAATGAATGGATAAATATTTTCTGGATTTTGGCCTAATTTTTTTACGCAAGTTATTGCAAATTCACGAATAGTTTCGAAAAATTTTCTTGGTTGGCCAAATTTTTGCCGGATTAAATCAGTATAAATTAAATAAATGTATGCAATAGATTCTTTCATACGATTTGTTTGATTTAATACTTGTATATTCCTTTTTTTACTTTCTATATCAAAAATGGGTTGTGATTTCTTTTTTTTACTTTTTGCCATATCATTTCACTATTTTTATTTTTTTATTTTTTTTTTTCAATTTTTTATTTACCATATTATTTTTACAATGCAATTTGATATCCGGTAAAATCATAAAATAATGTAATAAATTGAGAGAAAATTTCTTCAAAATCTTCTTCACTAATTTTACCTCCACTTCCATATAAAATTTGTTCAATTTTTTTTATGAAAGGATATATTTTTAAAGGCGGAAGCCCCATATCTCTAACACATTTGATGGCATAATCATTAATCGTTTCATTGGGTTGCATCATTACTCCATATTTAGCTTCACTAAGTTGTAAAAAGACATAAAATAGATAAACAACTGATTCTTCACGCCTATCGGTATCTTTAAGTATAGTTATGTTTTTTAACTTATTTTCGAGAGGGATTTGGACAACTTTAGGCTCAGCAGCTTGTCTCTTACTAAAAAAATAAACGGCAGTAATAATTCCCGCTATTATTACAATTAGAATAATAATTGTAACTGGATTAATTAGAAATCCCCCCAGGGGAGGCGCTTCAGCTCCAGCAGCAACATTGACAACGATAGATGATTGAACTGGTAAATTAAGAAGATTTTCTGTTGAAACAGTTAATGTACCATTTCCTGAGGCTATAAATTCAAATGAAAACCCACCACTACTATTTGTAGTAAGCTGTTTAGTTAATACTCCCCCGAAATAAATATTAATTGATCTATTAAATATTTTAAAGGAGGGATCCGAGGAAGAAGATAATTCTCCTCGAATTATTATAGTTTCTCCTTCCGTAATATTTTCAGGTAAATACCAATTACACGTGAAATTTGAAAATACAAATAAATTATCAATTATTAAACTTGATTTTTCATATTTTGGAGAACTGGTGAAATTAAGAACTAGAGCAAGCGAAATCCATTCGGTAGAAGGAAGTAAAGCTATCCCAGAAAAATAACCGTTTGAATCTGTTGTAATATTGTCCTGATATTCATCTATACCATTAATTCTCCAAAATATATCGATCTCAACTTCAGGAATTCCTGAATTGTTATTAGAATATAAGTACCCAGCAATATTATAACCCTCACCCCTAATTTTTGGAAATTGATTTATCTCTTGATATTCAATTGTAGAATTTTTAGGAGTATAAATAAGCAAACTTTCGATTACTTGAAAAAAATCATTTATTCGAGATGTGCCCGGGAAATTTAGAACAAGTGCTAATGTGCTCCATTCAGCAAGAGGTAGGGGAAATTGACCAGAAAAAGTTCCATTTGCATCTGTTGTAATGAATCCTAAATAAGTATCTGAACCATCAATTCTCCAATATACATCTACATTTGCACCAGAAATTCCTGAGTTATTATCAAAAGAAAGATTTCCTGCAATTTTATAATTTTCACCCATAATTACAGGAGAATCGTTTGTCTCATCATATTCAATTTTAGAATCTGCTGTTACATAAATAATATAATGATGGTTGTATTTAGTATTTTTAGGATCAGTTACACTAACATTTACTAAATTCGGTTGATAAACATTAGCCCACATTGGAATTGTTGTATTTATTTCAAAATTACCAAAAGTGTCCGTTTTATCTGTTGCATTAAACTCACTTAATGCACCGAGGTCAACCCCATCAAAAATTAAAGTAACATTAACATTTTCTTTACCTTCATCAAAAACATTCGTAACATTACCTTTGACAGTTATTGAGTCATTATGTTTTATATTAGTGTCATTAATTTCAACATTTGTTAAGGATAAATTATAAACAAAAATTCCACTAGTATCAAGTTTTTGAATTTTAAATGATTTAATCTTGTTATTTTTAAGAAAGTCAGTATAAAAAAGTGAAAAATTTAAAAAAAGGCTGAATAGAACAATATTTAAAATTAATGCATATCGAATAAAATTTCTTGTGATTTTTTTATTTAAAATATTAATTACCATTTTACTTTTATTCATCCTTTTGGCAGTTCTATTCTTAGACCTAAAATAAAATCATTTCCTGAATAAAAATTTGCAAATATTTTTTCAGGTTCAGGAGTCCATTCTTGAATTGTAATTTCAGCATAAAAACCACCCCAATCATCAGTGGTAATAACATTAAAAAATAAGACTGTTCCATCTAAAGCCTCAATAGTAATATTCACTGGAGATCCAACCATGGCAGTTCCATTGTCCCAAGTTAAATTTCCATAAATTCTTACAATTTCTGGAGGCCAAAATTCTCCTGGATTACTTGATATTGACTCATAATGACCGTTTATTGTAGTTGCAGCAGAAATATTTAATGATCTCAATTCACTTATACTTAAGTTCATATAATTGTTGAGATCAATAAAAACTGGTCCTGTAGAATCTCTAATCGAACCATCGAATTCTACACTTAAATCATATTCACCGTAAGGTATTGATATATCAACTTGAAATCTAAATTCATAATCCCAATCTGGTCCCTGAACAACTATTGAGCTTGAATAACCAGCATCAAAGTTGAGATAACTAGAATAATCAACCATACTTTTATTGAATAACTTGATAGAAACTTCGACATATTTTACTTCTGGGTTAGATGTAATATAAGTATCATTAACAAAACCCGTTACAGTTATCCAACCAACGTTTCTTATAACACTATTTGTATCAGCAAAAATTTCTACTTTAATTGTTTCATTCAAGACAATATAAGTATAATTATATGTATCATAGTTTTCCCATTTTACCCTTATTTTATGCGGACCTGCCACCCATGAATTATCCAGAGGAACGGTAATGTTTGCAAATCCTTCATAAAGATCTTTCATTATAGGCGCAGAACCTAATAATTTGTTATTTTCTAACACGTCATAGAAATATACAAGACCAGAATCAACGGTATCACCACTTTGATACACTCTTACTGTGAAATTCACATACTCATTGCGTTCAAAAATCTCTGGAGGATTTCCATCATTATAATTTGAAATAGTTTCAGTTCCATTTATCCAAAATTCGATTAATATAATATCTAGATCTAATACTTCAAGTTCTTGAGAAGGTTGAGTTGAATTTACAAAATTATTAATTGAATAGAGGTTAAAATAATATGGATATAGAGTACTCAAATAATCAAAAACACCATCGAATTCAATCTTTAAAGTATAATTTTTTGCGGGAGTTAAATCATCTACATCAAAATTTATATTAAATTCACCAGTTGAGCCACAATCATAATAATCTGGAGTTAAATAATATACTTGCCAAATTCCGTCAAACATGTTAAAATTAACTCTGCAATTTTTTATTGGCAAGTCATTGAGTTTATCTCTTATATATCCGTGAAGGTTGAAAGTTGTTTCTAAACCTCCACTTCTAAATATTATTGGTGGTGTTGGCCCAGATATAAGATCAACATAAATAGATTCATTCAAGATGAAATAAGAATAATTATATATACCCCCATATTCTGCATAAATCAGGTGTGGACCAGCTGCTAAGGAAATAGAATCCAAGTCATAAATAATATTTACATAGCCATTTGCGTTAGTACTTCCTTCACCAATAAAAGAATCATCATTTGTCAGGTCGTAAAATGTAACATTTTGCCCCACAACAGGGTTTACACCGTTCTGAAGATACACAGTTAAATTTAAATCTTGATCTCGCTTAACAACCGGTTCTTCACATTCAGAATTTGGAGTACCGTTTATCCAAAAATCAAATATAAATGCATCTGGAGCTTCAATTTTTAAATCCATCACTGTAGACGTAGATGTGTTTATATAAGGAAGATAGAAAGGATTAGGATGATTAGGATGTGATGAAAAAGGATGCCAACTATAATCGAATATCCCATTAAAATCGATTCTTATAGAATAATTTCCAGGAAGAATGTTATCATCAACATTAAAATTTAGATCAAACGATCCATCTTCACCACAATCAAAAAGAGAAGGATATGGAGGTTGTAGATAGCTAGAATAATCTACTAAATTCTTAAATAATCTTACAGAAACTTGTGCATATTTTATTGGATTATTGTTTGTGTCATCAAGAATAGAACCTTTTATATTAAATGTGTAATCACCCACATCAATTCGATTAATAATATTAGGAACCGGTCTTGGTGGATTAAGATCTATTCTAACATTATCATCCAATATAAAATATGAATAATTCTCTTGACTACCATATTGTGCATAAATTAAATGAGGTCCTGCTATTTTATCATAATCTAAATTATAATTAAAGAAGATCTCTCCATTAAAGTTAGTATCTTCAGTATGTATTGGTGGTCCTAAAGGATCTTCTGTAATATCGTATAAATTAATTGTTCTACCTTGTAAAGGACCACCACTTAATGAATATAATACTACTCTCAATTCAACCGAAGTATTTCTATTTATTCTAGGATTAGAAAAATCATCAGAGGGATACCCATTAATAAATAAATCTAAAAAGATTGCATCGGGATTTATAATTTGAATAGAGATTTCTGAACTAGAATCACTTAATTGAGGATATGAATAAAATTGAGAAAAAACTCCAGAAAGAAATCCGACATGAAATGATCCGTTAAAATCAACTCTAACATCATATGTTCCGCTCACTACATGATCATTCACATATACAATAGTGTTATAATCTCCATCATTATCAGTTAATTCAGAATCGGGAGTGAATGCGAGTGAAATCTTATTATTAGATGAATCTAAGAGTATAAATTCCACCTCTCCATTAGAAACTCCCTTTCCGTTTAAGGGATCAAAAAGTACTCCTATTATTCTAGTATTACTGCTAACGGTTTTATCAATAGTAGTGGGATCAACATCAGTAAGATTAACTTCTATGGGTGCATTTAGAAAATAAATAGTGTAATTAATAGTAAATCCCGTAGATGCTTGAATTAAATGGGGTCCTGCAACAGTCTGATCGTTAATATCAACTATTATGGAGCATTTACCATCATTATTTGTTATTCCTTCACCTAAATTTGGATTATTTTCCGTTGAATCCTCAAAAATAATAGTTATTCCCTCTTGAGGGGTTTCGTCTGAAAAAAGTTCTGCAATAATTTCAACTGAATCCCCGCGAATTACGGGAGAAGTTGTATTAGTATAAACATTTAATTCCATTTCTTCAAAAGTTAAAGGATTTCCTCCTCCAAAGCTTTCAAATAAAACATCCATTTCAGTCCAGACACCAGATCCATTAAAATCTAATGGAACATAAATTTCTGACCATGAATAAAGATTTAACCTTCTAATTATCGAATAGTTTTTATCTTCTTGAGCATTATAATGTTCGCTCGGATAGATAGGGAATTTTCGAGAATTGAAACCATCAACATATCGACTTACAATTCCAAACGCACGAGCAAATGCTGTAAAGGTTGCAGCAAAATCAGAGAAAATTCCAGATTGTTCACCACAAAACCATTCAACTACGTCTTGTCCCTGAGCGGGGCGATTATAAGGAGGAAGGACATCAACATCAAAATTTTCTTGCAGATAATTTCTAATTTTATTAGCTTTTACATATGCATTATCTGTAGAATTAATAATTGCATCTAATGCATCATAATGGCTTTTAAAATTTGGATTATTTAAGATATATCCT
>Ga0209986_10002918_pt1 | contig 15274 bp, 15 predicted proteins | sample BlataG_FD_183168 | JGI IMG/M metagenome (GOLD analysis project Ga0209986, IMG submission 183168) | Deep subsurface microbial communities from Black Sea to uncover new lineages of life (NeLLi) - Black_00105 metaG (SPAdes) (version 2) | ecosystem: Environmental > Aquatic > Marine > Oceanic >...
CCGAATATATATCATCTATCAGCGTCAAGATGATATCCGGTTTCCACCTTGCTATCGCTGCCAAATCCGCCGGGCAGAAACGATTATCGCGAGCTGCAAACGAAAGATGCATTGAAAGAATTTCGCATCTGCCACCAAAGTCTCTAAATTCCTTCTGTGCTTGATCCCACCCTTGAAGCCATCGCTCCCGCCGAGCGTGAGAACTCCTTACGCCAGCAAAAAGCCGAGTATCACCTCCTCCTGATTCCTCTATGCATTTTTCGAGGTGAACAACCTTGATTCTATTGTCCCAGCCCCGCCGAAGCTTAGGTAGGAACTCTTCAAGTTTTGATGCAACGGTTTTTTTCTCAGTACCTGTATGTCCAGCAAGAAGCACTTTTGTTGTACTCATCTCGCCCGCCATGTTTACCCGCCCAGTCTAAAGACTTCCTAATTTCCGGACGTACGAGACAAAGTATTCAAGTCGCTGGCCTGTTATGACATCGCCATTGTGAAAGACTTTTACACCCAATGGAAATGGCTCATCGAGCTCCACAAATTCCATCTTTATCCCGGATATGTTGCCAATTTCACGGTTAATCCAATCGCGTCTTTCCTGCGACTGAGCGTCCTGCCCAAATTGAACCACAATGGGATCTTCAAAAAACCGATTCCTTACTTCCGCTACCGTCATGAAGCCACTCCTTTCTTAAACCGTTTCCAAAAACCCATTTGCTTTTACAAATCCAATGTGCATCTTAAAGAGAAGATATTTTTCATAGCGATTCTATCGACTGCGCTTGCAACTGTCTTTAGGAGGAGCCTTTCCTTGCCGTGATGCTCGGACAAAATGAGCCTCCTCCATCGTCCGACGCTTATCAAGCATTATAGCATCATTATAATTCATTTGTCAACAAATATTTACAAATTTTGCTGATAAAAAATTCGCGTTTTTACTATTTTGCTACGCGTGATGCTCAAAAAGTTCCGATTATCTCGTTCCAATTTTCCTTTTACTTATCTAATCGAATAAGTAACACGCATTCCATTAAGGAAAGTTTTGGGAAAAACACTACTTTTCTACCAAACATCTAGCCTTTAATCACGAAAATCTTAATTTTTTTATTGTTTTTTTTAGAATGGTCGAATTTGGCCCAAAAACCAGATTATTTTATGCGTGATAAATCTGATAAACCAATTGTGTTCTCGTATTTTAACTGAAAAGTCGTTATTTCTTCTTTATTTTTCACAAAAACTAATAACGGTGGTAAAATTACGATTGCGGACTTTTTAGCGGCCAAACGCCGAAATCATTTGGCCCATCAAAATAAAAAGTCCCGACTTTATCAGCTCCCCCCTCACCCAATGCGCAACAAGCATCGAGTATCGAGCATCCAGCATCGAGTATTTCAATCAAATCTGCGGGTAGTTGGAAGGTAAAATCGAAAAATCTAAAAAATTTTCATCTCCTTTTCTGACAAGCTCTTATCTCTGTCAATCCTGTCAAAAAAGCCCGAATTTTCGACTCAAACGCGCAGGTTCGCCCAATAGTAGAGAGACAATACAATTTGAAATTTGAAATTTGAGATTTGAAATATGAAATTATCTCTTCACGCTTCACGCTATACGCTTCACGCTTCACGAAATTGTCCTCTACATCTGTCGAGGACTTGTCCGCCTCAGGCGGAACGCTCTACAAATCAGCTCTTTTTATGCAAAACAAACCCAATCTTGTCCGCCGTAGGCGGATTGCAAATGAACGTAAAGTCTATTCATACAGTGGTTTATGAAAATAAATCCAATTGGACACTTAGTAAAAACAAACCCAAACAAAGCCAATTTCCAAAAATCCGGATAATTTCAGTCCTAAATTCTGTTAATCTGGGTAGCGGTTTTACTGCAAAGCTGAATCCTTTTCGTTCACCTTTTTTTCCTGGGCTTTTTTGAATTCAACTAATTTTTTTTGAAGGGTTTTATCAGTTAATGCCAGGATTTGCACTGCGAAAATAGCTGCGTTTTTGGCGCCTGCCGCCCCTATTGCCATAGCTGCCACCGGCACGCCGGGCGGCATTTGTATCGTGCCTAATAGCGCATCAATCCCCTCTAACCCACCTGCTGAGATTAACGGTACTCCAATAATCGGCAGCGTCGTTCGTCCAGCTAAGGCACCCGCCAGATGAGCAGCCATACCGGCGGCGGCAATTATCACCTTTATCCCGTTTTTAGCGGCATTCTCGGCGAATTCAGCGGCCATCTGAGGCGTCCGGTGGGCCGAAATCACACGCACCACCGGCTCAATGCCAAAGTCGGAAAGCGTATCGATGCAGCTCTGCATTATGTCCTTATCGCTGTCCGAGCCCATCACCACTGCTACCGGAGCTGTTTTTCCAGATACCATTTGTTTTTCCTTCCGGAGAGGTTACAATAATTCGGAGTTTTCAATTATCGGGTAATAATAACTACCCAGTACGGTAAATGCAAGTAACAAGTAATAGGTGCAAGAAATGCAAGCAAGAAAACCCATTGTTGCAGGTCAATTTTATCCCGACCGGCGCGATTCCTGCGTGGATGAAATCAACGAGTGCCTCGAGGAAAGGACGCTAAGCGAGTCATTGCCTGAAACGATAGTAGCCGGCATTGTTCCACACGCCGGCTGGACATTCAGCGGCAGTTTGGCGGCGTTGGTCTTCTCAGCCGTAAAACAGCGGCACGAAAAGGTCCATACCTTTGTAATATTCGGGGCCGCCCACGGTTACTTTGGACCAACCCCGGCTATTGATGACAGCGATTTTTGGGAAACACCGCTTGGGAACGTGGGAATTGATGAAATGATTGCGGACTGGCTACTCGATAAGAAATTGGTCGTGGCTGACTCTTTGGCACATAAGGGCGAACATAGTATTGAGGTGCAAGTTCCCTTTATACAACACCTATTTCCCGAAGCAGAGATATTATCCATTATTGTTCCACCCAGTGAACAGGCGGTCTCACTGGGAGAAGCTTTTGGCGATATTATGAAGTTGAAAGCTGGCAAGAAAATCGTTTGCATCGGCTCGACCGATTTGACTCATTATGGCCCGCGTTACGGCTTTACTCCGATGGGAACGGGTGCGGAGGCTTTGAAGTGGGCAGACAGGGTCAACGACCAAAAATTTATTGATTTAGCCCTGCAGCTTGAGCCGCAAAGCCTGCTTACCAGTGCGGCCGAGAACTGCAATGCCTGTGGCGCCGGCGCCGCCGCCGCGGCGGTTGCTGCCGCAAAAAAACTCGGCAAAACTAAAGGCCTGCTCCTTGCGCACACCAACAGTAATGAGGTAATGCGCCGCAGGATGGGCGCCACAAGCGCTGAAAGTGTCGGCTATGCAGCAATAATCTTTTAATATCCTGTTGGGTATTCTGGTTTGCCGGCATTGCATCAGTTTTTTACGCAACACTCAATACGCACGACGCAATACGAATGAAAGCCAACGGTCGGATTCGAACCGACAACCACTGGTTTACAAAACCAGAACTCTACCGTTGAGCTACGTTGGCGTAACTGCCTTTAAAGCAAACTGTTGTGCCTATTTGTTGAGACATACAGACAAGCGCCTAATTACTTTAAATCCAATCGGACAATATTGCAAGAAGATTAAGGGCAAGTTGTACCACTTCGGAACGGATAAACAGCAAGCTCTACGGCGATACCCTGGGCAGGCATCCTATTTGCACACAGGTCATAACAGCAGGACGGGCACTGAGGCCGGTAAAATTCTGTGTGAATTAGGAATATAGGCCTTGAAAGGGACTTAATTATATGATAAAATAGTAAAGATTGCGAAAGAAAGAGCTGTTTGGAGTAGAAGAAGGTGCTCATACCCTTATTATGTATTACGCCCGGATGGGCACCAACTCCGGGGAGTTGTGATTGTACCGAGCATGTAAAGCACAATGGCGGGGGGTAAAGGAAGGAGTATTATTATGAGTGAACGAAGGGGGTTTACGTTAGTGGAGCTATTGGTGGTGATTGCCATCATTGCGATATTGATGGCGATATTGATACCTGTTCTACGAAACGCCAAGGAAAGAGCTCGGGAAGTAATCTGTAAAGCACATTTAAGAAGTGTGGGATTAGTTGTCATAATGTACTTAGACGAAAACGATAGCAGAATGCCTCATTCACGCAGTGCTAACGGATTTCTGTGGTACGATTCAAACGGCAACTATCTAACAACTAATGATAATGAGGCTTATTGGGGGATTGTGTATATAGCTCAGCTAAAGGAAACGAAGGTGTTTAGTTGTCCGAGCTTAAGGCGCGTTCCAGAATTAATATATAATGTTGACCCTGCCGCAATTCAGGAGGCAGCGTATGCTTTGAATCATAAGTATACCAGGGGCAGAAATGTAACTGAGATACGACATCATTCACAATTTATTGTAGCTCACGACCATATTGAACCAAGACTGGAAAATGACACCCGAGATACGTTTTTTAATAACGGCCCGGGCACTATGAATTTAACGCATTATCGAGATGGAGGCAGTCGTGCAAGATTCTATCGGGACATTTTCAGACATAATATAAGAAGGAGTGATGAGTTCAGAACCGGCGGAAGAGCTAATATTCTATGGCTTGATGGACATGTTAGCTCCCTTGAAGAAACTACAGGGGACGATGTGCCTAAACGTTGGTATACGGGTAATTAAATAAGATATTGATTATCAGATATACAAGTATTTAGAAGTTTCGTTATGTATATACGAAGGGGGTTTACGTTAGTGCAACTTTTGATGGCATAAAAGACCAAAGTCGGTGGAAAACGGCTGTTATAATACGAAGCTACAACTGGTGGGGTTTATATCTGTTCGTTGAGTTTAATCATATTTTTAGCGGCTTTCAGGGTTTTGTCCCGGAGGGCTTTCGGTGCCAGGACCTGGACCTGGTCGCCGTAGCCGAGGACCCACCAGGTTATTTCACCGAGACCGTCAACGCGGAACTCGACGGTGGCGGAGCCGTCGCTGTTGCGAGTGACTTTTTGTGTGCTGTGCCATTGTACCTCGGTGACATTATTAGCTACTTTGGGCAGGAACCGCAGCTTAATATTGTAGATTCTGCCTTCCGGTATCATTGACCAGGCCCTGCCGATATAGTCATACAAATCGAATTTCTCGCCATCCAGGAAGCATTTATCCGTACTTTCTAATTCCTTGATGCGGTTAAGCTTGAATGTGCGGATGCTTTTGTGCAGGTTGGAGAGGCCGATTACATACCAGGCCCGGAGGTTGTAGAGCAGATGATAGGGACACAGCTCGACTTCAATAACTTTGCCCTCGAAAAGCGAGTGGTAGCTGATGTTCACCTTGCGTTTCTTGGTGATGGCCTTTTGCAATTGTGCGAAGGTTTTATCAAGTCCGCCAGGACGGCGAATTGGTGCCTGAGCGCCGAGCCTGGTAGAGATATTTCGCAGGGCTGTATTACAGTGTTGTCTGATTTTGGCAGGCAGATTGTTTTCGATTTTCAGAGCGGCCAGCAGGGCTGAATTTCTGAACGGCAACTGTATCTGGTTGCTTGCCTTGTGGGCCAGCAGAAGCAGGCTCAGTGCTTCCTGGAGGTTCAAATCTATGGGCGGGGAGGAAAAATTCGGGCTCTATGGTATAGCCGCCGGTTCTGGCATCGTAGTGGTACGGCACGCCGATAGCCCGCAGTTCTTTAAGATCGCGGAAGACCGTCCGTCGGCTCGTTCCAAATATTTTCGACAAATCATTAACGGCATAGCTTTTTCCTGCTTGCAATGTTGTTAAAATCTGGATGACTCTACTGATTCTGCTGTGTTTCATAGCCTGGCTCCCTTCCCGTATCTCGTGCCTCGTACCCCGAGTTATAATTTATGAACCACAATTCCCGATTATACGGCCAATATGGCGGCAGTGTCAAAATTTTGCCTTGACATTTTCGGAGACGAGCCGCCCCCACTGCTTCTTGCGAAGCAAGATGTGGGGGGGGTTTTGGAAATGTTGTGGAACCAGGCCCGATTCTGTACGGTGGTGTTCCGGCAGCCGAAGGCTGACGGATTAGGAATCGCTCTTTCCTGCCCTATAATTATTCGTATAGAATCTCTAAGGGGGTTGACAAGCGGGCTGGCAGCCGCTATAATAAACAGGTAATCAATGGTGGGTTTTGTGCTGCCCAGAGGGTAAAATGATGAAAAATGTCTCTGTTTTTGTGTGTAAAGTGGTTTTGGGTATCATAGTGTGTGCTCTGGTTTTCCTGCCTTACGGCTGCGGCTCTTACGCGCAGCTCGGTGAGACCGAGGCTGAGGCCAACAGAAGGCATCTCCGCAATGCTCGTATTAATCGGCAGGAGCTGGCCGAGGACATAGACACGGCCCTGTTACTTGATAAGCCGAGCAAGTTGACCGATAAAAGGATACCCTGAGAATTGACAATTGACAATTGTATATGGATACATACGCTTCTGACAGGCGTATTGACTATTGAAGAACAATCAGAATTCGGAATCAATGGTAAATATCGAAGATCCGCCATCCGTGTGGCGGAGTCAATAGAAAATAGTAAATGTCAATTGGGATTTGACTCGTGGAAACGCTCATCGACTATTTCGGCAGGGTGGGGGGATATGATTGGTGGGTTGTTGCCATTGAGTTGTTTCTTATCGGCCTTGTCATTTACTGGGCCGTGGACTTCCTTGAAGGCACTCGCGGAGAAAGGTTGTTCCGGGGGGTCATCTTCATTCTTTTTGCCGGCGTGTTCATTTTGACTTTGGTGGTCAAACAGCTTGAGTTCGAGCGGCTTGAATACCTTTACAAGGGCTTTTTGATTGCTGTTTTGATTATTGCTGTTGCAGCGTTTCAGCCGGAGATTCGAAGAGCGCTTATACGGATAGGCCAGCCCCGCTTCTGGGCGGGCTCATCGCGGCAGTTGTCGAGGACCGTGGAAGAGATAATTACCGCTGTAACTGAGCTTTCCGCCGCCCGAACAGGCGCTATTATTGTCATTGAGAGGCGGGTGGCGTTGGGTGAATTTATAGAAACCGGCGTTCGAATCGATGCCAGGGTTACCGCTGAGCTGCTCAAGACCATTTTTCACCCCGGCACTGCCCTTCACGATATGGCCGTTATGATACGAGGCGATAGAGTGGTTGCCGCCAGGGTGCAGCTGCCTCTGGCTGAGGCCGGCAGTATTGACGGCGTTGAGCTCGGTTCCCGTCACCGGGCTGCCATAGGCATAACGGTAGGTTCGGACGCCGCCTGTTTGGTAGTAAGTGAAGAAACCGGCGTTATTTCACTTGCCCTGAACGGGAAGTTGAGCAGGCAGGTAAGCGAATCTGATATCAGGTCGCATATGAGCAGCATGATTGTCGAGCGCGTACCGATTGTCGAGCGGTTCTGGAGATTTCCTAAAAAAAGCGTGCATAAGTCATAATATGCACTTGTGCCCTTATGTGGCGAGAGACGCTAATGGTAAGAAAAATCAACTACGGCAAAATATTGCTTGTGATATTCCTGACGGTCTTAATATGGGTCTGGGCGGACCTGGCCCTGGACGACGAACTGCCTGTTTCCAGCGCTACGATAAGTATTGCCAAATCTACCAATCCTAATCTCTGGGTAAGTTTCGATGATGAATCTTCCGTTTCTATTGACAATATTGTGCTCAAAGGTCCGGCATCCAGGATCGGTAATGCGAAGCGAAAACTAAACGATGGCTCGCTGGTCCTTGAGTTCTTCCTGGATGCTGAGGATGAAGGGATGGTCAACCCTGACAAATATCCCCTAAACGTGCTGAATTTCCTGAAGCAAAGCCGCCAGATAAAGCAGCTCGGGCTTACGGTTGAATCCTGCGAGCCGGATAAGCTTTCCGTTAATGTTGTTAAACTCGTTAAAAAATCACTGACTGTTAAATGTTTTGATGAAAATGGAAATATTCTAAAGGCCGAAAGCAAACCATCAGAAGTTAATATGTTTGTGCCTGAGGGTTGGGCGGGTGCAACACTCACGGCAAAAGTTCGGCTGACGCGGAATGAAGTTGAGCAGGCGAGTCTGTCTGCTATTGTGAAGAAACCTTATATCGAGCTGGCCCCGGACCAGACAAGAGAGGCCGCAGGAACCGTGGAAATTACAACACCACTACAAGAAGACCCGCGTAGTGATTACACTATAACAGCGGCAACGCTCGGCATTACCTTAGGTCCGACCCTGCTGGGAAAATATGATGTTGAGGTGGAAAACTTGTCCGATGTGATAGGTGGTATAACAATCAGAGCGACTCTGGAAGCAAAACGGGCCTATGAGGAGATGCGTTATCAGGTGATATTGGAAATTGACGATGAGGATGCGATGTCCACAGAACCTCTACTAAGAAAAGAGCTTATTTATAATTTTCCTGCCGAGTATGTCCGCAAGGACGAAATTATGCTGAATCAGCAGCCGGTTATCGCTCGATTTAAGTTATTTAAGTTGAAGCTGCTGCCTTCTGCGGTGGCTCCGTCGAATGAGTAACGCTGAAGAAAGCCATAAATGCTTCGACCGTCACCCACAATGCCAGTGCGAATATGCCGGTTCCGATTGTAACAAGAAGCCAATTTTTGTCGGCGAGAAAAATCGTTTCATTTTTTACCATAGCCCAGTTTGTAATCACTAACATAATCAGGCAGGGCACTGCGGTTACGATAAACTTGAATCCGCCCTTGCGTTTCAGGTAAAGTGTAACTACCAGCAAGGCCAGGGCTGCTAAGAGCTGGTTTGAGGTTCCGAACAGCGGCCAGAGTTTCATTGCCCCTTTGCCGTCTGCGCCCGTGGCAAATGCTAACCCTGCTGCGGTAAGGACGGCGAAGGTGGTTGCCGTCCATCTGTTGGCCAGGAACGGGATTCGCAGGTCGGTTGCCAGCTCACTTATGACATATCGCTGGATTCGCACCGAGGTATCGAGAGTCGTGCCGGCAAATGACGCGATAAACACACCCATAAGCGTAACTCCCACCGTTTCAGGCAGTCCAAGCGTAGCCATCATATTGGCTGCACCGATAACCACGGGGGCTATTTTGTCGGACAGTCCCTTATCCCCTATCCAGGAACTGTAATAGTGCTGCCAGGCCCGGCAGTTTGTCAGACAAACTGACGGAGTCAGGATTGTTCCGTTGTCGAGTTTTACGGCCATTGCTACGCCGGCTGCGACGCAGATAATGACCAGCACCGCCAGGAAGCCTTCGAGCAGCATTGAGCCGTATCCGACAAACAAACTGTCCTGCTCCTTTGCAACTTGTTTGGCGGTTGTGCCGGAGGCCACGAGGGAATGGAAGCCGCTGATGGCGCCGCAGGCGATTATGACAAACATAAACGGCCATATCGGTGGGGTATTTGTCGGCAGCGACGGATTGATAGCAGGCGCCACGAGGGGGAGCTTGCCTGTTAATGACGCTACCACCGTTCCGCCGACCAAAAGAGCCATAGCAATAAATAACTGCCAGGCGTTAATATAATCTCTCGGCTGGAGGAGCGTTGTTACCGGTAGTGTCGAAGCCACCCAGGCGTAAATCAGCAGGATTATCACCCACAAACCGGTGGCGGGTATTCCAAAGGCGGCGCCAAGTCCACAGGGGAGCCAACTGCCGACGGCAATGCACAGATACATTCCCACTACGGCAATAGCTGTTGCAACGGGAACACTGGCACCTCTTTTATAAACCGCGAAGCCCAGCGCCACGGCTATCGGAATCTGGAGCCATACCGGGACCACAGAACTCGGAAACGTGGTAAAGACCGCCGCAATCACAACGCCGAATATGGCGATAACAATCAGCAAGCTCAAAAACACAATCGCAAAGAATATGAATCGCACGCGGATGTTAATATATTTAGCGGCCGCTTCGGAGATGCTTTTGCCCTGGTTTCGCATCGAAACGACCAGCGCCCCGAAATCGTGCACAGCCCCCATAAGGATACAGCCGAGGAAGACCCAGAGGATAGCCGGCAGCCAGCCCCAGATGATTCCTATAGCCGGGCCGACAATTGGCCCTGTACCTGCTATTGATGTGAAGTGATGTCCGAAGATTATGCCTTTACGGGCGGGGACATAATCGATGCCGTCTCGGAGCTCCACCGATGGAACGAGAGTATCTTTGTTGAGTTTGAATATTTTTTTGGCGAGGAATCGCCCGTAAGTATAATAAGCCACGAGGTACCCACCCCCGCAAATTAGCATCAGTAAAAGCGTGTCCATTCCAATCTCTCCTTGCTAACGACGGCCTATTTTCTGTGCGAACGGGCCAACAGCCGTATGGGCACCTCCTCTACGGGCAGCAGCTCTCGCAACCTGCCTATAATAAATCGGCGATAATTCTCCTCAAACAGTTCCGGGTTGTTTACGAACATAAGTATCGTAATCGGATTGACGGCAATCTGCGTGGCGTAATAAATCTTTGGCCAGCTGCCTTTGCCTTTGACTCCGCCAATTTTCTCTGTCTTTATGATTTCAAACGCCTTGTTCAGTTTTGCAGTGGGTATCCACGTTGTGGTTTGCTTGAAGATTTCAGCCGCCAAATCCAGCACGCTCTGAATATTCTTCGCCTCGGTTGCAGTAGTAAAGACTATTGGTGCATATTTTAGGCCTGGCAGCAGTTTTGTCAAATACTGGTCGTAATCACTGGTGACAGCCGCGTCTTTGGCCAGGTCCCATTTGTTGATAGTTATTATGCAGCTTTTGCACTCGTCGGCGATGAACCGGGCGACCTTCTTATCGACCTGTGAAACGGCGGTGGTGGCATCAATCAGAAGCAGCACAACGTCAGCCCGGCGAATCGACCGTGTCACACGAACGTAGCTGTAAAACTCGATGCTGTTGGCTATCTTGCTTTTCTTTCTTATCCCTGCGGTGTCAATGACAATGATGGTTTTGCCGTCTTTTTCAAACCGCACGTCGATGGCATCTCTGGTGGTGCCCGGCGTCTCGCTGACAATGACCCTGTCGGACCCTACCATAGCGTTTACAAGGGTGCTTTTGCCGACATTTCGCCTGCCGACTATCGCTATCTTCATAACCGGCTCCGGCGGTTTGGCTGATTCTCCTATGGAGTCCTTACGGACTAAAGCTGAGAGTTTGTCAAAGACTTTATCGAGCAGGACGGCTTTATTAAGATTGTTCTTTGCTGAGATGCACAGGAATTCGCCGAAGCCGAGCTTGGAAAATTCACCGGCGGCGGGAAACATCCTGGCAGTGTCGGCCTTGTTGGCAACGCCGATAACGTCAAGATCGTGTTTGCGCAGAAGTCGGGCTATTTTTTCATCTAACGGCACAAGACCATCGCGAATATCCACCATAAACAACACGAGATTAGCCGATTCAATCGCCACAATGATTTGCTGCTCGATATGGCCGCTCAGGTCGTCGGTATCAACTATTCCGTATCCACCGGTATCGATAAGCTCGAAATACCGGTCGTCTCGCCCGATGATGGTGCTGATGCGGTCTCTTGTAACGCCTGCGGTCGGCTCAACGATACTTATCATTGACCCAGCCAGCGCGTTTAAGAGACTGCTTTTGCCCACGTTCGGCCGACCAATTATTGAAACTACCGCCAACGCCATAACCAATTACCATTCACCAATTACCATTGACCAGTTACCAATCCCCATTCTAACAGAATCACCCCCCGATTTGAAGTGCCTAAGAATCTTCACCCTCGTATTGAAAGACTTTCTCTATCGGCAGTGCGAAAGTTCGGGCTATTCTAAAGGCCAGAGGCAGCGAAGGTGCGTACTTGCCGGCTTCGATGGCAATAATAGTCTGGCGGGTTACACCCACTTTGTCAGCCAACTTCTGCTGGGTCATTTCGCCGTTTTCAAAGCGCAGCCGGCGAATCTTGTTTTTGATGGTTCGACTTCGCTCACCAGAACTTTCACTTTTGGCCATCTTTGCCTCCCCAGTCGTACTGAATTAAAGTTGACAATGATTGCGCAAAAGCTTGACAGAGCACAGCTCCTATTAGCAGCCCTGGAAACCATGTTGTTGGTATTTTTGCCTGTGGGTCTATGGCGGGCGGAATCATGGAAATCAGAATTACAAACAGATAAACTGCGCCGAAGCCGGCTAAGTGAGCATTTTTCTCAATCAGCTTATCTCGTTTGTCAAATGTAACGGCTCCTTTATCCTTTTTAAAACGACTGATCAATACAATCACCCCACAGGCTAAAATAGCGCCGGCAAAAGCAACGGCGATTTTGGGAAAACCCGGAACATAACGTTGCATTACGATTACTGTAATTCCAAGAAACAGACCGAGCGACGATACGATAAGCGAGGTTAAGGCTATTTTCCGTGTCCTAATTCATGATTTTTCTCCCTTTTTAACCATAATCCTCTTTGCGTATGTATACTAAACCAGACATAATGTAGAGCATACATAACTTTATGTCAAGTATAATTTACAATTTTTTGCGAAAATTTTTTCAAAAAATGAGAGGTGAAAGAATCTCCTGCTTAAATTCCCTATGTATTTCCGAATATATAGTTAATGGTTGTTATTGATTTGCAGACAAGACAATGTCCATTTTGTGCCGAGACGATTCAGGCTCAGGCGATTAAGTGCCGATTCTGCGATGAATTCCTTAACAGCGGCAGGGCTAAGGCCTTAGAAGCAAAATCAGAGTCCAATTTGCAGTCGTCCGAGGCCGAAGGGGCGAACGATAACGTCCTGTTTGAAGGCAGGCCATCTCTGTGGGGGATGTCTGGGGCGGTAATCAAGGGGCTGTTCTTTATTGTTGTGGCAGGCCTTTTGGTAAAGTTGCCTCTCGAACACCTGCTGGGTTTGAAACTTACCGAAAACCAGGCCCTGGCGTTCGGCCGATACAGGGTTATTGCCGGTGTGGCGCTTGCAGTACTGGTAATGCTTTTTCTTGTGATAAAGATGGTCAGGCTCAAGATGATCTATTATGAGGTTACAGCCGAGCGGATCGAGTGGAGCAGAGGCATCTTCGACAGAAGGGTTGACAATCTGGATATGTTCCGGGTGATTGACCTGAAGATGCGCAGAACCGTGTTCGACTGTATTCTTGGGGTAGGTACCGTGGGTTTGATAACAACTGACAAGACGGACCCGGAGTTCGTCTTCGAGAAGATACGGGATTCGCGCAGACTCTACGATATTATCAAGAAGGCCAGCCTTGAAGCAGATAAACGAAGCGGCGTCATACACGTGGAGTAATGAGTTGGCAGGAACTTTAGATTGGTCGTCTTTGCACTAAAAATAATTAGTGACCCGTAAAAAATGGGAGTTTGCCATATAGAATATTCGGGTCAGAGAGCTATTAATGGTTGAGCTTACTCCTCCGAAAGATACAGAATCTATCCAAATACGTAAATATTATCTCCTGGTCCGCTCGAATAAGTTACATTCTCAAAGACACCACTCCAACCGCGTTTTTTATCTTTAACTGAGGAGCCGTTTTTCTTGTTTATGTTGGTTTTTGCTTTCTGTGACTCTCTGTTATTTTTCACTCCACCTCTTTTTGCCATTTTGCTCTCCACAGCTACAATTAAACAATTAATTAGTTCTCTTTGCAAGAATAATCAGCTTATTTTTGGGAAAACCCTAAAAAAAGCTCTCGCTGTAAACCCAGTAAACGGCCTTACGTCAACTCCGTTTTTTTCCAAAAACTCGGTAGTTTCTCTCATTGGATAGGCTTCAACATATACGACCTCTGTGATTTCCGAATCTAATATTAACCTCGCACATTGAAAGCAAGGAAAGGTGGTAACATAAAGCCTACCATCTCTGGCTGATCGTCCGCCCAAGGATAAAATAGCTCGTTCCTCAGCATGTATTGCAGTACAAAGCTCCATATTTCGATTCGGGTACAAGCATTCCTTGAGATTTTCCCCGCATTCGCAAAGCCACGGCTCACTTAGGTTTTTATGATGTTTGCCGCATGAAGGACAGTAAATACTCTTTCCTCTCGCCTTTAGTTTTGCCGCCATATTCTCATCTTTACAACATACGTCCAACTTAAAACACGTGGCAACACGAGGTGGATTCTCATTATATCCCATTGATATTGGAAATTCTTTGCCGTTCCGGCTAACCGTAATCACTGCGCCGACATGCCGCTTTATACAAGTTGAAGAATTGGATTGTGCATAAGCAGCTGCCATCTGAACTTCTTCCGGATTCGGACCCCTGCATTCATCTATTCCCTGCATCAGTGGTACAAAATCGTTAGCTTGTTTTTTTAGTCTTCGTTCAATCTTATCTGAATTCGGTTCTTCCGTTCCTTGGGGGTAGACAAAGAAATTCTCATTATTATAGTATACATAATCAGCATCATCTACACATTTCTGGACGCTTTGACCCCAATCAAAATCTTCACTTCTATCGCGTCGGTCATCTCTTTCAAATTCGTTGTATCTACCCTCATAATCGTTTTTTACACGCTGCCATCTCTCATTCTTCTCAGCGCAGATAGCGACAAGAAAAAAGTGGGGGTAAATCTTTCGAATTTCTTGTACCTCTTGAAAGTTCCGGAACCCGTCAATTACGACCTTTTTATCTCCAATGTTTGCAGCATTAATTCTCTCAACAACTTTATTAACCCAGTAGCCTCGATCCCTCTTCCGCTGCTTATTACCATGGTCCTGAAGCGCCTTGCGCCAATTCGGTTGTCCCTTGAGGATAAGCTTATTTACTTTTCTAAGCTCACCCCGAATATCATCAGAAATTTTAAAGGACTTAAAACCAAAACCCTCAAGAACTTTCCTCATCTCACCACAACCACTCCCAAAGGGACCTGTCAGACCAATAGCAAGGTTGGAGCGGGAAAGTTTGGCTTTTTTCCCCTGTTTTTCCCTCGGTTTCTTTTTGGGATAGGCCATAAACCTTTATACTCCCATCAACATCCACAATCCAGTCCAAGAAATAAGAAATCTCACCAATCCTGATTGCAATTTATATATCTAATGGTAAAACTGTCAAGACGTTTTTGCTATTAATATAATATTACCGCTACAAGAACTTAGTATGAGCCCCATAGATATTTCGACCGGAGATCCTAAAATACTTGAGAGGAGGATTGGTGTTCAAGGTCAATCAACCTTTTTTTCAGCGTTATCCCGCCTAGTGCGGAGAAGCCGCCGATTTTGCCGTCGCAGCGGACTACCCTATGGCAGGGGATAATCAAGGGCAGTGGATTTTTGGCAAGTGCGTTGCCGACGGCTCTGGCAGTCCGCCGGTAGCGGACTCGGCCTAATTTTTTCGCTAATCCCGAATAGCTTATTGTCCGGCCAAATCCGATATTTCTGCAGG
>Ga0209986_10002919_pt1 | contig 15273 bp, 12 predicted proteins | sample BlataG_FD_183168 | JGI IMG/M metagenome (GOLD analysis project Ga0209986, IMG submission 183168) | Deep subsurface microbial communities from Black Sea to uncover new lineages of life (NeLLi) - Black_00105 metaG (SPAdes) (version 2) | ecosystem: Environmental > Aquatic > Marine > Oceanic >...
TTTCCTATAGCCGTAGTTGTTAAGAGGGGTTGGGTCAAACTCGTCAAATCCCGACGAAAGAATCACAGCCCCCACTCTTAGCTCTACAGTCTCTTCCTGCATAGAGTGATCAATGGCATTCGCTTTGCAGGCGGCAACGCATTGCATACACTCGGAGCAAATCCCACAAGCAAGGCAGCGGCTCGCTTCCTTCACCGTCACCGCCTCGGAGAAGCCAAGCTCTACCTCCTTAAACCCGGAGCCCCTTTCCTCTATAGGGATGGTGGGCATCTTTGCTCTGGGCTCCTTGGTTCTGCCAAAGGGGACAAAACTGACACTTGATGGTTCCCTTTCCTCGATGACTCTCCCTTCTCTGAGGTCCTGGTGGTTGAGATATCGGATGATTGACTCTGCCGCTTTTGCGCCGGCAGCTACAGCTTCAATTGCAATCCAGGGACCAGTTTGACAATCCCCGCCGGCAAAAACCCCTTCCCGGCTGGTCTCCAGAGTCACCGGGTCGACTTCGAGAGTGCCTCGCTGCGTAACTCTTATGCCGCTACCTTCCAGAAAGGAAACGTCAGGGGCCTGCCCGACCGCAGGAACTACCGTATCGATCTTCAAATCGAACTCAGAACCCGGTATGGGTATAGGACGTCTCCTCCCACTGGCATCCGGCTCACCAAGCTCCATCCGAGTACATCTTACTCCGGTAACCTTCGCCTTCTCAGTTAGGATCTTCGCAGGTGCAACCAAGTATTCTATCTTTACCCCTTCAGTTTCCGCTGCCTCAACCTCTTCCTCCCTGGCTGGCATCTCAACCCTTGTTCTCCTGTAAAGGATAGTGACTTCTTCAGCACCCAAGCGGAGGGCAGAGCGGGCTGAATCTATGGCAACGTCTCCGCCTCCTATTATTGCCACCTTCCCTTTTGCCTTTACCTCTTTTCCTAGACTGATTTCCCTTAGGAAGTCAACCCCGTGAATTACACCATCTGCGTCCTCACCAGGGACTCCAAGTGGTTGACTACGGTGTGCTCCTACGGCAGCAAATACCGCTTTATATCCCTGCTGAAAGAGGTCATCGATAGTTGGCTTGGTGCCTATAGGAGTATTGGTCCTTATCTCCACTCCCAGGCGCCTTATCCCCGCGATATCCTTCTCCAGGACGTCTTTGGGCAAACGATACTCAGGGATACCTACATAAAGCATTCCTCCAGCCACGGGAAGGGCTTCAAAGATGGTAACCTTATAGCCCTGACGTCGCAAATGGTAGGCGCAGGCAAGCCCTGCTGGCCCTGATCCAACAATGGCGATTTTCTCCTCCCTCTCCTCTATCTCAGGCAATGGAGACTCATCTCTAGCCGTATCAACGACGAATCTCTTGATAGCCCGGATAGCAATAGGCTCTTCCAAGAGTGTGCGGTTGCATTTCAGTTCACAAGGAGCAGGACAGACCCTCCCGAGTACCCCTGGAATGGGGAGTTTTTCCTTTATTAATGAGAGGGCCTCTTCATATTGCCCCTTGGCAGTCAAGGCTACATACCCTTGAACATTTGTCCCCGCGGGACAAGTTAGACCGCACGGGGGTCTCTCCCGCTTCTCAATGGCAAAAGCATTAGGATATGCTTGGGCAAAAGGTCTGAAAATAGCCTTTCTTGCCGCTAGACTCTGCTCAAATTCACTGGGAAGCTCAATAGGACAAACTTCAGCACACTCTCCACATCCGGTGCACTTGGCAAGGTCAACATACCTGGGATGCTTCAAGACCCTTGCCTTGAAATTCCCGGGCTCGCCTTCAACTTCTAGAAGTTCGGAACAAGAAAGTAACTCAATGTTGGGGTGTCTTCCGCACTCAATGAGCTTGGGAGAGAGGATACACATGGAACAGTCTAACGTGGGGAAGGTCTTGTCAAGCTGAGCCATTACCCCACCAATAGCAGGGGATTTCTCTACCAGGTAGACATAATACCCCGACTCGGCGAGGTCGAGCGCAGCCTGTATCCCTCCAATACCTCCTCCAACCACCAGCACTGCTCCTATAGGCCCATCTTTTAACTCCATGTTACTCTTCCTCTCAAAGTTTTAGTTCGACATCAAGATCGGGCTCTCAATGTCCCAAGAGCTTCCTCAGCAAGCTTCGCTGGGGCTACTTCTACCTCCTCAGATTTCTTATCCACCATAGATAGTACCATTTGATGGCGCAGCTCCTGGGCGAAGGTGTCGATTTCTTTTACTTGTTCCATAAAAGAGGGATGGACATATCCCTCCCGCACCGCCATATTCCTCAATGCCTTCATCACGTCGGAGAACTTCACGTTTTGGGGGCAGTGAGCCTGGCAGGTATAACACTGAGTGCAGAGCCAGGGTAGGTTGGAGGACAGGACCTCCTTCCTCATCCCCAAGAGAACCATGCGAATTATTCTTCGAGGATTATATTCGGGATCTATGTCGGCGACAGGGCAGCTTGCGGTGCAAAGACCGCAGGCGAAGCAAAGCTTAATATTTTCTCCCCCGGGCTCTTCAGCTACCTCATATTTGAATTTGGTGTCCTGCTCGTTTAATACTATAGTCAATTTTCCACCTCCTTGTTCCTTGTCATTCTGAGCACAGCGAAAAACCTCCTGTACCCTTTAGACCCTTTGCTTCGCTCAGGGTGACACACGGGTTATCTTATAATCCGGCGGCCTCTAGAATCTCAGGCACCCTTTCCTCCCTGCCGATAGCCATAATATGAACCCCATCGCAAATCCTTTCTTCCTTTATCTGCCTTATGAGCCTTCCCGCAATCTCTATTCCCGTGGCGATCCCCTTTCCTTTGGGAGCCTGAGCCAGCTCGTCGATGAGATACTGGGGAACGTAAATGCCGGGAACATTCTCATTCATGTATGTTGCCATCTTTGCGCCAACGAGAAGTACTATTCCGGCCAAAATCTTGACTTTTGCGTCCGTCTTACGAGCATGTTCCACGAATCTTTTGAACTCATCCAGGTCATAGATAGCTTGAGTTTGAATGAAATCTACGCCTGCGCCGAGTTTTTTCTCGAACTTAATAAGCTGAGGCTCGATTGGGTCCGCCGAAGGGGTAGCCGATGCTCCGATGCAGAAGTCAACACCCCCGTCAAGTTCATTCCCCACCATGTCCTTTCCGGAATTCAAAGCATGAACGAGATGAATCAGTTGAACGGAATCGAGATCGAAGACTGGCATTGCCTCCTTATGGTCGCCAACATCAACGGAATCGCCGGTAAGACAAAGGACATTATCTATTCCTCTGGAATAAGCGAAAAGAAGGTCGGCTTGGATTGCGAGGCGATTACGATCGCGGCAAGTTATTTGAAGAACTGGCTCTCCGCCATGTTCCTTGATGAGAAGGCAAGTCCCAAGAGAAGGATAGCGCATCACAGCGCTTTGATTGTCAGTTACATTTAAGCCATCGACTCTGTCTTTAAGAAGCTCAATGTGCTCGACCATCTTCGCCACGTTGGAGCCTTTTCCTGGTCCTGCTTCAGCAGTTACGACGAATTCCTTTGTTTTGAGCGCTTCCCTGAAAGGTTTTGCCATTTTGCAACCCCCTATAATCTAAGCCTTCAAGGCTTCAATCTTCCCTGGTCTTTTCACGGCGCGATAGTTCTTGGGCTCGTAGTATTTTCTCATCAAGTCAAGCCTGCCTTGCTTCTCCAGCCTTCTATAGATGAGAACCCAGGCACAATCCTTCTCTGGGTCTATCTCGCAGCTTCCTCCCTTCCTTGTTCCTCCGCATGGCCCGTTAAGGAGCCCCTTAGCACAGCGCACAACAGGGCAGATCCCTCCAGTCCAGTAAAGCATGCAATCTCCACAGGACCGGCATTTCTCAGTCCAGACTCCTTCTGCCTCGGGCATGCCCATGAATGTAGTGTTAAGCGCTGGGAAGACTGGCTTCTCCTCAAATACGTCCGCTATAGTCTGAACTCCTATTCCACACGCCATTGAAACGATTGCCTCCACATCCTGTACCTTATCCCTCAGCTCCTCAACCATCTCTTTCTCGCATTGCCTCTCGATACAAGCCTCTACGATGGAAAGCTCTGTTCCTTCTCCGCTTGAGGCGAGTCTGAGCTGAGAGGAAAGAATCCCTACCTCTTTCTCCCCACCGGCCCAACAGATAGTGACACAGGTCCCACATCCTGCCACGAGGATCTTCTTATACCCAGCAATCATGCCTCTGATTTCCTCTAGAGGCTTCCTTTCGGCTATAATCATTTCCTCACCTCTCCTTAGTCTTTTCAGTCATATCTTCTATCTCCCGGACGAATTGCTGAGCCATATCAGGAGCAATGTTAGCCATCCTGAGCCGAGCTTCATCTATTCCCACTTCCTTGAGTAAGTTCCTGGCGTATGCCGCTCTCTCCTTGGCTCTGGTATTGCCCGTAAGATGCTGGCAGGCGCCTTCGTGGCAACCTATGAGTAGTACTCCAGCGGCCCCCTTTTCAAAAGCTTTCAAAATGTGAATTAAATCAACCCTTCCAACACAGGGGACTCGAATAATCCTCACGTTATCGGGATAATGCAGCCTCATCCTTCCAGCTTTGTCGGCCGCCAGGTAAGCCGAGTTCTCACAGCAAAAGGCAACAATCTTGTTATTTCCCCTGATCATAGACTTTCTCCTATTGCCTGCACTTCAGCAAGGATTTGCTCGTCGCCGTAGCCTTCGAAGTCTATCGCTTTCGCGGGACAGATGGCGGCGCAGATGCCACATCCCTCGCAGGCAAGATCAGAAATCTGGGCCACCTCTCTTTCAGTATCCACTCGAACCAATCGGATTGCGCCATGAGGACAGACACGGATGCAGGTGAGACATACCCGACACTTCTCAGGGTCTACTTTTACCCTCTCCGCCTCCACTATTGCCGTTCCCGAAGCTAAGAGCTCATAGGTGCTCAGGACTGCAGCTGCAACGTCTGTCGAGGCTCGAGCGATATCCAGATCCCCTCGACACGCTCCCACACAAAATATCCCTTTCCTCTCGCAGGATACGGGATAGAGATGTACATTCTCATCCTGACAAAAGCCTCGCGAGTCAATCCTCATCTTTAGTATGGAGCTCAGAGCTTCAGTTCCTTCAGAAGGCATAATCCTTTCCTCAGCTACTAAGAAATCACAAAAGACGGTTATTTCATCGCCAAGGAGAATATCGTTCAGTTCGACTTTCACCCGTCCGTCCTCGCTACATATCCGGGGCCTTTCTTCAAACTTCACAAACACTACTCCCCTGTCCCTGGCCTCTCGATAGACCTCCTCTACGCCTTCACTGTCCACCTTCAGACTCTTACAGAAAACATAGACTTCGCTTCCCAGCCTCTCCTTGACCGCTAGAGCGTCGTTTAGCGCAGAGAGGGTGGGAAGACGACAATTCTCGTCGGAGACATCGAGAACGAAGCCTATAGTTTTGGGTCTTAGCTCCAGCCTCTCTGGAGCTTTGAGGATCTCAGTAAGCTTTTCCTGCGAGATAAGATTAACGCCTGGTCTAAGCTGAAAGTCGCCGGGCGAAATTTCGGGCCTGTATCCAGTGGCGAAGATAATGGCTCCAAAGCTTCGGGATAGTTCCTCGTCCCCTTTCTTTATCCTGATGGAGAAGTCCCCTACCTCTCCTTCCCCTCTGGTTAGTTCAGCAGAGGTTAGAACTTCAATGTCCCTATTCTCCTCTATCGCTTTCCTCATCGAGTTGATTGGCACCGCAGGGTTGGTCTCAAATCCTTCCAGCCTCCCCCCTAGAGCCAGTCCTCTTTCCACCAAAGTTGTTCTGAGCCCAAGGTTAGCAAGATCGAGGGCAACTTTCATCCCTGCAAATCCCCCTCCCACCACCAAAACCTCTTTGTTTACCGGGACATCCTTCTTCACCAAAGGCTTTAGAAATCGAGCCCTTTCCACTGCCATGGCTGTGAGCTCCAGAGCCTTCTCAGTAACGTCTCCCTCATGAGCCCATGAACATTGCTCTCTGATGTTGGCCAGGGAGAGGAAATTGGAATTTAGCCCAGCTTCTTCAAGAGCATTGCGGAAGGCATCCTCTTTAAGCTTCGGAGAGCAGGCGGCAATGACGACCCGATCTATCGCGCCATCTCTTATGGTGGAGAGCATCTCCTCTATTCCTTCTTTAAGGCAAAGGTTGGAGTGTAAGCCAACGTGGACCACATCTTGAAGTTTCTCTGCCCTTTCACTCACTTTAGGGAAATCTATGTTACTAAGGCTCTTGCCGCAATCACAAAGGAAGACGCCAATCCTTATTTGCATCTTTCCAAAACCTCCATTGCACTTTGCGCCGCTGCCATCCCATGAGCGATGGAATCAGGGATGTCCCTGGGCCCCTGACAAGTCCCAGCAAGGAATATCCCTTCGACATTGGTTTCGTTGGAATTGAGAGGCTCCTTGGCATCAAAGAAACCGCATTCCCCCAGGTTTATGCCCAAAGTCCTCGCCAGATCCCAGGAGTCCTTCTTGGGAGAAATGCCTACCGAAAGCGCTACAACGTCAAAGGTTTCACGCTTAACCGTTCCTTCTGAAATGTTCTCAAATCTCACCTCGAGTTCGCCGGAGGAAGTCCCCAGGACTTCAACAGGCAGGCCTCGAACAAATCGGATGTTCTTCTGGCACTCCTCATAAAACTGGGCAAAGCCCTTTCCCGCGGTCTGAAGATCAATATAAAAGATGGTTACCTCAGCATTTGGATTTTGATATTTGATGAGCCGGGCGAATCTGATGGCGTATTTGCAGCATACCTGAGAGCAATAGCCGTGGCTTTCATCCCTTGAACCTATACACTGAACAAAGGCTACCTTTTTTGGATCCTTCCCATTTGAAGGGAGCTTAAGATAGCCTTCGCGGTTGAAAATCCTCTCAAGGTCGAGACCGGTTAAGACATTAGGATACCTGCCATAACCCAGGCAGCCCATCTCCCGGGCATCAAAGACCTCAAATCCCGTGGCAACGATAATTGCACCGACGCCTAACTCCTTCTTTTCGGGCTCATGGTTGAAATCTATGGCGTTTGTGGGGCATATATCCCGGCAGAGATCACACGTCTCGCCCTTAAGGCGAAGACATCGACTTTCATCGAGGACATAGGAATAAGGAACTGCCTCGGGAGAAGGCGAACGGATCGCCTTCGGCTCTGTGGGACAGACCTCAGCACACATCCCACAAGCAATACATCTTTCTGGGGGGATATATTGGGGCTTCTGAAGAACTTCAACCTTGAAATTGCCAATGCCGCCGCTTAGCCCCGCCACCATCGAATCGGTAAGGATGGAAATATGGGGATGGATTGCTACCTGCTGGAGCTTTTGTGGCACCACGCAGACGGAGCACTTGGTGCAAACATCGGTTGCCTTACAGCAAAAGGAAGCTGCCCAACCTCCAATAGAAGGTTCCGTTTCGATGAGGTAAACTTGAGAGCCATTGTCGGCGAGTGCTAAAGCTGCTGCTACCCCTGCCACCCCTCCCCCGATGACTAAACTGCTTGTCTCCAATTTGCGCTCCCTCCTCTAGCTTGCTAGAGCCCAAAGGTGGTCAGGATAGCATAAAAGCCCACACTTGACAAGGTATTAGCGTGAAAATGTCGAGGTTCTATGATTTTGTCACCATGTAAGTGTTCTATGAAAATGTCACCCTATGAAGGAGATGGTGACATTGAGCAGGAAAGAGCAGAAGAGGTTGATGGTATTGAATCAAGTGGAGATGGACAAGATGACAGGGAGGGAGGCAGTTGAGGTATTAGACCTGTGCTTGCGCCATGTGAGGCGACTTCTAGCAGCGTATAGAAAGGAGGGCGCTGCGGCATTGGCACATGGCAATCGAGGAAGAAAGCCTTCTCATGCTTTAGGTGCTGGCATGAAAAGGCAGGTATTACAGCTAGCCCAGTCAACGTATGCTGGCTGTAACAACCAGCACTTCACTGAACTTTTGGCTGAGCGAGAGGGGATAACCCTTTGCCGGTCATCAGTGCGGCGTATTCTCCTTGAAGCTGGGATAAGGAGTCCCAGGAGGAGGCGCCCACCAAAGCACCGCAGCCGCAGGGAGCGTTACCCTCAAGAGGGGATGCTACTGCAAACTGATGGCAGTCACCATGATTGGCTGCAAGGAAGAGGACCATGGCTGAGTCTGATAGGGGCGATAGATGATGCCACAGGCATCGTTCCTCATGCGCTATTCCGGTATCAAGAGGATGCACAGGGCTATTTTCTGTTGCTACGCCAGATAGTGGATGGCTATGGAATACCGATGGTTTTGTACCACGATCGCCATGGCATATTTGAGCGTTCCAAAAGGGAGCCAGAGTCGTTGGAAGAACAGCTTGAGGGAAGGAAGATGCCAACTCAGTTTGGCCGACTAATGGAGGAATTAGGCATCAGTTCCATTCCGTCACGCTCACCGCAGGCAAGGGGAAGAATTGAGAGGTTATGGGGCACCTTCCAGGATCGGCTGGTTAGTGAACTCCGCTTAGCAGGAGCCAGAACTCTTGACGAGGCTAACCAGGTGCTCTGGGATTTCCTGCCCCGGTATAACCAGAAGTTTGCCGTTCCTGCTGCTCAAGCTGGCTCAGCCTATGACCAGCCTGGGGAGGGATTTAATCCTGATGAAGTGTTCTGTTTCAAGTATTACCGTACGGTGGGTCTGGATAATGTGGTGCGCTTTGTAGAGCATAGACTGCAAATCATGCCAACCAATGGCAGATTGAGCTATGCGCGTGCCAGGGTAGAGGTGCATGAAAGGATTGATGGCAGTTTAGCGGTATATTATCAGGGACGCTGTCTGGCTACCAAAGCAGCGCCGCTAGAGGCTCCGGTGCTCAGGGTGAGAAACATAGCCCGGGTTATGCCTGATATGCCCAAATCTGATGAACTCTTTGTGCCTGCCGTCACCGCAAACAGAACTTCAGAACCGAAAGCTCCTCATCGCCCCAAACCTGGCCCAGATCATCCTTGGCGGAGACCTTTCAAAATCCATATCGATAGGGGGTGACAAATTCACTGAACAGTTAAGGTGACATTTTCACTGGACAACAACACTTTTCCGCGGCGGCTTGTCGAGGCAGCTCCGTGGTTTCATGTGCTTTTCCTGATACTGCCTCTACTTTGCCCCCCTCGTTAGAGGCTTATCACAGCACTGACTGATTCCGGGGACTGTAGTCGTTCCTTGTGCTTTCACTTCAAATGGCCACGGGCGCATTTCTTTAGCAAGCTGCAAAACGCTCTTTGACTGGGCTTTGATAGTTATCCTCGTTGCTGCCAGTGGACAGGAGATATTCTTGGCCTCTTTAGGAATGTCGATGCACTTAGGTACAGAATCGTTAACGCGGCGCGTGGTTCTGCTCAGGGGTACCACGCTTCCTTCAGCCATGACGTGTCCCTTCATACTGGGAATGGGATTCTAGCATAGCATCCCTGATATCGGCAAGGTCTTGGTCCTGGGTGACTCTGTCGGATGGCACTTCGACCTCAGCTCTTGCCTCATGAGAAGGATAAACAGGAGCACTGAATTGCACTTTATCCCAGCCCTTCGGGAAGGTAGCGCTATCAAGGAGATGCTCGGTAGCAGCGATAGTTTGAGGCGCAGGGCGCTCTGTCAGCTGCGACTGCAGGTTGATAAGTGCAGTCCTGCAGGCTCCAAGATGGAACGGCTAGTCGGGCAACACGTGCAGCTCTCAATGCCTTTAAGAGCAGGCAGATCTCAAAGCTCGACGTGTAGCTTCTGAAATAAGCGGCTCGATATTATTCTGTTCTAAACACCGCTCTTATGTCGCAATAACTGCTGTGTTAGCACAGGGATTACTTGATGCAGGTCAGCAACTATCGCATAGTCCGCGATCTGGAATATCGGTGCTTTGGGGTCTTTGCTTATGGCTACTATCAGCTCTGAGTCCTGCATCCCTACTATATGCTGTGTGGCGCCTGATATTCCGCAAGCAATGTATAGTCTCGGCCTGACGGTTTTTCCTGTTTGACCAATCATGCGATCACTGGAAGCCCATCCTGCCTCCACAGCATCACGTGTGGCTCCCACCTCGGCACCCAACAGCTCAGCAAGCTTACCGAGCATTATGAAATCTTCTGCTGACCTTACCCCCATACCCCCGGCGACAATTATATCTGCCTGCTCCAGCCCGATTCCACTTCTTGTCTCTTTGACCACATTTAGTGTACTGACTCGCATATCCTTATTTTCGATATCAGCCGGGATGCTGATGATTTCGCCTTTTCTGGCGCTCTTTTGCTGTGGCTGCATGACGCCGGGCCGTACAGTCGCCATCTGAGGTCTGTGCTTTGGGTTTATTATGGTAATCATAAAATCGCCACCAAACGCGGGACAGGTCTGCAGAAGCAACCTCGTTTTTTCATCTATATCTAGGTCGGTACAATCGGCGCTAAGTCCTGTGTTTAGCCTTCTAGCAATCCGTGGAGCTAAATCTCTCCCCACATAAGTTGCGCCGACAAGTAATATCTCTGGCTTATGTTCCGTTGCCGCGCTCGCTATCACTCTGGTGTAAATATCTGTACTATAATATCTTAGCTTTGGGCTATCAGCCCAAAGCACCTTATCAGCGCCATAGTCTATTAGCTCTGTGTACAAGTCGGCGACATTTTCGCCAGGCAAAATGGCAGCCAGGTCTACACTCAGCCTGTTGGCTAACTCTCTTCCTTTGCCCAGTAACTCGAGGGATACCCTTCGCAATCTGCCTTCATTTTGCTCGGCAAAGACCCATACCCCTTGATAGTCATCCAGACTCATTGTGCTGCCTTTAGATATCGTCCCTCAAATCAGGTGCCTCTCCTCCAGCTTTGCCAGAAGGCCTTGAACCATGTCCTCCGTTGAGCCTTCAATAAACTCAACTTTCCCTTTGCCAAATTCGGGTTTATAGATTTTGCCCATCTTGGTCGCTGAACCATCGAGCCCCACACTGTGCTCGTCAACACCCAAATCCGGGGTGCCCCAGATTCTAACCTCCTTTTCTCTATAGGACTGCATAATCTGCTCGATGGACGGGATGCGCGGCTCGTTGATTTCCTTGGTTACTGTAACCAAGGCTGGTAGTCTGGTCTCCATCAACTCGTAGCCTTCCTCAAAAGCTCGTTCCGCCCTCAGGATTTCTCCTTGTACCTCAACTCGCCGAGCATAAGTAATTTGAGGCAAGTCCAGAAATTCGGCAAGTTGAGGCCCGACCTGGCCCGTATTTCCGTCCAGTGTCTTTGTGCCGCAGAGGATCAGATCAAACTCACCTAGCTTCTTTATGGCGGTTCCCAGCGTAAAGGAGGTTGCCAAAGTGTCGGATCCGGCAAAGGCCTTGTCACAAAGCAGTATTGCCTCATCCGCACCCATAGCCAAGGCATCCCTCAGAGCTTCCTCAGCCTGAGGAGGCCCCATGCTTACTGCCACAACATTGCCGCCATGCTCTTCTTTAAGCAACAGTGCTTCCTCAAGAGCATTCCTGTCCTCAGGGTTGATTATGCTTGGCACCCCTTCCCTGATGAGACTCCCTGTTTCGGGATCTAGGCGCATATCATTGGTCCCAGGGACTTGTTTCAGACATACAATTATATTCAATTTCGCCTGCTAGCTTTGTTTTCTTAGCGCAGCAAACTGGCGGCTATTATCACCCTCTGGATCTCGCTCACCCCTTCGATAATCTCGCCAAACCTGGCATCACGGTACAATCTTTCTATCTTGAACTCCTTGGTGTAGCCGTAAGAGCCGTGCACTTGAAGCGCCTTGCTCGTGACCGCAGTTGCCATCTCGGAGGCAAACAGCTTGGTCAATGCTGAGTCATGCCGGATATCTCCCCCCTGGCCTGCCAAGTAGGCGAGGCGGTAAGTGAGCCATCGAGCAGCTTCAACTTGAGTCTCTATGTCAGCTATTAGGCACTGTATGGTCTGGAAATTGGCTATGGGTTTTCCCCTTGCTGTCGTCTCCTTGGCATACTTGATAGCTTCATCCAGGGCAGCCTCTCCAATCCCCAATAAACAAGCGGAGACATTGACCTTGCCGTAAGCTATCAATTCCGTCAGCATTCGGTAGCCTTTGCCTTCTGAACCAAGGAGATTCGCTTTGGGTATTCGCACATCGTTCAACTGGATATCTGCAACTTGTCCTCCTCTCAACCCCATCATCTCCCAAGGCTTCGACGTGGAATACCCCGGCTGGTTCTTGTTTACAATAAAAGCGCTAACCCCGTTGTCCGTTTTGGCGAAGATAATTGCTAAACCATCCAAAGGGGCGTTGGTTATGAAGCGCTTGGAGCCATTCAGTATATAGTCATCGCCCGATAGCTCTGCCACAGTGGTTATTGCTTCCGGGTCTGAGCCTGTAGCTGACTCGGTAAAGGCCAGCGTTCCTATGCCTTCGCCGGAGCATAGCTTGGGGAGACATCGCTCTTTCTGCTCCTCCGTGCCGTACAATCTTAGGCTGATGGGGGCCAGGTAGTGTCCCGCCAGCATGAGACTGACAGCAGCGCTGGCTTTTGCGACCTCCTCTATGACGAGCACTAGCTCAGCATAGCTTTCGCCACCTCCACCGTACTTCTTATCGTATGGTATGCCAAACAGTTTCAACTTCCGCAGCTCGGGGTAGACATCAGGCGGGATCTTAGCGTCCCGGTCAATCTGAGCGGCGATGGGCGCAAGCTTTCTCTCGGCAAATTCCCGCATCATCCTTCTAATTGCTTCCTGTTCTTTGGTTAACTTGAACTCCATTTTAGCCCTCCCTTACTTAAATTCTGTTACATCACGAAGACCTTGTTGTGCCGGCGAACAAGCTCTTCTGTTCTTTGCCGGGCTTCCTGTGCGCAACGGACTATTAGAACACCAATATTTATAACACAAATATTTGTAACACAAATAGTTGCTGCTGACAAGCGTAATTCCACAGGAGTTTGACCATGCTCCCGGTGAAGACTGCCAAGCCTGGTCTTCGTAAGTCCGTTGACAGCTATGCTCCTTTCTGATAACCTGAGAGGTGAACAAAGAAAGAGCTTCAGGTGCAGCCCCAGTACCTAGGGAGCAGATTTGTTACCACCGATAGGGGCCATTAGCTCAGTTGGTTAGAGCACGGTCCTGATAAGACCGGGGTCAGTGGTTCGAGTCCACTATGGCCCACCAGAGTGTACGATAGACAGAACTGGCATCTCCTCTGTGATTAGTCCTTTTGGTGGCAGTGGTATCGTGTAAGTAAGGAGCACGTTATTTCCAGTTACCTTGACCTCTTTGACGAAGCTCTTAATGAAGGACTTTCTCTCTGCCAGGGAACTTTCGCTGAGCAGATCACGGAGGTCCTCGACATAACGTGTTACGGTTGTAATGTCGGCCAATTCTAATTTTCTTTCCTTCATCTGCCATTCCAGTTCCCATTTCCTGTCCTGTAGACTATCCTTGCGAGCCTTGAGCTGCTTGATACGTGGTGCCAGGTCTGGAAGACTCAAATTACCTGTCTCTACAGCGTCGTAGAGCCTGTCCAGGCGCCGACTAACGTCGGCAATCTCTTCGGTTACGACATCCAGCTGCCCTCGGTATTCCTGTGACGCAGCATCCATTTCTTCGTTGACAAGACGCACCAGTTCCCTGAGGTTTTCTTCAGTGATGATATGTTCTCTTAGCTTATCTATGACCAGACCTTCGAATTCCCTGCTGTTGATATACCTGGCCTGACATGCGCCAGCCCCCTTTTTGAGCAAAGTTCCACAAACGTAATAACTGAACTGCCCACTTTTGGCATCATGACCGACCAGAGCCTTGCCGCAGTGACCACATCTAGCTATGCCGCTTAGTAGAAAGTGGCTGGCCGTCCGCTTGGGATGAAGGTAAGACGGAGCCCTGGCTTTAAGCAGAGCCTGTACCTGGTCGAAGATGTCCCTGGAGACGATCGTCGGCCAGGCATTTTCCGTTTTTGTCGGTGCTAATTATGCGCTTCAGCTCTGCTAGCTCCCCCTCGCCCGCCTGTGTGGGCCGCGATCCACAGTGAGAGGGAGGCGAGAACGAATCCTAGAAGGGTCATTTCAGTTTATCCGCGACCTCCGGCTCGCCTGGTATCTGGATGTGGCAAAGTCTGGTCGTTTAATAGTAAACTTCAAACATGGAGCAATTGCTTCAAAAACGATTGTTAATGCTGTCTCACCGCATATGTCGAAGCTCAAACGCAAACAACCAGCAATAGACCTGAACGATCAGTTCAGACACGCCCTCGATATGATGGAGCATACCAGTAAGAGTATTTTCGTCACGGGTCGCGCGGGCACGGGCAAATCAACGCTACTGAGTTATTTCCGCCATACCACAAAAAAGAAAGCGGTGGTGTTAGCTCCCACGGGTGTGGCTGCTCTTAATGTCAAAGGGCAGACTATCCACTCTTTTTTCCGGTTCAAGCCCAACGTAACTCTTGAGCAGGTTAGAAGACTCCATTTTAGCGACGACAGAAGCAATATCTACAAAAAGCTGGATGCAATCGTCGTTGACGAGATTTCAATGGTCAGAGCTGATTTGCTCGACTGCATGGACGCATTCCTACGGCTGAATGGGCCGAGGGCAGACAGGGCTTTTGGTGGCATTCAAATGGTATTCATTGGCGACCTTTACCAGCTGCCGCCTATTGTCACCGGTCCTGAAAAGGAAATCTTCAGGTGTGTTTACGAGACCCCGTACTTCTACAGTGCAAGGGTGTTCGATTCCTTGGAAATGGAATTCGTGGAATTGGAGAAGGTTTACCGACAGCATGATGAAGGCTTTATCAACTTGCTCAACTCTATCCGAAACAACTCGATTACCGAAGACGGGTTAGAGCTCCTCAATCAGAGATGCATACCGGAGTTCGAGCCATCTCCGGACGATTTCTACCTTTATTTAACGACGGTTAACAAGCTTGCAGACCAGATCAACAGCAAGGAGCTGGCAAAATTAGATGGCACAGTCTATACCTTCGCTGCGAGTATCGAAGGAAGGTTTGGTGCCGGATACCTGCCTACGGCCATTGATCTTGAGGTCAAGGTGGGAGCGCAAATCATGATGGTTAATAATGACGCCTATGGTCGCTGGGTCAATGGCAGTATTGGGAAGATCACAGATATAATCCGAGATGACGACGGCGAACATATTATCGTCGCTGAATTGTCTGAGGGTAAGACTGTAGACATTACACCCTATACCTGGGAGATTTTCAGGTTCTTCGCCGAGGAAGGGCAGTTACAGTCCGAAGTCATCGGCAGATTCAGACAGTATCCGCTGATGTTAGCCTGGGCCGTGACTATCCACAAGGGCCAGGGGAAGACATTTGATAAGGTAA
>Ga0209986_10002921_pt1 | contig 15269 bp, 15 predicted proteins | sample BlataG_FD_183168 | JGI IMG/M metagenome (GOLD analysis project Ga0209986, IMG submission 183168) | Deep subsurface microbial communities from Black Sea to uncover new lineages of life (NeLLi) - Black_00105 metaG (SPAdes) (version 2) | ecosystem: Environmental > Aquatic > Marine > Oceanic >...
CCAACCGGCGAAAACCACCCGCGAGCGTGACCCAGAAAAGGGATTACCCCCCAGTAAGGTGAACGGAAGACCCCGTTATCGGTTTTACAGAGACACTCTCGTAAGGGAGTAAATCTGGGTGGAACCGCGTGAGTGGGAACTCTCGCCCCAGAATGGGCGAGGGCTTTTTTTATTAATACCACCTACGCACCTTTATCATAAGGAAAATTAGATTTAGTTCAAGCTTGACAATGTTTCAACTTTAGGAGATGAATCATGGAAGAGAATTATAAAGAATCTGAGCTGTACCGTGTTCGACACTCAACAGCCCATATCATGGCGGAGGCTGTCGTGGAGATGTTTCCAGAGGCAGAAATTGCTATCGGTCCACCGATCGAAGATGGCTTTTATTATGACTTTGACCTGCCCCGAAGTTTGACCCCCGAAGACCTGGAGGTCATCGAGGTGCGCATGCGGGAGATTATCGCTGAAAACCATGAATTTAAGAAAGAGGTAATTTCAGCCAGCGAAGCGCGACAGGTCTTCAAGGACCAGTCGTATAAGCTGGAGCTCATCGACGGATTAGAACAGGGCGGTTTTGATGAATACGGCGAACCACTCGATGAGCAGCCCGAAATTTCGACCTACACCCAGGATACATTCACTGACCTATGCCGCGGCCCACATGTTGAAAACACAGGCAAAATCAACCCGGATGCGATTAAGCTGCTCCAGGTGGCAGGCGCCTACTGGCGCGGAGATGAGAACCGCCCCATGCTTCAGCGCATCTATGGCACGGCGTGGAATTCAGCCACTGAGCTGGAGGAATATCTGTGGAAATTGGAGCAAGCCCGCAAACGTGATCACCGCCGGTTAGGACGAGAACTGGATCTATTCAGTATTAGTGAGGACGTGGGTCCGGGCTTGATATTGTGGCATCCTAAAGGTGGGATGGTCAGGAAGATCACCGAGGACTATTGTCGCGAGGAGCACGAGAAAGGCGGCTACGATTTTGTTTACTCACCACATATCGGGAAGGCGAATTTGTGGGAGACCAGCGGGCACCTGGATTGGTACCAGGAGAATATGTATTCTCCTATTGACATTGAAGGACAGCAATACTTCCTGAAGCCCATGAATTGTCCATTTCATGTGGAGATCTATAAAAGCCAATTGCGCTCCTATCGAGACCTGCCTTTGCGCTACGCTGAGTGGGGTACTGTTTATCGCTACGAGCGCAGCGGTGTGCTGCATGGTCTGCTGCGTGTACGCGGTTTCACCCAGGATGACGCGCATCTCTTCTGCAGACCCGATCAAATGCCTCAGGAGATCGACCGGGTGCTCCAGTTCAGCCTAAATTTATTGCGGGCTTTTGGCTTTAAGGATTTCCAGGCATACCTTGCTACCCGCAACCCCGAAAAGTCTGCCGGTATGCCTGAAGATTGGAAAGCGCCCACCGAAGCGCTGATCCAGGCGCTCGATAGGGCAGAGATTCCTTACCAGATTGATGAAGGAGAGGCCGTTTTCTACGGACCAAAAATCGACCTTAAAATCAAGGACGCCCTGGGTCGTGAGTGGCAGTTATCCACCATCCAGTTTGACTTTATTCTGCCGGAGCATTTCAATATGACTTATGTAGGCGAAGATGGTCAGGAACATCGCCCTTACATGATCCACCGGGCATTATTAGGTTCGATGGAACGCTTCATGGGTGTACTCATTGAGCACTATGGCGGTGCATTTCCGGTCTGGCTTGCGCCAGTGCAAGCAGTTATAATTCCTATAGCTGACCGCCATATGGAATATGCTCATTCACTAGCGTCGCAATTAAAGGTTGCCAAATTGCGGGTGCAGGTTGATGATCGGGGTGAGCGCATGAACGCCAAGATCCGCGACGCCCAGATGCAGAAGATACCATATATGCTGGTGATAGGCGATCGTGAGGTTGAAGCAGGTAGCGTAGCGGTGCGCCTGCGCTCGGGAGAAAACCTGGGAGCGATTGCAGTCGACGATTTCATTGCGCGAGTTAATGAAGATAGTAAAAATCGTATTTAATCTCAAGTACCGTTGACGATTCACATATTTCTTGGTATCATGCCAATCGCTCGTTTAACAAACTTGATTCATGTTATAAAAAATATATAGGAGAGAAAATATCAGCGCTACACATTATCGGGTTAATGAAACCATAAGAGCTAAAGAGGTGCGTTTAATCGGTCCAAATGGTGAGAATGTTGGTGTTGTGCCAATCCAAGATGCCCGACAAATGGCCCGGGAAGCAGAGCTTGATCTTGTAGAGGTTGCTCCCAACGCCAAACCGCCCGTTTGTAGGGTGATGGATATTGGAAAATTTATTTACGAACGTGCCAAAAAAGAACGCGAAGCCCGAAGATCGCAGACCAAGATTGAAGTAAAAGAAATTCGACTGCGCCCAAAAACGAACGAGCACCACCGCGACTTAAAAGTTCGCAGTGCCCGCCGTTGGTTGACGAATGGAATGAAGGTCAAAGTGCGCATTCGCTTTCGAGGCCGGGAGATCACTTACCCAGAGATCGCTCTCGAGGACTTGAAACAGGTGGCTGAAGATTTATCTGACTTAGCCATCGTAGAGCAAAGACCTGCTTTGGAAGGACGTACAATGCTAATGGTGCTTGCTCCAATTAAGGCAGCCAAAAAGAAATAGCTGTCACGCGCTGGATTTAGATTTTCAATCCTGATATTTGGAAATATTCGCGGATGAACGTAAAGTCCGCGGTATTTTGTGTGATAGGAGTTTATTGTGACACGTAAAAAATCGACCAAAAAATATAAACTTAAGACCCATAAGGCTACCGCTAAGCGATTCCGTTTGACCGGTTCGGGTAAGCTAGTACGCACAAAAGGCGGTAAGAGCCACTTGCGCCGCCGCACTTCAAAGCGTACAAAACTGCTATTTTCAAAGCTGATCCCTGTCGAGGGAAGTGGATACATCAAAAGGATAAAACGATTAGCCCCTTCCATGAAGGCCGGCAAATAGTCTGGAGAAAAATATATGACACGAGTAAAAACCGGCAAAATTCGCCGCCAACATCACAAGAAGGTGCTGAAAATGACGAAAGGTCAATACGGCACACGACACCGCTTATTTAAGCGAGCTAATGAAGCAATGCTGAAAAGCTTATGGTATGCGTACCGCGATCGACGTACGCGCAAGCGCACTTTACGCCGCTTGTGGATTGCGCGCATTAACGCTGCCGCTCGTCTGAATGGAACCACCTACAGCCGTCTTATATACAACATGAAAACGAACGATATCATCATCAACCGTAAGATGCTGGCTGATCTGGCTGTTCGTGATCCGCAAGCCTTTGCAGTGGTTGTTAATCATGCTCAAGCTGATCAATCGAGCTGAATTTATTTAGTAAAGTCATAAAGGATGGCGGAGCGTTTCAGCGCTCCGCCATCCTTTTTTCATCAACCAGTGACCACCAAGGCGTTATAGTATAATCGTCGGATAACTGGAGGTATTATGTCAGACAATGACGATCGCAAAATTGTCTCCTCAAAAGGTGGAGTATTTAACGAGTTTACCAACTATTTCAAGCTAGTAGTCCGGCTGATGGGAGACAGACGAGTAAATCCATTGCTTAAGCTACTGCCCATCGGTACACTGGTATATTTTGTAGTCCCTGATATCGTCCCGGGTCCCATTGACGATGCTTTAATCGTCTGGTTAGGTACCTACATGTTTGTCGAGCTCTGCCCGCCAGATGTGGTTCAAGAACACACAGAAGCGCTGGATCAGGTCGTGCCAGGAGAGTGGCATGATTCAAAAGATTCAACAGGAGGAGAAGAAAACAAAGAAGTTGATGAAGAAGATAGAATAGTCGATGCGGAGTTCTGGGATAAAGAGTGAATTGAAACCAACAAAGAGCCCTCTTTCACCTTATCAATTTAAACAGATAATGGTATGGATATTTTTCCTCGCATCGCTGACAATATTGCTAACTGCCTGTTCTGGAACGATCAGAACTAGCACCCCAACCAGCAAAGCGCAAATTCTTACGCCTACCAACCCTGTACCTGACATCGGTCAGGACGATGAAGTAAAAACAAAATCTGCACAAACTGCTTCATCCAATCCACCCGTCACAACACCTGAAGCTCAATTAGAAGCACCCACCGCCCTCCCCCAACCTTCTGAGATCCGGATAGGGCTGCCAGACCCACAAAAATACACCTGGAGAATGGTCGTCGATGGTTTGGAGTCGCCAGTCGCTGTAACTAACGCAGCGGATGGTTCAGGCAGGCTCTTCATCCTCGAACAGAGCGGCGCGATAAAAATATTTGACCAGGAGTCACTGCTAACCACACCGTTCCTGGATATACGCGGGCGCGTCGGTAGTGAAAGCTCCGAACAGGGATTGCTAGGGCTGGCGTTTCAACCTCAATACACACAGAACGGGTACTTCTTTGTCAACTACACCAACCGGGGTGGAGATACGGTAATTGCCCGCTATCAAGTTTCAGACGCCGATAAGAATATCGCCAAACCCGAGAGCGAGAAAATCATATTGACAATACCCCAACCCTTTGCCAATCACAACGGGGGTATGCTCGCTTTTGGTCCAGATGGATACTTGTATGTTGGCACAGGTGACGGCGGGTCGGGAGGTGATCCCCAGGGAAATGGACAATCACTCGATACCCTATTGGGCAAAATCATGCGCCTGGATATCGACCAGGAGGATTCGTACACCATCCCTGCGGATAACCCCTTCACGGACAGTAGTTCACCAGAAATTTGGGCATACGGTCTTCGCAACCCGTGGCGCTTCACCTTCGACAACTTGACCGGGGATATGTACATCGGGGATGTCGGACAAGACCAGTGGGAGGAGATCGACTTCTTACCTGCTGGCAGTCCTGGAGGCTCCAACTTCGGATGGAATTACTTCGAAGGCACACACCAATTCAGCGGTACCCCACCTAACGGTTTTGCTCTCATACCGCCAATAGTTGAATATAACCACGAGTTTGGCTGCTCAGTAACTGGAGGCGTGGTTTACCGCGGCAGCCAATTATCCGGATTTAGCGGCCTCTATTTATATGGGGATTTCTGTTCCGGTAATGTATGGGGCACTCTGCAAAATGCTGGTGGAGACTGGGAGAGTGCTCTGCTCTTCGAAAACGTGGGGCGCATCTCCTCCTTTGGTGAAGACGAAACTGGGGAAGTATATCTTGTTGATTACAACGGAACAGTATCGATCCTGTCAGAAAAACAATAAACAGCCCACAAAAAATGCGAACAAGAATGCAACACGCCCGTTATTATATCCTTTTTGCTGTAATTGTCGTCCTGCTGAATGCCTGTGTTCCACCTGGCGATCAACCCACTATTACCACAACGGCTACGGCAGTCCAAAAACACACCTCAACCGATACTCCATCATCTCCAATCTCGGCGACTGAATCCGCCCCCCTTGCACCTACCGAAGAAAAAACATCACTTGCGCCGCTTCCTTCACTCACACCTGAACCCGAACCCGCCCGTTTTGCTGTTATCGGAGATTTTGGAGAAGGTAATCAAGGTGAAGAAGATATAGCCAATCTGGTTAAAAGTTGGGAACCGGATTTCATTATCACTACCGGGGACAATAATTACCCGATCGGATCTGCTGAAACAATTGACGATCACATCGGAAAGTACTACCACGAATTTATCTATCCATACAACGGCGCATATGGAGATGGGGCAGACAAAAATCGCTTTTTCCCCTCGTTAGGCAACCATGACTGGATGACTCTCAATGCTCAACCTTATCTCGACTACTTTACACTTCCCGGGAATGAACGCTACTATGACTTCGTCTGGAGACCAATTCACTTTTTTGTAGTGAACAGCGACTCGAATGAACCAGACGGTGTTTCCAGGATTTCCACTCAGGCTACGTGGTTAAAGTCCAAACTAGAAGAATCTGACTCTATATGGAAAATTGTCTATTTCCACCACCCTCCGTATTCTTCCGGCTTCCGTGGAGCAGTGGATTGGATGCGCTGGCCTTTCCAGGAATGGGGCGCTTCCGCCGTCCTCTCCGGTCACGACCATCTTTATGAACGCCTGCTGGTTAACGGCACACCCTTCTTCATCAATGGTCTGGGTGGAGGACCAATATACTATTTTGGTCTCTCATCTGAATACTCGGCAATTCGTTATAATGGCGACTGGGGAGCAATGCTCGTCGACGCTGACAACCAGCAGATCACCTTTCAATTCATTAACCGTCTTGGGGAAGTGATTGATACCTATCAAATGAATAGATAGGAAAAAACACATCCCGGGTTGACACACATCCCGGGTTGACACACATCCCGATAAGCACATACCCGATAAGCCTTGACAAAATTCCATTTGTTGTGATATATTTTGCCAGGCTTAACACAATCTTAACCTTAGAAAGGAAAGCGTGCTTCATGATTTATCAAGATTATAAAATGTTTCGAACTCGCACCGATGCTGTTGGGGGTGGTGTGGATTCACCTTGTCGGAGTGCGCTTGTTGACCGATTGTAGGACCGGATAGGTCACGAAAAAAGCCACGGGCGTGCTCCAAACCCGTGGCTTTTTTTTGATTAATTTGAGAAGCCTGCTTTCCAGCCACGGGAAAACCCGTGGCTTTTTTCGTGAGGAGGTAAAAAATGTACGAAGCGGTTGTTATACACGATGCTTAAAAAAAATTTGGTAAACCCGAAAACTCAATATGGAAACGTCTCTCCAAATTGAACGGTAAGTCTAAAAAAGCCGTATTGAGGAAAACAAACATCAATGGCAAAAACCGGGTTGTTGTAGCTGTCGACCATGTCTCATTCACTGTTATGCAAGGAGAGATTTTTGGTGTACTAGGTCCTAATGGATCCGGAAAGTCCACCTTGATCCGGCTGCTCGCCACCCTGCTCCTTCCCGATGATGGGGATATCCGGGTGTTCGGTTACGACGTTGTGCGCCAGCCCATGCTTGTGCAGCGACTGATCAACCGTGTCTCGGTAGAAGCCAGCTTCTTCAAGAAGCTCTCACCAATGGAAAACCTGGTATACGGCGCCCGTCTATACGGGATGAGCGGTGCAGAGATCCGCCGTCAGGTTGTGGAAATACTCACCAGGTTGGGTTTAGAGGAGAGATCAATCTACAAGCCCATGGAGGAGATGTCGCGCGGCATGCAGCAAAAGGTCGCAATAGCGCGTGCCCTGCTTTCAAGCCCGCGCTTGCTGCTCCTGGATGAGCCAACGACTGGTCTCGATCCACGTTCGAAGCTTGAAGTTCAGGATGTGATTCGCGAATTGCGCGACGACCACGGCACAACCATCCTGCTCACGACTCACGACATGGTGGAAGCAGAGAATCTTTGCGACCGGGTTGCAATCATCGACAGCGGAAAAATCGTGGCTCTCGATACTCCTCATGCGTTGAAAAACAATCTCAACGGCGGCGGGAGCGAAATAACCCTGGAGGATGTATTCCTCGAACTGACTGGCAAGAATTTAGTCGCTGAAAGTCATGGCAAATAATCGGGCGATCTCAGCCAGCCAGTACGATAAAGAAACCCCAAAACTGGCTGGCGCACCCGAGCCAACATTCTCGATGGAGCTATCTATATGGCAACACTTACACATGAACTAAAAGCAACTTACGCTTTTATGGAACGGAATGCCAACCTGGTCAAGCGATACTGGTCATGGGAGCTGGTCTGGTTGGTTTACTCGATCGCAAACAGTTTGTCCGTAAGTTATATTGGATTGGGTATGGTAATGATCGCAGGGGCGCAGAAAGCGGATGGACAATACCTGGTGCTGTACCTGGTGGTCGGCACGCTCGTATGGCGATACCTTTCGATAATATTTTACTGGATCACGGACGTGATAGGCATGGAACGCTGGGAAGGAACCATTGAATACACCCTCATGGCTCCCATCTGGCGCGTCACTCACATGGCTGGTCAAACTATATTCGCAGTCCTATACAGTCTGGTATTTACCGGGATCATCCTGGCAGTTACGGTCTTTCTCTTTAAAATAGATTTAAGCTCCGCCAATATGTGGGGGGCACTCCTAATGCTCCTAGCCGGCAGCTTTTCTTTCATCGGATTCAGCATAATGGGATCCATACTGCCTCTGCTGTTTCCCGAACGAGGTTCTCAGATGACACATGTGATCATTGCGCTGCTCCTGCTGGTATCCGGTGTGTATTATCCCGTAGAAGTGCTGCCCGCTTTGCTGCAAACGCTGTCCAAGTTTAGCCCCGCAACTTATGTGCTGGATGGCACACGTCTCGCCTTGCTTAAAGGATCTGCCACACGAGAGCTCTGGCCATTTATCTGGCCGACGTTGATTATGGGTCTCATAGCCATACCCGCCGGGTTGTGGATTTTTAACCAAGCCGAACGATACGCAAAACGGACTGGAAAGCTGCACCGTAATGGATAACTAAGACAATTGAATATTCGTGGTGTCGAACCATCTGAAGTTGAAAAGTTTACAGACAACACGAATAACACAAAAAAAAGATGAAAGCGAAAAATATCTCGAATAATCAGGATCATGAAGATGAAAACATTGACAGAAATTAGACATATACGGTTGCCAGATGCCCCTCCCATTCACGGATTGATCTTCCGTGGATTTTTGGGAAAATCCGATTACCCCAAGATGGCTTCCGTTATGCAAAGCTGTAGAAATGTCGACCAAATTGAACGCGCCGATACCGCTGAAGATATAGCCCGCAAGTACAGGCATTTAGTCAAAAGCGATCCTTATAAAGACATGCTGTTTGCCGAATTGAACGGGCAGGTTATTGGGTATGGGCGTGTAAGCTATCGGGAAGAATTAGACAAAACCCGCATTTACAAGCAATTTGGTTACGTGCTGCCAGAATGGCGGGGTAGAGGTATTGGCAGAGCAATGCTGCATTACCACCAACGCCGCCTGCTCAAGATCGCAGCAGGACATCCCAAAAATGCAGTTCGGTTTTATGAATCATGGGCAGCAGAAACAGAAACGGAAGCCATTGCGTTGTACCTGGATGAGGGTTACACAGTCGTGCGGTATTTCTACGAGATGGTGCGCCCGGACTTGGATGATATACCGGAAGCGCCAATGCCTTCCAATCTGGACGTACGACCTGTACTTCCTGAGCACTACCAGGCAATTCACGATGCCAGCCTGGAGGCTTTCCGCGATCATTGGGGGTACAGCGAAAACCAAGAACCAAGCATCGAAGAATATCTAGAGGATCCAAACTTTGATCCCACCTTATGGCGGGTAGCATGGGATGGCAGTGAAGTTGTGGGAATGGTACGCAGCTTTATTAATCCAAAAGAAAATGCCGAGTATAATCGCAAACGCGGTTGGACTGAGGAAATTTGTGTGCGCCGTCCATGGCGTAGGCGTGGGTTGGCACGCTCATTACTTGTTCAAAGTCTGCATGCAGTCAAAGAACGAGGGATGCAGGAAGCTGGTTTAGGTGTTGATACCCAAAACTCATCAGGAGCTCTGCATTTGTACGAAAGCGTTGGGTTTAAACCTTTCAGGCAATGGTCGACTTTCCACAAAAAATTCTAAGGGTTTTTAAACCCGGTTAATGACAGCCTGCTATTGATTACTGGTTGATACTAAAAATAATAATCAAATCTAAAATTGGTAACCTTTTGAATATTCGGGCAGTTTTCTGGGACCTGGGCGGCGTGCTGGTGCGCACTGAAGATCACACTTCCCGGGAAAATCTCGCTATCCGATTGGGAATTTCACGTACAGAGCTTGAGAACTTGGTCTTCGCGGGTGATTCGGGGCATCGCGCCGCCCTTGGCGAGATCAAAGTAGAGCAGCACTGGCAGAACCTGTGTTCAATTCTCGGTCTATCGATAGAAGAGATGGTCATTTTTCAACGAGATTTCTGGGGTGGTGACCGGTTAGACAATGCGCTGATCGAATACATCCGAGCCCTGCATACGCACTACAAAATTGGGCTGATCAGCAACGCATTTTCCGACCTGCGTCTAATGATCTCAAATGATTGGAATATAGAAGACGCTTTTGACTACATGACCATCTCGTCCGAGGTCGGCATTATGAAACCTGACCCACGTATTTTCCAGATGGCGTTGGAGCGGCTTGACGTACACCCACAGGAATCCATATTCATAGACGATTTCCCGCACAACGTCGATGGAGCACAAAATATCAATATGCATGCCATCCACTTTCAGACCCGGGATCAAACGCTATCAGAGCTAGAAAACTTATTAAACTAGAGCCTAAGATGATGAATCACGAGCTTACTTATTTGAGTATCACAGAAGCATCTAAATTAATTACACAACGAGATATCTCTCCTGTCGAATTGGTTCAAGCCCACCTGGAGCGCATCGAAGGTATTGACCCAATCTTAAACAGCTTCATCACGCTCACTGCAGATGATGCCCGGCAGCAAGCCAGGCAGGCTGAGGCTGACTTATTACGTGGAGCAACGACCAAGAACGGGGCATTCGACCCGTTGTTTGGTATTCCACTGGCTCTAAAAGACCTGTACGAGACAAAAGGCGTACGTACAACTGCAGGGTCAACTTTCTTCTCTGATTATGTCCCATATGATGACTGTGTCGTGGTCGGAAAGTTATCAACAGCAGGCGGTATCTCTCTGGGCAAACTCAACATGCACGAGATCGCTCTAGGGGTTACTAATGTCAACCCACATTTTGGCGCTTGCAGGAATCCGTGGAGCACTGCTCGCATATCAGGCGGATCTTCCGGTGGTTCAGCGTCTGCACTTGCTGCTGGATTATGCCTTGGTGCGATGGGCAGCGATACCGGAGGTTCTATAAGAATTCCGGCTTCCTTGTGCGGGGTAGTGGGGCTTAAACCGACATACGGTCGTATCAGCCTGCGCGGTGTGATCCCCCTCAGCCGGAATCTCGATCACGCCGGTCCGATGACACGACATGTAATGGACGCTGCCTTGATGCTGCAAACCATTGCTGCTTTCGACCCGCACGATCCTTATTCGATCAATATACCCAGCGACGATTACACAACGAATATCAACAAAGGAGTTAAGGGCTGGCGTATTGCCCTGGCAGACGATGAATTCTTCGCAAAAACTGAACCTGAAATAGAACAAGCTGTTCGTGATGCAGGGCTAATATTCGAAGCGCTGGGCGCTCATGTTGAAGCGATCCGGTTTCCCGGCGCACGTCTCGCTGCACGCTCCAATGGCTTAATGACGGTCAGCGACGCGGCCGCGTTTCACCAAAATCGTCTCCAGGAAAATCCGCAGGGTTTCGGTGATGATGTCCTGCAGCGTTTGAAAGCCGGTCAGGCAATCACGACCACTGAATATATCCAGGCTCGACATGCACAAACAAAACTACGCAGGCAGTTTGAACGCTTTTTCGAGAGCTTTGATATCCTGCTCACCCCCACGACACCAGTGCCAGCACCATTAATTGAAGGGCCGGATGCAGTCGAACAGGCGCGCCTGCTGACACGCTATACAGCTCCGTTTAACCTGACCGGTCTTCCCGCCATATCCTTGCCTTGCGGGTTTACTTCCGGTAGGCTCCCGATTGGACTACAAATTGTTTGCCACCCCTGGGGAGAAGCGCGTCTATTGAGAGCAGCCTTTGCGTACGAAGGAGCTACGACGTGGCATCAAAGACACCCCACTCTGTAATTCGCAGCTTCAACCGGCCAGCGCGCCTATTCCTGGTCGCCACACTCATCAATGGGATCGTTTTCAGCATCTGGTGGTTGTTCTTCAATTTCTATATCCTAGAACTCGGCTTCAGCCTCGAATATTTAGGTCTTGTTACCTCAGTGACTTCCGCTGCCGCCCTTCTTTTAGGCATCCCGCTGGGCGTATTATCCGACCGCATTGGACGGAAGAAGGCCATGATTTGGGGGGTGAGTATTTATATCGTTGCTATGGGGCTTGAGGTCCTCGTGCTAAACCCGAACATGATTCTTGTGATGGCATTCATAAGCGGAGCCGGTCATACGCTTTACTTCATCAGCCAACCCCCATTCATGATGAAAGTATCAAATGCCCAAAACCGCACCCTCTTATTCAGCCTGAACTTCGGTCTGGTGACACTTTCCGGCGCTGTTGGCAGTCTTTTTGCCGGTCAATTGCCTGCCCTGTTTGGAGACCTCTTGGGTGTAGCGGCGGACAGTGCGAGCGCATACCGGGCGGTACTCTTTTCTGCGGTCATCCTGAGTTCATTGGCGCTATTGCCGCTGTCCTTGATACGTGAACCGCATACCGCTAATGGTGATGTAGTTAATAATCGTGCTGAAAAAACCAATTCAGTGCCTGTGATCCTAAATTCTTTGAAAACAACTTTCACGCGCCCAATCACTGTGAAACTATCGCTTCCAATGCTGATGCTAGGCTTTGGCGCTGCAATTTTAATCCCCTATATGAACATCTTCTTCCGTGATACTTTCGCAATCTCGGACCAGACCTTAGGGATTTTGTTCAGCCTTTCCGCCCTAATGACAGGCGTCGGTTCGCTAATTGCTCCTCGATTGACTACGGAATTGGGGAGTAAAATCCGTGCTATTGTTCTAACACAGTCGCTTAGCGTAGTCTCTCTCTTGATCCTTGGTTTCTCGCCATTTTTTGGATTGGCAGCGGTCGCGTTTTTGCTGCGCAGCGCTTTGATGAATATGTCAGTCCCTTTATACGATGCTTTTTCCATGGAGCACGTGCGCGAGCAGGAACAAGCCACTGTGGTCAGCGTCAAAGAACTAGCCTGGCAGGCAGGCTGGACAATCGGTCCATTTATTTCAGGTGTTGTTCAGGAATCATATGGCTTCACACCCCTATTTATCACTACTGCGGTTTTATATGCGATTTCAATAATAATGACCTGGGGGTTCTTTCATAATACCGAGCGAAAACCGATTTAAACAAAGCAGACCCGATATGGGGGTCTGCTTTGCTTAGGAGGAGAAATGAAGAAGATAATTTGCTCAACTATTATAATGACGCGCTATACTGGATTTGTCTTACTTTATTGGACAAATCATCACCTCAGATGTTTTACGGAAGTTTAATGAATGCAATTAAGCTGCTGGCTAAGTCACCTATACATAAACGGGGACATTCCAGTGACGGTATTCAGGATTTCTGCCATAGACAACGTCCTCGAATACTCCCCGCAACTGCGTTGTGACTGGTCCCATCTGTCCAGATCCAATTGGTCGATGGTCAACTCGAGTGACAGCCGTGATCTGGGCAGCAGTTCCCGTCATGAAGAACTCGTCACATATATATACTTCAGTACGGTCGATCTGACGCTCCACAACCGTGAGACCTAACTCGCTGCTAGCTAATTCCATTGCTGTTCGCCGGGTGATGCCTTCCAGGATGTTATCGGTAACTGGGGGTGTAATCAGAACACCATCACGCAGCATAAAGATATTCTCGGCACTTCCTTCCGATACGTGTCCATCCTCGTTGAGCACCAGAGCTTCATCAAATCCCGACCTGAGCGCATCGGTCTTAATAAATGCCGAATTTACATACGCTCCGCTGATCTTGCCGCGGGCGGGGATCACATTATCATCAACGCGCCTCCAGGAAGAAAACGTGACGTGAGCGTTTGTGTCATTCGAGACATAACGTTCAAAAGGCAGAGATACTATAGCAATCTCATCCTGAAGATCATGCAGCTTAACCCCAATAATCTCATCGGCTTTATATGCCAACGGTCTGACATAAGCGTTGCACCGCAAGCCTTCCACCTCTAGCAAATTAATCGTCACTTCGACCAGGCTTTCAGGGGTATTGTCGAACTCCATACAAAGAAGTTTAGCCGAATTTAGAAAGCGTTTGTAATGGTCTTTAGGTCGAAATAAGTATAATTGTTCTGAATCGCCATTCCAATAAGCCCTTATACCGCCAAACACCGCCGTGCCGTAATTAAGCGCGTGATTCAGAACACCGACTTTTGCCTCACCATAGGGTACAATACTGCCCTTGAAATAAGCATAGTTGGGAAGCGCCATTAATTATCCTCCTGCTAAAAGAATTGGTTTTTTTAACTAGCTCACATGAATTATATCACCGGGAAACACATCTCGCAGCTTGCCATACAGCTAATGCTGCTTGATAATAAAATACTACCGCTCAAAGGGTTTCTTAAACTTAAAGTTGAGGGTATACTCTGAAGTTAATCGACGGGTATGCAAGCATATCAGCTATAACCTGAAATTACCTTAACAAAAAATTGTTCTCTTAGTTTGGATTTTTTTTGATCTAAACATTATCAACATCAGGAGTGCCCCCTTATGAAACGCGCTGTCAGTATCAGTATTGGTTCCTCAAAACGGGATAAAGCCGTAGAGGTAGAGCTATTAGGAGAGCAGGTGCAGATCGAACGCATTGGAACGGATGGCGACATGGAAAAAGCTGCCTTGCTCTACAAAGAATTAGATGGAAAAGTCGACGCTTTTGGCGTGGGTGGAGCGGACCTTGGAGTGATGGTAGCAGATAAATGGTATCCGCTTTATTCCGTCCAACCGATGGTTCGCTATGTCAATCAAACCCCAATTGTCGATGGGGCGGGTTTGAAAAACACTTTAGAAAATCATGTTGCACCGTTTATGGAATCCCAAATCAAAACATATCTAGATGAGGTTGGCAGGAAAGCTTTCATTACACTCGGCGTTGACCGGTGGGGCATGTCGAAATCGTTCTTGGACGGTGGTTATGAGTGCGTATTTGGCGATATTATGTTTGGATTAGGACTGCCACTTGCTGTCCGTTCTGAAAAGTCCTTAAAAACCCTGGCTTCAATTCTCATGCCCATTGTCGGCAGGCTTCCGTTCGAATGGGTATACCCAACAGGCGAAAAACAAGAATCTCGCGATCCAAAATGGGAAGAGTATTACCAATGGGCTACTGTCATCGCTGGAGATTGTCACTATATTAAACGCCATATGCCAGATAGATTGAACGGGAAGGTAATTGTTACTAACACAACCACAAGCGATGATGTGAAGTTATTCAAAGAAGCTGGTTGTAAGTACCTGGTAACCAGCACTCCAGTCTTTGAAGGTCGTTCTTTCGGCACGAACATGATGGAAGCCGCATTGATCGCCGCTTCTGGCAAGGGACGAGAATTGACCAAGCAGGAATTAAATCAACTGCTCGACCAACTCGGTTTCGAGCCACAATTACAGGAACTATAAAAGACATTGTTGTGTTTTCCTATTAGAAAAAGATAAACGGATTTTTCGTTATCCCTGGCGGTAAAA
>Ga0209986_10002922_pt1 | contig 15267 bp, 14 predicted proteins | sample BlataG_FD_183168 | JGI IMG/M metagenome (GOLD analysis project Ga0209986, IMG submission 183168) | Deep subsurface microbial communities from Black Sea to uncover new lineages of life (NeLLi) - Black_00105 metaG (SPAdes) (version 2) | ecosystem: Environmental > Aquatic > Marine > Oceanic >...
ATTTCCAATTCATTTGGCTTTGGCGGGCATAATGGGGTAATTGTTTTAGGCAAATATCGAGAATAGCGTAGAGCGGGTAGAATTAGTTAGTTGGTTAGTTAGTTAACTGGTTAGCTGGTTAAGGAAATAGAGGATAGAAGTCAGAATAGGAGATAGCGTATAGCGTATAGTATCATAAACAAAATGCTTCTTATGTATTTTACGATTTTTTGGTATCGAATTTATTCGAGCTGAAACAGGTTTGATAAATAAAAGCCATAACTATTACCAATCTATATTTGTTAGATAGTTGAACGCTTATCTTATATAGTTAATTAGTTAACTGGTTTGTACTGATTTATTAACTAACTAACCAGGTAACCAACTAACTATATAACCAAAATTGATATGATAATTTTGAAAAAAGAAAAGGAATAAATGTCAAATAATTTAGAAAAAAAATTAGATTATAAATTTAAAAATAAAATTCTTCTCAAAGAAGCTTTAACCCATCCTTCTTTCCAAAAAAAAAGTTTAAAAGACAAGAAAGCCAACAATCAAAGATTAGAATTTTTAGGTGATTCTGTTTTAAATTTAATTGTTACTGAATATCTTTACCGAAAATTAGGCTCTTTTTCAGAAGGCAAGCTTACAAAAATTAAATCTGTTATGGTTAGCAAAGATATTTTGGCTAAATGGGCTGATCACCTTTCTTTAGGAAAGTACATTGTCTTGGGAAAAGGGGAAGATTCAACCGGAGGGAGAAAAAAATTATCTGTTCTTGCAGATTGTTTTGAGGCTCTATTAGGAGCAATATATTTAGATAGCGGTTTGCAAAAAGCTAAAAAAATTATCTCATCATTCATAAAAAAGGAAACTGAACTAATTATAAAGGGAAAGCATGGGGAAGATTATAAAACCTTATTACAGGAAATTTCTCAAAAAAAGATGAAATGTTTACCCGAATATTGTCTAATTAAAGAAAAAGGTCCGGATCATAAAAAAACATTTTGTATTGAGGTAAGACTAAAGAAAATCGCCTATGGAACCGGAACTGGTGAGAACAAAAAAGAGGCAGAGCAGGATGCCGCACGGGATGCTTTAAAAAAGTTAAAAGAAATAAAATGAGGCAAAAAAGTGTTTTTAAAAGAACTTGAAATTTATGGATTTAAATCATTTGGGAAAAAAATAAAAATATCATTCAATTCTGGCGTTACCGCAATAGTAGGTCCAAATGGCTGCGGTAAAAGCAATATTACCGATGCGGTCAGATGGGTATTGGGTGAACAGAATATCAGGTCATTGCGGGGAAAACAACTAACAGATATCATTTTTTCAGGGAATCACAAAGAAAAACCTTTAAATATAGCGGAAGTTTCATTAACTATCAATAATTCTGAGAAGGTTCTCCCGGTAGATTGGGAAGAAATAAATATTAAAAGAAGAATTTATCGTTCCGGAGAGACCGAAAATTTCATTAATGAAATCCCTTGCAAACTAAAAGATATTCAAGAATTATTTATGAATACAGGATTGAGTAAAAATACCTATTCCATCGTTGCTCAGGGAGAAATTGATCTTATTTTAAGTGCAAAGCCGTCTGAACGGCGTTATTTATTTGAAGAGGCCGCCTCTATTTCTAAATATAGATATGAAAAGAAAAAAACATTAAATAAAATAGAGGAAACCGATAATAATTTAGATAAGATTGAAAATATAATTTCTGAAATAAAAAATCAATTACTAATTTTGGAAGAAGAAGCAAAACATTTAAAAAGTTATAAAACATGTCAAGAAGAGATTAAAAATATGGAATTATTTTTAATCTATCAAAAATATAATTTATACAAAACAAATTTATCTAAAATAAAGAGAAATTTAGAACAATATGAAAAAGAAAAAAACAAGATTATGCAGAAAATTGAAGAAGAAGAAACAGCGATTAATTCATTAAGTATAGAGTTAAATAATTTAAGTAAGGAACAAGAAAAATATAAATATGATAATTATGAACTAAATAATAGAAAAAAATTAATTCAGAGCGAATTAAATTTAATCTTACAAAAGAAGGGTGACATTGAAAAAAGGCTGTTTGATTTAAATAAAGAAGCTGAAAATATTACTCAAAAAATAGTTATAGGTGAACAAAATAAAAAAGCAGTAAGTTTGAACATTCTGGAGATAGACAAAAAATTAGATAGTTCTAATAAAAAACTTATCTGTTTAAATAAAGAAATTAGTAATATTTTAAAATTTACCGATTCGCTTGACATTGTCGAGATAAATTCAAGGAAGGTATTAAAAACAATTTCGGAAAAAAAATTATTTTTAAAGGAATCAAAAATAAGATATAGTACTACCTTGAATATCATCGATATAAATTTAGAAAAAATTAGAAAAAAAAGAATATTACTTGAAAATCAGTTAGAAAATATGCTGGTAAAGGAGAGTAATTATCAAAAAATTGTAAGAGAAAACAGAAAAAACGAAGATGAAGCACATCTTAAATCAAATGAAGAGAAAATAAAAGAGATTGAAAATATATTAAAAAAATTACAGGCAGAAGTGGAAAAAGATATACATGTAATTAGCTTAAAAGAAGAAAGGAAAAATATTTTAAAGAAATCAATTAAGACTAACGAGAAGAAAAACGAACAAAAGAAAGAGGTCTTTTACTCCAAATACTGCCAAAAATATCCGGATGATCTTTGTGAAAAAATTATAAAACTCATCGATAATATTCCTTCAAAATATGAGAAAATTATGAAGATTGCTTTAAGAGAAAGTTTTAACTCAATTGTAGTGAGCGATATTTCATATGCTCTAAATATAATTAATTCCTTATCGGAAAACGAATTGGAAAAATTAAAGATAATCCCTCTGGATTTAATAAAAAATATAAAAACACTTCCTGATGACCAGGTTAATACTAAAAACAAAAATATTTGTGGTTTTGCCCATGAACTGATAGATTACTCCCCAAAATACCAGAATTTATTTAAAGTTTTGTTGGGTAATGTATTAATAGTTGAGGATATAAAGACTGCCCTTGATATTTCTAATGAGTATTTGGGTAAATATAAAATTATTTCACTAAATGGTATAGGAATAAATATAGACGGCTCCGTAGATATTTATTCAAACTCAACAAATTTAGATAATTCTCAAGAGAGTTTTTATTATGTAGAAAAAGAGATTGAAAAATTAGAAAAAGAAATAAAAACTTCAAAAATTAAAATTGAAAGAAATAATAATATTATAGAAAAAAATAACGATATTTGTAATTCACTATGGAAAGAAAACCAGGATATAAGAAGATTATTGCAAGAGAGCAAAAAAAACGTAACAGATAGTATAAATAATTTGAACAAGGCAACAGTTTCTATTAATGAGCTAAAAGATAGCTTAAAAGGTCTTTCAATTGAAGAAAATAGTATTTTGGAGGAGAGAAAAAATATTTCGGGGAAATTACGTTTCTTGGAAAAAAATTACAACACTCTTTCTAAATATAGCAAAAATATTAGTTATTCTAATAATACAATTAATCAAATTATTGCAAGAGGAAAAAATCGTATAAAAAATCTTTCCAGAGACATAAATGACCTAAAAAATATTATTATAATAAATAAAGAAAAACTGATAAATATAAAAGAAAAAGCTGAAAATATTTCTCAATACAAGAATGAGTATTCCCTCGATTTAGACGAAAAAAGAAGAGCTATAAAAGAATATAATGAAAAAATTACTGATATATTAATAAAAATAAAAGAGTATAAAAATCAAATAAACGGGTTGGATAAAGAAAATCCTTCTATTTTCAAAAAAGCAGAAGAGATAGAAGAAATTCTGCAAAAAAAATCCAATCTATTAAAAAATTTACACCAGGATAAGATAAACCAACATAAAACGTACGAATCATTCAAAGACAAACAACACAGGGAAGAAATGTTAGAGGTTCAGTATCAAGAAAAATACGTTAGTATAGAGGATGAAGTAAATAAAAATTATAATTTATCACTGGAAAAATTAGAATTATACAAAAATATATCCGCTTCACAGAAAGAAGCTAACCAAAGGATAGATATTTTAAGAGACAAAATATTAAAAATGGGACAGATAAACTTTGAAGCCGAAAATAGATACAACAATCAGTTACAGCGCTATAATTCTCTATGCGAAAAATACAATGATATATACAAGGCAAAAAAATATCTGGAAATAACGATTTCAGAAATTGACCAAATTGCCACAGAAAGATTTAAAAAAACATTTAATCAGGTAAAAAACTATTTTAATGATATATTTAAAAAAATATTTTCCGGTGGGGAAGGAAGATTAATTATTGAATCTGAAGAAGATATATTAAACTCCGGAATAGATATAATTGCCCGTCCTCCGGGAAAGAAAACTCAAAATATTGAATTATTATCCTCCGGTGAAAAAGCCTTAACTGCTATAGCACTTTTACTGGCCTTGTGGAAAGCAAATCCCAGTCCTTTCTGTTTTTTTGATGAAATAGATACATCATTAGATGATGTAAATGCTGAAAAACTTACCCATATATTAAAGGGGGAAGATTTAAATCAGGCGCAATTGGTTCTTATTACCCATCAAAAAACAACGATGGAAGCAGCAGATACATTATATGGCATAACCATGGAAGAATCAGGCACCTCAAAATTAGTTTCTGTAAAATTTGAAGAGTAAGTCAAGGTGGATAACAAAAACCATGAATGTAAGAAATATATTTTTCCAATTTAAAGAAGGACTATATAAAACGCGGATAGAATTTGCTAATAAATTAGGATTTTTATTTAGTAATTCTAAAGATAAATTAGATTTTTTGGAAAAATTAGAAGAGTTATTAATATTATCTGACTTAGGGACCTCTGCTACTGAAGAGATAATGAATGAATTTCAGCAGATTAATTTTAGAGAATATAAGGAAAATAACTTTATATTTTTCAAAGAAAAATTAAAGGCCATACTGATAGATATTTTAAATTCAACTGCATCTGATATTAAGATTAATGAAGATAGATTAAATATAATAATGCTGGTAGGGGTAAATGGCTCAGGAAAAACTTCGGTAGCGGGTAAAATTGCTTATCGCTTAAAAAATATAAATAAAGATATAATAATGGTTCCTGCAGATACCTTTAGAGCAGCAGCGATACAGCAGCTTGAGATTTTGGCCGGTAAGGCAGGAGTAGAGATGATAAATACCAAAGAAGGTGCTGACCCGGCTTCGGTCGTATATGATGGGATCAGCGCAGCTAGAGCCCGGAAAAAAAATATAGTTATTATCGATACCGCCGGAAGACTTCATACCAAGACAAATTTAATGAATGAATTAGAAAAGATAAAAAGGGTAATCCAAAAAGAGGCCAATAATTGCTCATTAGAGATATTGCAAACTATTGATGCTACGATGGGCCAGAATACTATAGCTCAAGCAAAATCTTTTAACAAATCTTTAGGAATTACCGGAATTGCCCTTACTAAAATGGATGGAACATCCAAGGGGGGAATAGTAATTGCCATAAAGAAAGAGTTAGATATCCCGGTTAAATTAATTAGCTGTGGAGAAAAATTAAATAATTTACATGATTTTAAAGCTAATAAATTTGTTGAAGCTCTTCTTGATTGACACTAAAGATAATTTTCTATATACTTATAAAGGTATTTTTACGGAATTGAAAATTAGTAGATAAACTGAAGTTAAGAGGAGTTATTTTTTTTATGTTTGCCAGCCTTACTGATAAATTTCAGACAATATTTAAAAAGATAAAAAACAAGGGAAAATTAAGTGAAAATGATATAAAAAATTGTCTTCATGAAATTCGTATAGCCCTTTTAGAAGCAGATGTAAATTATAAAGTTGTAAAGGAATTCATAAATAGTTTACATGAAAAAATACAGCAGGAAAAGATATCCGAAAGTCTAACACCTGCTCAACAAATTATAAAAATTGTAAATGGGGAGATAACTTTAATATTAGGGTCCAAACAAAATGACCTTAGTATAAATCCTGCTCCTCCCACTATTATAATGTTAGTGGGATTGCAAGGAACCGGTAAAACTACCACAGCCGTAAAATTAGCTAATTACTGTAGAAAAAAAGGGCATTCACCGCTCTTGATAGCAACAGATATAAACAGACCGGCAGCCATCGAACAACTGCAGGTATTAGGTGAAAAATCTGATTTACCGGTTTTTTCCATAGGTAAAAACGAAAGTGCAGTAAATATTGTTAAAGCTGCCATAAATTACTCATCTAAAAAAAATCACGATGTGTTAATTATTGATACTGCCGGAAGATTACATATAGATGATAAATTAATGAATGAATTACAAGAGATTGATGAAAATATACCTCTTCAGGAAAAATTATTGATAGTAGACGCTATGGCCGGACAGGATGCAGTAAATTCAGCCAAAGTATTTTGTGATAAAATCAAAGTAAACGGAATTATTCTGACTAAATTGGATGGTGACACTCGAGGGGGAGTAGCCCTATCCTTAAAGAAGGTTTTAGGAATACCTATTAAGTTTATAGGTATAGGCGAAAAGGTTGATAACTTTGAAACCTTTCATCCGGAAAGAATGGCCTCTCGGATATTGGGTATGGGCGATGTCTTAACATTAATAGAAAAAGTTGAAACTGCTTACAATAGGGATGAATTAAAAAAATTAAACAAAAAGATGAAGGATCATAATTTTGATTTAAATGATTTTTATTTACAACTAAAAAAAATGAAAGATATTGGTTCAGTAGATCAGATTATGGATATGGTTCCAGGATTTAATAATTTAAAAAGTAGAATAGATGTTACAAAATTAGGAGATAGAGAGGGCGAACTAAAGAAAATTGAAGCTATTATAAGTTCAATGACTGTTGAAGAAAGGGGAAATCCTTCTATAATTAACGGAAGCAGGAGGAAAAGAATATCCAGGGGGAGCGGAACACAGATTTCTGATATAAACAGATTGTTAAAACAATTTTATCAGATAAAAGAAATGTTTAAAAAGGGACCAAAAATAAAAAAATTTTCTTTTAATTAAATTAGCCCACAAAGCCAAAAGATAAAAGAAAATAGGAAGATACATAAAAAGCAAAAAAATAAAAACGTAAATAACAGAATGGAGGCAAAATTAATGTCAGTAAAAATTAAACTTAGAAGAGAAGGTGGCAAGAAAAAACCTTTTTACAAAGTAGTGGTAATTGATTCGAGGAAAGCTTGTAATGCTAAATTTATAGAGCAATTAGGGTATTATCAACCACTTTCTGAACCTTATATTTTTAAGATTGACCAGGAAGCGAGTTTAAAATGGATTGAAAAAGGTGCTCAACTTTCAGCAACAGTAAAAAATCTATTTAAAAAAGAAGGAATATTGAAAAATAGATAAAATAGCAAGGAGATTATTTTGAAAGAACTTATTGAATTAATTATAAAAGGAATTGTGGACAATCCAGACAAAGTAGAGATAAATGAGGTTATTGGTGAAAAATCATCGATATACGAAGTAAGGGTTGGTTCCGATGATATAGGTAAAGTAATTGGAAGGCAAGGCAGAAATATAAAGTCAATAAGAACCATAGTGAATGCCGCTGCGCAAAAAGATGATAGACGAGTGGTTATCGAAATTGTCGAATAAAATTAGTCGTTAATATATTAGTCGTTAGTGAATGGTGAATAGTCGTTAGTATATACTGTCGTTGTGAAGGAATGATGCGACCGGAACAATTTCAATCAGATTGCTAGGCTTCGCTCGAAATGATATTTAGCAATTTATGTTTATTCTCACGCTACACGCGATAGGTGATATAAGGAGAAATTTTATTGAGTCAAGAACTTATTATAATTGGTAAAGTGGTTTCTACCCAGGGAAATAAAGGGGAAGTTAACGTTTTGCCCTTTACCGATTCAATTGACAGATTTAATAATTTAGATAACGTTTTTTTAAGAAATAAAAATAGCCAAACAATATTAAATATTGAGAAAATAAGAATAAAAAAAGATACGGTTATTTTAAAAATAAAAGATATAGAAAGTATTGAAGAAGCCAAGATGATAGTGGGGTCTTTTCTTGAAATTGAAAGAAAAAATGCTGTAAAACTACCAAAAGACACTTATTTTATATTTGAGATAATTGGTCTTGAAGTATATACCGAAAATGATATTTTTCTGGGAAAAATTGAAAATGTTATAAGCACGGGGAGCAACGATGTATATATAGTTAAAGGTGAAAATAAAAAAGAATTGTTTGTCCCGGCTATTCGTGAAGTTGTAAAAAATGTTAACTTAGAAAAAAAACGAATTACCATAAACATGGTAGATGGATTAATATGATAAATGATTGTTTAGAAATTAATATATTAACTATTTTCCCCAATATGTTTAAAGGCCCTTTTTCCGAAAGCATATTAAATAAGGCTCAAGAAAAGGGATTAATCAAAATAAATCTAATTGACCTTAGGGATTTTACCCTGGATAAACATAAGACTGTAGACGATTATTCTTATGGCGGAGGGCCTGGTATGGTTTTAAAACCTCAGCCAATTTGGGATGCTGTAGAGGTGATAAAAAAAAATAAATCTTCGTTACCTTTAAAAATTATAATAACTTCTGCTCAGGGGAAGATTTTTAACCAGGGGATGGCTAAAGATTTGTCGAAAGAAAATAGATTATTAATTATTTGCGGTCGATATGAGGGTATAGATGAACGGATACCTCAGCTTCTCGATGCAGAGGAAGTATCAATCGGTAACTTTGTAGTTAGCGGGGGAGAATTACCAGCTATGTTAATGGTAGATGCGATTTCGAGAATGACTCCCGGAGTTTTAGGAAAAGAGGAATCTATGGTAAATGATTCATTTTATAACGAATATCTTGATTATCCTCACTATACCAGACCTGATGAATTTAAAGGTTTTAAAGTTCCGGAAATATTACTTTCAGGTAATCATAAAGAAATTGAAAAATGGAGAAGAAAACAGTCTCTATTAAGAACTTTAATCAGAAGGCCTGAAATTTTTGCAAATAAAAAATTATCTAAAAGAGAGTCAGCTCTACTAAAAGAGTTAGAAAAGGACTTTAAGGAAGATTAAGGTAAAAAGATAAAAAAATGATATGGCCTAGGACGTGGAGATAGTGTATAGTGAATAGTTGAAAATGTTATTTAAAAAAATGATTAGGAAGGATGATTTTTATGGTAGATTATATTAAACAATTAGAAGAAGAACAATCTAAAGAAGAGAATAGCGAATTTGAACCTGGTGATACAGTCGAAGTACATCAAAAAATTATTGAAGGCACCAGAGAGCGAGTACAAGTTTTTAAAGGAATAGTTATAGCTAAAAAACATGGTGGAAGTAAGGAAACATTTACAGTAAGAAAAATATCCAAGGGTGTTGGGGTAGAAAAAATATTTCAACTGCATTCACCGAATATTGTAAAAGTAGCGGTTTTAAAAAAAGGAAAAACGAGAAGAGCAAAACTATATTATCTGAGAGGCAGGGTAGGGAAGAGCAGCACAGTTAAAGAAAAAAGATAATTAAATGGTATGCGAGGCAAAAGATAGAAAAGTAAAAATAACAAAAAGAATAATTTGTAGTTATCAGAGAACAATAGAAAGATTATATAAAGAAAGATTAAGAATTTATAATCTCTCTAGCTATGAAAATCGATTAAAGATTAAAGGATACTCTTTAGTTGCCGGGATAGATGAGGCAGGCAGGGGATCATTGTCCGGGCCGGTAGTGGCTGCCGCAGTAATTTTACCCTGCCGATTGTTTATTCCCTATATTAAAGATTCTAAAAAGTTAACTTCAAAAAAAAGAACAGAATTATATTATTCTATCTTGAATAAAGCAAAAGATGTGGGAATTGGTATTGTAGAAGCTAAAATTATTGATAGAATAAATATCGCCCAAGCTTCTTTTTTGGCAATGAAAAAAGCAATTTTAGATTTAAAAGAAATACCTGATTATTTATTAGTGGATGGCTTTAAAATTCCTAACCTAAATATTTTACAGATACCATTGATTAAAGGTGAAGATAGAAGCATATCGATTGCCGCAGCCTCTATAATTGCTAAAGTCTATAGAGATAATATTATGGTTAAATATGACCAAAAATATCCACAGTACCTTTTCAAAAAAAACAAAGGTTATGGTACAGAAGAACATCTTAAAGCATTACTTAAGTACGGACCATCAGAAATACATAGAAAAAGTTATAAAAGAGTAAAGGTGTAGCTAATTAAATATTACGAAAATAGATGATTATTAAAGATGGATAATATAAATATAGGAAAATACGGCGAAGACTTAGCTTGTAAATATTTAGAAACCAAAGGTTACAAGATAAAAGAAAGGAATTTCCGTACTTTTTTAGGAGAAATAGATATTATCAGTGAATATAAAGGAAATATTATTTTTGTGGAGGTAAAAACCAGGCGTTCTGATAAGTTTGGATATCCTGAAGAAGCAATAAACTATAATAAACAACGAAAAATAATTAAAAATGCTTTATGTTATTTGGCTAAATACGATCTTTGGAAAAATAATTATTACTTTGATGTAATATTGGTCAGCATCTCTAACCATAAAGATATAAAAAGAATAAAACATATCAGAAATGCTTTTTATCTTGATAGTGAACAATAGTATCGAGTATAAAGATAAGATAGTATCGAGTATCGAGTTATGAAATAAGCAATGGTATATAGTAAGAAAAATAGAATTCAGAAACCAAATTCGTATCTCATGAATCGTATCTCATTAAGAGAATAAAAATCAGAAGGCAGAATTCAGAATGAAAAAGCAGAAATGTCATTGCGAACGACCGTAGGGAGTGTGGCAATCTCATTGAGATTGCTTCGTCGTTTTACTCCTCGCAATGACAAAAAACAATTCCTAATACGAAATACGAATTACTATTCACAATAAAAGTAGGTGTTTTTTTGTTATCCAAATTATATAGTGCTGCTATATTCGGAGTAGAAGCTTTTATGGTAGAAATCGAAGTTGATATTCATTCAGGATTGCCTTCGTTCAATATCGTAGGATTACCCGATACGGCTGTTCAGGAATCCCGAGAAAGAGTCAGAGCCGCTATAAAAAATTCTGAATTTGAATTTCCTATGCAAAGAATTACGGTAAATCTTGCTCCAGCGGATATCAAAAAAGAAGGTCCCATTTTTGATTTATCTATTGCTCTGGCAATTTTGGTTGCCAGCAAGCAAGTTAAGCCAGATATATTAAATAAATATCTGATTATGGGTGAATTATCTTTAGATGGAAGTATAAAACCGGTAAATGGTATGCTTCCCATTGCTTTAATGGCAAAAACTATAGGTAAAAAAAAATTACTTGTTCCTGAAGCAAATGCTAAAGAAGCAGGGATAGTTAAAGAATTAAAAGTATTTCCTGTTAATTCACTTTACGAAGTAATCGAATTCTTAAATAAAAAAATATCCATTGAACCGGTATCAGTAGATTTAGAAGAAATTTTTAAACTAAATAAAAACAATCAAATAGATTTTGCTGAGGTTAAAGGGCAGGAACATGCTAAAAGAGCCTTAGAAGTAGCTGCGGCTGGAAGTCATAATGTTATAATGATTGGTCCGCCAGGTTCGGGAAAAACCATGCTGGCACGCAGGCTTCCAACTATCCTTCCTTCTTTAACACTGGAAGAATCTATAGAAATTACCAAATTATATAGTATTGCTAATTTACTTCCAACGGATGTCCCTTTAGTTACAGAGAGACCGTTTAGGTCCCCGCATCATACAATAAGCAATGTTGGATTAATCGGAGGAGGCAGGACGCCCAAACCGGGAGAAATTAGCCTGGCCCATAATGGTGTACTATTTTTAGATGAATTACCAGAATTTTCCCGAAGCGCTTTAGAATCTCTACGACAGCCTCTGGAAGATGGGATAGTTACTATTTCACGCTCTCTAAGTTCTGTTAGTTATACTTCTTCTTTTATGCTGATAGCGTCCCTAAATCCCTGTCCTTGCGGTTTTTACGGTGATCCGGTTAAAGTTTGCACCTGTAGTTCGTCTCAAATCGTTAAATATCGTTCAAAGATATCGGGGCCGTTATTAGATCGAATTGACATTCACATTGAAGTCCCCCGGGTAAATTGTCGAGAAGTTATGGAGAAAGATTCTGTGGAAAACTCTTCCACTATAAGAGAAAGAGTAGAAGAAGCAAGAAAAATACAAAGGGAAAGATATGGTAACGACAGTATATTTTGTAATGCTCAAATGACCAAAAAACAGATTAAAGAATATTGCAATATTGATGACAATGCTAAAAATTTACTTTATAAAGCTATGGAAAAGTTAAATTTGAGTACTCGAGCTTATGACCGTATATTAAAAGTAGCCCGAACCATAGCTGATTTAGAACTATCAGAGAAGATAGAAATTTCTCACTTATCCGAAGCTATTCAATATAGAAGTCTTGATCGTAAATTATGGCTGTATTAGCAATGACCAAGGTTTTTAAAGTGCACAATTATTTATATAAATAGGCGGTGTTATAATTATGACAAAAAAATTAGCTCCCTCAATCTTGGATGTAGATTTTGCCCATTTGGAAAGAGAATTAAAAAAGATAGAAAACGGAGGGGCAGACTTACTTCACTTAGACATTATGGATGGAAATTTTGTACCGAATATTTCCTTTGGTCCCAGGGTAGTAGAATCAATTAAAAGCATAACATCTCTTCCCTTAGAAGTTCACCTGATGGTAGAAAAACCGGAGAATCATATTAAACCATTTATTGATGCGGGTGGAGATATTATAATTGTACATTACGAAACATCTAAACACCTTGACAGACTTATCCAAACCATCAATGAGGCTGGTGTAAAATCCGGTATTGCTCTAAACCCGGCAACAACTCTAAGTGTTATTGAATATTTAATTAATAAAATAGACATATTACTATTAATGACCGTTAATCCGGGTTTCGGCGGGCAGAAATTTATTCCGGAGATGATTACTAAAATAGAAAAGGCGAGAAAAATGATAGATAATCAAAAAAAATCGATAAGTTTAGAAGTTGATGGCGGAATAAATTTAGATAATATTTCTAAGGTGATTAAAGCCGGGGCAGAAATAATTGTGATTGGTCAAATCATATCTAAAAGCGCAAATCCTGAAATGACCATAAAGAAAATAAAAAATCTTTTGAAATAGTCGTTAGCATATCGTATCGCGTATTGCGTATCGAGTATCGCGTTAAGAAAATCAGAATTCAGGAATAGGGCTACGATATATCGTGCCCAAAGTAGGACAGGCGTCTCGCCTGTCTATTAATCAAAAAATTATAGTTTTTATTTTAAGATAAAGTTAAGAACTTAAAGCTAAAAGCGAAAAACCATAATTCAAAACTCAAAACTTTTTCTTTTAATATTAAATTTTAAGTTATGTTTTCGCTATATTAAAAAATGGGAGTGTTTGTTTTGAGAAAACCTATTGTTGCTATTATCGGAAGGATAAATGTAGGGAAATCGACCCTATTTAATAGAATCGCAAAGAAAAGAACCGCTATTGTGGAAAACGAACCTGGAATTACCAGAGATAGGATATATGCAGAATGTAAATGGAAAGGAAAGCAATTTATTCTGGTAGATACCGGAGGCGTGGATTTTATAAAAAGAGAAGAAATGCAAAAAAAAATAACTGCTCAGACTGAATTAGCTATTGAAGAGGCAGACTTAATCATATTATTGGTCGATATCAAAGAGGGAATAAATCCGGATGATTTTAAGGTGGCTAAAGCGATTAGAGAAAAAAATAAAACAAGTATCCTGGTAGCCAACAAGGGAGATGTAAAAGGAAGTGAATTAAAATTATATGAGTTTTACGAATTAGGATTCGGAGACCCCTATATTATTTCAGCAGAACACGGGTTTAATGTTGATGATTTATTGGATAGAATAGCATCCTCTATTTCAGAAGTAGGAACAGAACCGGAAGAAGAAGAGGACATTATAAAAGTATCAATTCTTGGAAAACCCAATGTAGGAAAATCAAGTTTATTAAATCGTATTTTAGGAGAAGATAGAATAATAGTAAGCGAACATCCCGGCACCACCAGAGATGCTATTGAAATAATTTTTAAACATAATTCATTAAAATTAATATTTATCGATACCGCAGGCTTGAGAGACAAAGCGAAACCGAAAGAAGATATTGAATATTATAGTACATTAAGAACTTTTGAAGCGGTAAATAATTCAGATATAGTGTTATTGATATTGGACTCTACTCAGGGAGTAAGCATGCAAGATAAAAAAATAGCAAATTATATTCAAAAAGAAAGAAAAGCCTGTATTGTAATATTAAATAAATTTGATTTAATTAAAAATAATATAGATAAAAAATTATTTATTGATGAAATAAGATATGAATTGTCCTTTTTAAAAAAATCTCCCATTATAATGACTTCTGCCATAACAGGTTATAATATTGATAAAATTATTTCAAAAATTAAAGAAGTTGCCATTCAATATAGTAAAAAGATTCCTACTTCAGTATTAAATGCTTTTATAAGAGAAGTTATTTCTAAAAATCCTCCAAAATATGTAAGGGGGAATACCTTAAAAATTAGATATGCTACTCAAACAGGGGTAAAACCACCTAAATTTCTATTATTTGTAAACAATCCTAAATTAATGTATACTTCTTATCACAGATATTTAGAAAATAAAATCTATGAAACCTTTGGTTATGAAGGCTCACCTGTAGTTATCAATTTAGCAAAGAAAAAAGGGGAGGGGAGAACAGTATGAAAACTGCTTTAATTATTATAAGCTGTTATCTTTTAGGTTCTATTCCTTTTGGCTATATTGTGGGTAAATTGTTTAAGAAAGTAGATATAAGAGAATTAGGAAGTGGAAATATAGGTGCAACCAATGTTTTTAGAATATTGGGACCTTCATTAGCTTCTTTAGTATTAATTGGCGATATAGGAAAAGGTATTTTCTCTATCTATTTAGTACAATATTTAAATATTGATAATTTATTAATATTAACTATTGCAGGGTTAGCAGTAATATGTGGTCATGACTGGTCTTTATTTCTCGGGTTTAAGGGCGGTAAAGGTATAGCCACTACATTTGGAGTTGTATTTGCCCTCAATCCAACGATATCAATTTTAGCATTAATAATATGGGGGGTTGTTGTAATAACAACAAGATATGTCTCCTTATCATCTATTTTCGCTGTAATTTCTATTTTTATTTTTACAATATTATTTAAAC
>Ga0209986_10002923_pt1 | contig 15264 bp, 9 predicted proteins | sample BlataG_FD_183168 | JGI IMG/M metagenome (GOLD analysis project Ga0209986, IMG submission 183168) | Deep subsurface microbial communities from Black Sea to uncover new lineages of life (NeLLi) - Black_00105 metaG (SPAdes) (version 2) | ecosystem: Environmental > Aquatic > Marine > Oceanic >...
TCTCTTACGGGCTCATACTTCATTGGGCATATTCCTAGCCATACGATTGTGCTTAACTTGTTTGGAAATAATAACTTGCTGAGCGTATTTGATCAAGTAACAACAGTTCCCTGAGGAAGCACCAAAATTTCAAGAGGTTTCAAAAGAATCTCCTTCTCATTCTAGAAAGGGCAATATTATCCATAAAAGAGCCGGATGTCACTGTTTATCGTGTCGAATTCCAGGCGGGCAGTAGCGGCCAATATCTCAGAGATATCGTTCCAGCGCTGTGAATAACGGGTTTATGGCCAGGAGCTTTAGCCTGGAGGCAGTTTCCTCAATTCCTTCCAGGCAAGTTCGTTTCCATATCGCTTGCGAAATCACTCCGGCGTCTTTGGTCTTTCCAATAAACTGAGCTCCAACAATTGCTCCATCTTTAACAATTATCCAGTGACTGTGTTTTGCATATGCTTTCTCGATTACTTGAATATGGCCGGCACCCTCGAAGGCTGCTCCAGTGTTTCCGATCGAAGCAACATGGGTTCCGAAAACATCAACGCCAACGATGTTCACAAAGCCCCGGTATTTGGAGTGGATACCAATACAATTATAACCTGCTGTTCTCCCCTGAGATACGGCATTTGGCCACAGAAGCTGTAAACTGTTTTTGTCTGTTACGGCATCTCGAGATTCAACACAATCGCCGCAGGCATAGATATTCTCAATGTTCGTTAGCATATGTTCGTTTGTTACGATGCCTCCCAATTCTCCAATCTCTATCCCTGCGGAGCGAGCCAGATCAACCCTGGGCCTCATTCCTGTGGAGAGAATCACCGTATCACATCTGATTTTTCGCTTTTCGGTCTCGATGCCCTCTACCTGTCTTCCCCCAAGAATGTGGACAACTCTTTCTTCGGTAAGCACTTCAATTCCATGTTCGCTGAGAATTGTCCTAATGATATCACTGGGTTTCCTGTCAAATGCCCTTGGCAATATCCGATCTAGCACTTCGATAAGGATAACTTCGCAGCCGCTCCTCTTCAGTGCTATGCCCACTTCCACACCGATGAAACCAGACCCGATAATTGCCACAGTCCTCTTATCATACGCCAGGATCTTGTCCACATCTGCCAGGGTTTTGAAGGTGAAGACTCCGGCCTTATCGACTCCCGCAATTCCGGGGATTATCGCTTCAGCTCCAGTTGCGATTATCAGCTTGTCATAATGCAAGCCTTCGCCATCGAAAACGACCTCTTGATTTTCTACATGAATTCGCTCGACCTTCTTACCGAAGATGTTGCGGATACCATCTTCTGAACTTCTCTTGTCTTGGTTCAAAAAAATACGTTGCCGTGCTATTTCACCAGAGAGGTAGTATGGAAGAGCACAGGCAGAATACTCGGGGAAAGCTTCTTCAGAAAGGATGGCAACCTCGCAGTTGAATTTGCCGGCTATTGAAGCTGCGTTGTTCCCGGCAACTCCATTACCTATAACAACAATATGCATTATTGTTCTCCGTTACTTAAATTGGTTGGGGGATAGATAATTTTAGGCTTTTTTATGCATGACTTCAAGTTCAAAAGATGTCTGTCTCGAATGCTTGACAACCAGCACATACTGGTCTAGCATGATAATTGATTTTTTGGAGATATCTCCCGCCGCCGGAGTAACAGCTTGTATTGCATCCACAATATTGACATTTCAGCAGCTGGCCCTGCAAGGCCCAGGCCGCGGCAGGGCAAATGCCGGCCAACGCATAGAGGAGATTGGTTCCCCGCGCCCTTTTCCTGAATAGCTGTCATATTGGATTATCGAAGACAATGGAGGTGTAGTTATGACGAAACGATCTAAGGTGATCCTGGTAGACCCAGACAAATGTACCAGTTGCAAGCAATGTGAGAAGGTTTGCTCTTTGAAGCATGGGGGAGAGTGTAATCCTGCGTTATCCAGAATAAAGGTGATGAGGAACGAAATTATGGGCCAGTATTTCGTTACCGTTCCGGTGCTATGCCAGCAGTGTGAGATACCGATGTGCAAGGAAGTATGCCCCACGGAGGCCATTTATCAAGATTCAGAAACAGGTGTGAACCTGGTGGATGAAGAACGTTGCATCGGGTGCAGGATGTGCGTCATCAGCTGTCCTCTTGGCTCCATAGAGGTAGACCCTGTTAAACATACGGCGTTTAAGTGCGATTTGTGCGGGGGCGACCCGGAGTGCGTGAAGATCTGCCTGGCAGAAGCGTTAACCTATGTTGATAAAGACAAGATTGGTTTCAGTGGGAGAAGGGAAGCGCTCAAGAAACTTTCAGATCGCCTGGTGCTGGTAGCAGGCATGCCTACTGAAGCGGCGACAGAATAGGGGAGGTGAAGTGAAATGACATACGGATATGCTGGAAGCATTTTGCGAATAGATTTGACTGACGAGAGTGTTTCAAGAACACCGACTTCGGAATATGCCAGGGATCTCCTGGCAGGCAGAGCCATAAATGCGAAGCTGATGTTTGAAGAGTCCGAGGCTGGTGTGAGCGCCTTCGATCCTGGCAATCCCGTAATTATAGGGGCGGGCCTTCTAGTAGGCAGCGGCGTTTTGGGCGCCGTACGACATGAGATAACCACCCGGTCACCGGAGCAGGTACCCGAGGGTTTTGGAAATGTGGGCAGTGGCGGCACATTTGGCCCGGAGATGAAGTATGCCGGTTACGACCACATGGTGATCAAGGGCAAAGCGAAGAAACCCATCTACATACACATTGAAAATGATGAGATCTCTTTCAGAGATGCCTCGGCGTTATGGGGAAAAGGGGTATTCGAGACAAACAGGCTTATCCGCGAAGAACTCGGCGACCCTGAGGTGGCCATACTGGCCATTGGCCAGGCCGGGGAGCGGCTGGTTCGTGTGGCTACGATTGAGCATGAGTACAGGAGCGGCACTGCGCTGGGAGCAGTCTGGGGATCCAAAAACCTCAAGGCCGTAGTCGTGAGAGGAACGAAAAGCGTTAAGGTACATGACGCCGAGAAGATCCTGGAACTGAATAAGCAGATGATCAGTGTCCTTGAGGAAAAGCTCAAAGACTATATTGAGTGGTGCAAGGCAAATGGGAGAGAATATCTGCCATATCCCAAGTACGCCCTGGGAGTGGATGCCCTGGATGAATACCTGGTCCAGCAGGAAAAGGCGTTCACGGGTCATTTCAAGGGCATTGAGTGGGCTGACCTTGAGAAGACCAGGGCAGTACCGTACCTGAAGAAACGCATGGTGAGGCAGACGGGTTGTTGTCCTCTTTCCTGCATAGGATTGATGAAAGTTCCTGGAGTCGGGACTTCTGTAATGAGGTGCGACCCGTTCTGGTGGCCCTGGCAGTTGTACCTGACCGATTTGGACAAATCGTTCGAGGCTACACGGCTCTGCTCTGACTATGGCATGGATAACCAGGATATCGTAACGCCGGTTTCGTGGCTGATGCAATTGTATGAAGACGGAATTATTACAGCAGATGACACTGATGGCGTTCCCATGGAGTGGGGAAGCGGTGACGCGCTGATACACGTGATTCACAGCGTGGCAAACAGGAAAGGGTTTGGAGACGCCCTGGCTGATGGCGTATTGAACCTGGCCAAAAAGCTGGGACCCAAGGCCGAGGCCTTGCTGATTCACAGAAGGGGCATAGTGCCGAACAGCGACGAGTTCCGAAATCAAACAGGCGTTGTGCTGGGAACATCTGTAGACCCTACCTGTGGCAGGGAGAACTGGTACGGTGACGTGGTTTGGGACAAGCACCTGAAAGAAACCGGCAGGGAAAGTGAACTGGAAGAAGCGTATGCAGACGCCAGGGAGGCCTACGGGACAGAGAAGGCGATAATTCCCTGGGAATATGAAGGAAAGGTCAGGGGCGTAATGGAAGCCGAGTACTTCGAGCGAATATCTGACATATTCGGCAGGTGCTTCTTCGTGCCCAAGTACGCAGGTCACACCGGTCCTATAGAGTTAGATGTCTGCAAAGCTGTTACTGGAATTGATTTTGATGAAGATCAATTGAACACTTTTGCAGAAAAGGCTCTCACCCTGGAGAAGGCATATAACGTCAGAGAAGGCTTCGCCCGCGACGACGAAGAGGTAGACGAGTTCTGGTTCAAGGAGCCGATACCGGACGGTCCGCACAAGGGCAAGGTGCTCGATAGAGCCAAGTTCGAGAAGATGAAAGATGAGTACTATAAACTTCGCGGCTGGGATACCGAGACAAGCTGGCCTGAAAGGGGAACCTATGAGCGGCTCGGGCTAAAAGATGTGGCGAACAGCTTACAAAAACTGGGAAGACTCCCCAAGACGAAGAAACAAACTTAGTCCCGCGCATTTCGGGCGCATGTACATCTTAAATCCAGGGTAACCAAAGCAGGGGTTTGCTGCACGGTCTTCTATTACTGTTTTCATTATCTATCCACCTGTACCGCTAATCGGAGACGTCAATAACCTGCAAGCCGGCGGCATTATCCGGCCTGCGCTACCAAGGCATTTTCTGGCTTGTACCCATGCCCGGACCCAGAAAAACGGCATTCAAAAACAGCCTTTCCATTGCAGGATACCAGCCACGATACGTTGGATTTGAAGCGAAAAGTATCACCTGGCCGCGGCCATAGTGTTCGACAGTCGCCAAGGCCGAATTGGCGAGCCGCTTTCTAGCTTCCGGCCACAGCAGACCGCTCAGGCGCAAGTCATCCTCGTCGACGAGCCGAACCGGCGTTTGGGTCGGGTGCATTGACATCATTACGCTGTCGCCTCTGACCATGACGGGCAAAAACTTGCCGAGTCCGGAACCGAGCCAGTGCCGCTGGTCAATACAGGCTTTGACGAAGACGCCGGATGGGCTGAAGATTCTCTGCCATTCGTCGATGCGTTTGAGTTTCTCAGGCTTGCCCGAGGAGGGCGATCTTTTCGATTTTTCTTCCTTGTCCTTGGTTTCCTTTTTGCCGGCATTTTTCTTCCGGCCTTGTTTCGCTTTCCCGTCGCCCCAGAGGTCGTCAAAGTCGATTTTGATATTGTCGGCTTGTTGTTCTCTTTCAAGGTCTTCCTGATAGACGTCCAGCTTGTCAAGTACGTCCCGCCGCCTTCTGACGGACGAGAATTTACTGTCTTTTCTTGCTATCGAGTATGCGGCTTGGCCGAGGGCGATTAATGTGCCGCCGTCCTCGACCCATTTTTTGACGCCGTCTGAAACGGGACCGCCACCGGGGAGTATCAATACGTTGTACTTGCGTAGATCTCTACTTCTTTCGATGGGCGAGGCGAGCATCTTGAGGCGGTAGTCCAAGAGGTGCCATGCGGCTCCGGCCGAGTTTGACATGTTGCCGGCCATAATGGCAACACGCGGGGCGTGTAGGAGAACGAACTTGGGGCCTCCGAGGTCCGGACCTACTTTTCCGACCGATGCCGTTTGCGCCGGACGGATGTTGACGTCGAAGTCGCGGGCAATTTTTTGCAGGATGTCACCGAGATTTTCTGGGTTCTCGTGGCCGCGCAGGACGATGGCTCCGGGGCGGTAGTTGTGGCCCTGGAAAACAAAGGGTTTTGTGGCCGCGCGCAAATGGCAGTTCTGCTCGAAGAGTCGAACCATGACGTTGTAAATCACCGCGCTTGAAAACTCGATGATGTAACCGTAATTGGGTTTGCTTGGCCAATTGAGGGTTTTCTCCGCGGGCTGCGGCGGTTTAGAGGCGAGTTTGAGATCCGGGATTTCATCGGCCCAATAGGACTCCAGGCCGAATGCCATGGGGAGGTTCCAGGCTGTGACGTCGTAAAACCGTGAGCCTCGATGATTCTCCAATTCTTCTCGTTCGATCTTCAGATAATTGCTGTCTGGGCGTATATCGAAGCGTAAGAGCGCGTGAGCCACGCGTCGAAACGGCTGGTCGGACTTCACAACCAGGGTGCCGGCGGGGAGTTCCAGATGGTCGGTTTTGTTTCCAAAGAGGTCGGTGGCGTTTTTAATGTGAGCGGATTCCCGGGTGAAGCTGTATTCCACGGATTGGCAGCCCAGGAGTTCGATGAAGCGAGCGACGCGGGCTCGGTCGGGGTGGGGGGGCATGAGGAATGTCCCTGTCAGGGCGCCGTCGCCGTTGACGGCTTCGATGTGGTCCGCGAGGTAGTCGGCGAGTATTTCTTGGCGGTTGTTCTTCAAGGTGTTGAGGTTGGCCAGCGAACTGACGAGCTGGTGATGAACGGCTTCGCGATAAGTTAAGATATGTCCGGTTTCCTGCTTGTACGCTGCGCTGGAGACGCCGGCCTGCTCGTAGAGAATCCCGGCACCGCCGCTGAAGTTGACCCATGAGGCGTTGTAAATTGGCGCGAAATCCACGTTCCAATCCTTGGCATAATAGCTCCAGCCGTGGGCGTCGAAGGCGTCGGCCTGGTCGAAACCGTATTTTTCTCGCCAGTATAAGTTTTTCTTTGGAAACAGGGGATTCAGGGGTTGGCGCGGGGGATCCATCAGGTAGCCTTCCAGCGCGCCCATCTCGTGGGAGTCGACCATGAAGTGGGGATTCCACTCGGTGATGACTTTCATGCGTGCTTGATTCTCGAGGGTCACCAGAGATACTAAATCGCGATTCATGTCAAATCGATAGTGATTGGTTCTGCCGTTTATGGAATTATGCTGTATGTGCTGGCCGTCGGTGCTGGAAATCGCCCCGGTGCGCTGTTCGATGGAGGCCAAATGGCGCTCGCGTCCGTCGGGATTCTGTAGGGGATCGATGATGGTAACGACTTGATCCAGGAGGGATTTCGTTCGTTCGTCGGTTCCGGCCACGAGCTGATAGGCGAGCTGCATGGCCGCGTCGGTGCTGGAAAGTTCGTCGCCGTGGATGCTGTACGTCATGATCGCCGTTGCCGGATGGCTCTGGAGGAGTTTTTTCCCCGCCTTGAGGCTTGGGAGTTTTCGCGGGTCGGCGAGTTTTGCGTTGCCGGCTTTGATTTGCTCCAGGCGCTGGTGGTTTTTGGGGCTGGTAATGATCAAGTGAACCAGCGTTCGACCCTCGTGGGTCTTGCCAAAGGGATTCATTGTGATGCGGTCCGAGGAAGCCGCCAACACCTCGAGATAACGCATCAGCGGATCGTATCGAACAGCCTTCTCACCCACTTCATGCCCGATGATGGAAGACGGCGGGGGGATCTTTGGGTCGATCGTCGCTGGATCCACAAAGGGAATGAGGGTTGGGGGTCTTTCTTCAGCTTCCGCGGCGCTTAAGGCTCCACACCCGCACAACAGAATAAAGCTCAAACTCATTGCCAGAATTTCGGCCCCTGAAGAGCGGCGACTCTGGTGTTTTGATTGCAAATGTATCGCATTTGTTTTCATAACAACACCTTTCATTTAAATACCAAACGTAAAATACGAAATACAACAGATTCGCGTGTCGGATAAATTGTGCTGTTGTTTTGATTGCTTGTCAACTATTAATTGCAAGTTCATTCTGCGATTATAAACAGAGGTCCTCAGAAATACTCCCCCTTCTCCTCGGCTAACAAAAAACAGCGACCATCTGTCGCATAAAACTGAACATTGAAAGTTCCGTGTTGAACATTGAATATTTTATTGGATTGCAATCGCTGACGGACGCCCTCCCGCTCAGCGGGATCCCTACCAGACTTAAGCAATGGTGTTCGGCTTAAGCAAGGTAGCCTCAATATTAGCGTAGAGAATGAGCAGTCCGGGCTTTACCATAATCTGGGAATATCTTCTACCCATTCCTTTTCTTTGATCACTTTGCCGTTTTTCTCTAATATTCTTTTGTATTTATAGAAGAAAGTTTTTTCATCACTGGAAAAGTCGAGGATTCCGGTCCATTTTAAGATTCGGTCTTTTTGTTCAACGGAAATGGTGTAGGTACTCTGGACACTGGAGTTTGCAGGCTTATCATCATTTGCTATGTATGTTACTAATTCCGTGTAATGGTGAATTCCCCATGGGTATTGATCGCTACCCGAATTCTTGGCCAGTATAGTTGTTGTTTGCGTGCGCTCGTCTCGCACGATGTCTGCTATTTCCGCATAGCCAGAGACCGTTCCTTCGGCGATGGATTCATAACCGTCTAACTTCGGCGGACCTGCTACACAGGCCAAAGGTTTGACTGAAGGAAAAGCAGACTTTCTCTTGATTGAGACACAGTATGACTTAAGAGAGGCTCTTTGCGCCCTGAGAGGGGCAAGAAAAGTATCAGAACTACCAGTCTTTGTTACTATCACTTTTAACAAGGGACCCAGAGGATTTTTCACTCTGATGGGAAACTCCGTAACTCAATGCACCGAAGAATTAGAGAAAGAGAATGTTCCTGTCATCGGAACAAATTGCACTCTCGATAGCAGTGAGATGGTTGAAGTGGTTAAAATCTTCCGAGAAAACACCTTCCTGCCGCTCATTGCCCAGGCCAACGCAGGAAAACCCGCCCTTTCAATCGACGGGAATGTCGCTTATTCTCAAGGCCTGGAAGATTATGTTCGCTATATTCCTGAGATGATAAAGAACGGTGCCAACATCATCGGGGGCTGCTGCGGTACGAATCCTAACTATATAAAGACGATGGCGGAAATAATAAAGAAGAAATCAAAATAAAGATTTAATGTCATTCACCATCTATTCCATACTTTTTCTTGAGGTTTTTATCATAAGGCGCGCTTCTCGCAGGACAGCGCTCCCTTGAACAAAGCTGACAGGAAAAAAAGGTTACTTCGGTAGGAAAATAAATCCCTGATATGGATTTTCTCGGGATCATCAGCATGTGCTTTGTTAACCTGACTCCAATCAGGTCTTTCTCTGTTCGAAAGAGGGAAAATAAAGGCTGCTGCTCTGTTATTGGCCAATCTTCCAGGGAGCCTGGGCTCATACTTGAAAGCTTCTCGAGCCCATAATGTGTCTTTAAGTGCTTTTCTAAATACAGCTCAATCAATCCAAGAGCTATATCACCCATGCTTTCTAGATAATACTGTTTTAAGAGATCATTAAAGGAGGAAGCCTTGTCTTCTAAAGGCTTTCCTATAGTGATGATATAGGGGAAAACTCTTTCCACTTTTTCCAGATTCTTCCTCAACACTCGGCTGGAAAAGGTCACTCCATCAATTTTGACTTTATCTTTACCTTTCTCGCTTATGTATACGACTTCATAACATGCCTTAGGCTGAACCAATGACTCTGCTGTTTCTATTAATTCCTGGATATCAGAGGAGGGGTACTTTTCTTTATTCAAACGAAGCCCTTTGATTACTTTATCAAGATCAAGTCTTATGGGAATTTTTTTTATGACTCGCATAGAACATACTCAAGAAATAAAAATGGAAAATAATCTATAAATTCGGTGCTTCCTTCATTAACTGTTGTTGCTGAACCGAAAACCACGAAAATCTCTCTACTTGAACCAGCATTCTCATAAATACGGAATACCACCAAAAAAGGATTGCCACCGCCATGAAGATTTCCCGAAAGCTGAGTTGTTTTTTGACCAGTCCAGCTTGCATTGCAGGTGTTCGTGTCTCATCCCCGAATTTTAAGGCTGAATGTGGCCGAACAAAATTATAATAACACATTTGTAATTCAAGATTGTTTGCTAGAAGATCTTTATGCCTGGAATGACAGGCTGTCCGGCGTTCCAAATAAGCACAGCCCTGTCGGATAGTAAGATTAAGTCGCTCTATGAATGATGTGTTGATAGTAGAGGAATCCTCTGATTCAAATAGGAGTTGCTCTATCTTTGGCTTGGTCCCAATGATTAGTCGTCGTTCTACTTTAATGACACGATTCTTCCGGCGTTTATTGATGACTTGCGCATACAAGCAGATAGAACTCATGAGATTTTTTGTAGCCCAAGAATAGGGTTCAAAACCATCTGTTGTGAAAATGAATGGATTTACTATTCGGCAAGCATCGATCACCTGATTCAGGAGTGTTTTGATATTTCGGTAATTGCGGTTCCCTACAACCTTGGAAATCCACAGTCGGGACCAGACTTCGATTGCAGCGAAAATCCACATAGGCATCTTTTTTGTTCCTGCGAAGGTTCGGATTTCATCAGCCTGAAGTTCCATTAGTTCAACGCCTTTGAGTTTATGATCGTTAAACTTGTCGGCAGCTTGACACGCAAGGTATTGCCAGCTTGCAATCGTATTCCAGGAAAAGCACTTAATCCGCGAAATTGACGAAATCCCGACTCCTTCGACAGTCATTTGAACCACTTCATCAAAATCCAAACGAGATTTGTGAAGTCGATAGTATGGCGTTCCTTTTGTTGAACAGAAGGTCTTTTTACAGGTCTTGCGGAGATAACGCCGCCGTCGCCCTAGTCTCGTTTTATACTTCGAATGACGGATGATATTACCTTCACCAAACTTGCTATGATCCTGACATTTTTCATTCTGGCAGCGGCGATCCTTTACGGGCTTATACTTCATTATACATATTCCCAAATATATAGTTTTTCCTAACTAGCTTGAAAATAATAACTTAAAGGGTATGTTTGATCAAGTAACAACAGTTGCCTGAGGAAGCACTCAAATCCCACTGACGTATAAGTTCTCTATAGACATCTCCCCGTGATCAGTAGAAAAGCTAAGGAAAACCATAACTGATAATATGATAGCTACACAAGTGTTGTTGTTCAGGATATCCAGATTACAAAGGCCGTATACCATGCCTTAATAGCTGATAATAGCTAGAAGAATAAGAGGAGTGCCGAGTCAAAAATATCCGATTTGGCAAATTTTTAGCATAATTATACAAGTCCATAGCATAATTATACTATACACATTCGATTTTAATGTATACATTAAAATCAAATTATCAGGAGAAATACATGGAGGAAGACAATCCTTCTCTCATCAAGAATCAAAATTTTTCATGAAGGAGGAAACATGAAATTCTTCAAATTTTTCGTTTTAACCCTACTCTGTGTCTGTTTAATGGTTGGCTCTGTTTTTGCTCAGAGACTAACCGGAAAGATCACAGGAACAGTTTCAGACACGGATGGCATCCCACTTCCTGGAGTAGCCGTAGAAATTTCAAGCCCATCTTTAATGGGAGGAGTTCAAGTCCAAGTTACGTCTACTAAGGGCAGTTACAGATTTATTAACCTACCACCTGGAACTTACCAGCTAGTTTTCAAACTGGAGGGATTCCAGACTTTAGAGAGAGGAAACGTAAAGTTATCAGTGGGAAAAACGGTCAATGAAAACATGGTATTGCAGCAGGCAACTCTTGAGGAATCTGTCACGGTTACCGCAGCGGCTCCTATAGTTGATGCGACTCAATCAGGTTTTTCCCACGTTTTCAGCAAAGATGATCTCGAAAAATTACCCTCGGAACGAGGGTCATATTTGGAAGTCATCAAACATGCTCCCGGCATAATGATGACCCAACAATCAACTAGTAGGATTGTTGCTTTTGGTTCTAATTCAGATTCCAATTCCTGGCTGGTGGATGGAGTTGAAGTGAGCAGTGCTTCTGGCGGGTACACCTGGGTGACTACCACCCAAGAAGCCTTTGAGGAAATTGAAGCTTATGGATTGGGTGCTCCTGCTGAGTACGGGTCATTCACCGGGGCGGTCGTAAGTGTTGTGACAAAATCCGGGGGCAACAGCTTTCATGGCGCCCTCTCCTACTATGGTCAGTTTGACGCTCTAACAGCTGACAATAATCCGTGGGAAGTCCTTGATCCGAACGTTCCTCCTGAGGATGCTGGGGATTACCCTGACAGCGCTTACTCATACCATCGCGATAAATATTACTATGCATCATTTAACTTGGGAGGACCTATTGTTAAAGACAAGTTGTGGTTTTACGGCACATTTGAGAGGAGTGATGAGAAGAATGCAGGTTGGAATACATTTCCTGATTATGCTGTAAGTTACCCTGCTAATAAAGCGTTTTTTAAACTTTCAGCCCAGCTAACCAATCGGCATAAATTAGCAGGCTATTTTTATTTGGAAGACATGGAATGGCCCGATGGGCCTCGTAATTATAAGGAGCAATCAACCCTTGGCATCGAAACTAACGATCTCTTGTCTTGGAACTTCCTCTATACTTGGCAATTAAGTAACAGTGCTTTTTTTGAAGTGAAATATGCCGGTTATCATGTCTCTAGTGATTATCTACCGGTCAGTGGAGACATGGATACTTCTCCTCATTGGGATTGGGGCACTGGAGATATTTCTGGAGGGGCTGCCTACGCGTTGTATTATTGGACAATGTTTAGGCATCAAGCTCATGTCAATCTCTCTTATTTTGCCGAGGATTTCCTTGGGGGGGATCACGAATTCAAGATAGGAGCCCAGTATTACCACGGAAGTACAGTATATTCCTCAGGATATGCAGGGGAAGGCTACTTCTATGATTATTACGGCGACCCTTACTATTTCTATCAAAGGGATGTTTATTATGTGGGCAGCGCTGAGAAGAGTTGGGGAGGCTTTGTGGATGACTCCTGGAATATTGGAGACAGGCTGACCTTGAATCTTGGGCTCAGGTTTGATCACATCAATTCTTATGTTCCTGAGCTTCCTATTATGGATGGATGGGCAGGGCCGTCATCAGAAAAATCACCGAAAGTTCCGGATATGGTTGACTGGAATTCGTTTTCACCACGAATCGGCTTGGTCTTCTCGCTAACTTCAGACCAGAAAACCTTGCTCAAAGCGACTTACGGCCGTTATCATGACAAAAACGTAATGACCAACTGGAATTATCCAGGCCCCAATATTTCAGATTTGAATGTTTTTTATTATGATTGGGACCTCGAAGAGTATCTGCTTTGGTATACGATTACAGCAGAGGAAGAATATGCCATGGATCCCGATTTAAAACACCCCTACGTTGATTTATTTTCAGTAGCCTTCGAGAGAGAGCTTCTCCCAGATTTCGCAACCGGCTTAACCTTTGTCTATAAAACATATGGAAACCTCATAGGTCTGGAAGAAAGGGCGGGAATATATGAACAAGTCAGCATGGTATCCCCGGATGACGGTCAAACATACACTCTTTTCAATCAGACAAATGTGGGCACAAAGGAAAAAGTTGTAACCAATCCCTCTGATTATGAGCAAAAGTATCGGGCCGTTATGTTGACCTTCAAAAAGCGGTATTCCGATAACTGGACGCTGAATGCTTCCCTAACCTATTCCAAGAGTTGGGGATTGAACACGATGGGCAAAACAAACAGTGCCAGACAGGAGAACGTAATCTATAAGGGCGGTGATTTTGGAGAAGATCTTAATGATTATACCAATGCCCGCGGGCGCATGCCGGCTGACCGGCCGTGGATTTTAAAGGTTCAAGCAGGCTATACATTTCCATGGGATATACTGGCTAGTTTTAGCTGGATTTACCAGACAGGAAGGCCCTATCTGTCTTTCACTAGTTTCAGGCTTAACCAGGGACGTCGGAAAGTTATAACCGAACCGAGAGGCGATAACAGATTTCCAGCATGGAATATGTTGGACTTGAGGCTGCAGAAAACCTTCAATATAGGTGACACGGTGAAATTCCACGCTATTTTTGACTTGTGGAATGTTCTCAATGCCAATACTGCTACGAGCTATTCTACTCATGATATGTGGCAGAGTCGCTACCTTGAGCCTAGCGGGATATTCTACCCAAGACGGTTACAGATAGGGTTAAAACTCCAATTCTGATCTTTTAAGACTTTTATTAATGTGAGCACTTCATCCCGAGGGTGGAGTGCGTAGACAAAGTTAACGACTCAAAAAACGACATAAATCCTCCAGCACCATCCTGCCCACCCTTAACCGGAACTATTCTTAATTCGTAAGGAGATGTAGGGCAGGCTTTAAGCCTGATCTTTCTGGTGCTTACTCCAAATAGTCCAAGCATATTCAACCCACATGGTAGGGTTCATGTCACACCAGACCGCTGGTTTGAGTAGCTATTACACTTCAGTTCAAATATCTTAATCACCTACTCTATCTTCATACTTCGCAATAATGGCATCGCCCTTTTCAATGAGGTCATTTGCAAGCGGCTCAACCTGATGCTTATCCAATATGCTCTTCACTATTCTGTTAGCTTCAGCAGGCACTTCTTTATCGTCCATCTCCAGCAGGTCAAGTTTTTCTCCCTCCCAGAACGTGAGTTCGCCTCTAAGATATCTCAGAGTGTGAGGATGCGTCAGGAAATCATGGCCATGCCCGACTTCTTTAACAGCATCCAAACCTATCTTCTCTTCTGATATTTCCACTTCATGCAGATAGTTCTTGCAGCAATCCCACATATAGGAATCAACAATAAACTGTTCAAAAGAGATTCCTTTAGCAGAATCAATACTCCCCAAACCGGTAACTAGGTCTGATCCACCCATTATTCCTGTAAGTTGAGCAACCGGCGTCAACACTCCTGAAACGCAGGCTTCTGTATAGTCACCCCATCCACTATCAGCAACAAGAGATGGCAGACTGTATCTTTTTGCCATTTGTGCCAGCCCGATGCTTAAAAAACTCTTTTCAGGTAAACTATAATTTATGCTGCCTGTTGCCATATTCATTGGCCCTGACTCGGAACTATAAATGTGGGGTGCGCCAGGCGCTGCCATCTGTGAAATCACAATACTTCCCAGATTTTCAGTGTTAACATTGACCAACATTCCTGCCACTGGAAGAGGAGAAGATACACCACCATTTGACATGGACATGGAAACAACCGGTATTCCGGCTTTTGCCAGTTCGACCTGCGCTTCTATGGAGCCCTCCTCAAAGGTCAATGGGGCGACCGGGCATACAATTACAGAAAAAAGAGGACGTTTTCTCAACTCTTCTTTTCCTCCTGCTATAAGAGCTGCCAGCTCAATCTGCACTTTTGCATCTTCAGCACTTTGCGCCGTAACACCCTGAACATGCTTGGTCGTATTCTGCATGGTCACCCATAATTCATGGGGACCATGGGCAAGAGGTGTAACATCTTTTGCGGTTAATGCCGTCCAGAGAAAATCAGCTGAATCAACGGCATCTCCAAGTCTTGTGAACGCAGCAATATCCTTTCTGGTGGAATCACGATACTCTCCCGTTTCATAATCACTAACAAAAATGGCAAGTCCGCTGGTCGTCATCCACGGATATGTTTTTGTAGGAACCTTCAGATCATGCTTTGGATCGCGGGCACATAGTGTAAATTCCTTTTGAACGCTTTCAAGAGCCTGGTTAACCATCTTTTCAGGAATTTTAGCAACCATCGCATTGTAATCCACACTCGCTCCGTTCTTCTCAAGTATTTCAAGAACGGGCTTGCTGTGAACTTTTAT
>Ga0209986_10002924_pt1 | contig 15261 bp, 15 predicted proteins | sample BlataG_FD_183168 | JGI IMG/M metagenome (GOLD analysis project Ga0209986, IMG submission 183168) | Deep subsurface microbial communities from Black Sea to uncover new lineages of life (NeLLi) - Black_00105 metaG (SPAdes) (version 2) | ecosystem: Environmental > Aquatic > Marine > Oceanic >...
GTAATGTATCGGATTTGGTTATAATGTCAAGTAAATTATGTCCGTAAGAAGTTTTTTACGGCAAATTTTGGCTTTGGGCTTGCATTTCTCCGGAAAAATCGTAATATGTGCCGAATTGTCAATTTTTAGCTCATATATCGTTGTTTGTCGTACGAAAAATGAACAACGAGATACAAAATTAGGAGTATGTTAAATGTCGAGAGTATGTCATTTTACGGGTAAGCGAACCGTGGCCGGCAGGAGTATCGCCCGGCGTGGTAAGGCAAAGCGGCTCGGTGGAGTCGGCAGGAAGGTTACCGGCATTACCAAGAGAAAGTTTAAACCAAATATACAAAAGGTGCGGGCTGTTATTGACGGCAAGGTTTGCAGAATTAAGGTCTCTGCCAAAGCCATTCGTATGGGGCTCATTGAAAAGCCGACCAAGCGAGATTACAAACCCGCCGAAAATGCAAGCGACTAAAAAATCTTTTTATGGTTGGAAACATCAATGGCGAGGCGGGCTATGCCTCGCTTTTTGTTTAGACAGTGAAAAATGGCGAAAAAAATTGACCAGGCCCAGGTGAAAAAGGTTGCCAAGTTATCGCGCCTGGAATTAACAGAGGCGGAAGTTGAGGAGTTTACAGGCCAATTGAGCGCAATCCTCGACTACGTGGAAAAAATGAACGAGCTGGACACCACTGGCGTTGAACCCCTGGCACATTGTCTGCCCATCAGTAATGTTCTTCGCCAAGATTCGGTCAAAGAATCACTCGGAACCGAGAAGACACTGGCCAACGCACCCCAGCGAGATGAAGAATTTTTCAAGGTGCCGAAAATACTCGATGATAGTTCCGGAGCCTAAAGGTTAAACTAAGAAGCTCTAACAAAATGAAAAAGCGATTGGAAATGTCATTGCGAGGAGGCCGAAGGCCGACGCGGCAATCTCTAACTTTAGAACCGAGATTGCTTCGCTTCGCTCGCAATGACAGATCCTACACTGTCATTTTGTTACACGCTCCAATTAGATTAGGAGGTACCGAACAATGAAAGCAATTCCCTTGGTATGTTTTGTGTTGGTCGCTTTGTTTTTGGTAGGTTGTGGACAGATGGAGAAAATTAAGATGGCATCAAATCCAGTTCTGGCGCCGGGTCAGCATCCTCAATCGTTTGAAAAGACAATTACGAAGAATTTAAGCTGTGAATACCTGTTGTTTTTACCGGAAGGTTACAGCAAAAATAAGCAGGGCTGGCCGATGATCCTGTTTCTGCACGGTGCCGGCGAACGCGGCAGTGATTTAAAGAAAGTAAAGATACATGGCCCACCTAAGATAGTGGGAAAACGAAAAGACTTTCCTTTTATCGTAGTCTCGCCGCAGTGTCCCGAAGACGACTGGTGGACAGATAAGGTTGAGGTGCTGATACATCTGCTGGATGATATTGTGGCCAGGTATAATGTAGACACCGAGCGAATTTATCTGACGGGTCTTAGTATGGGTGGTTACGGGACATGGGCTTTGGCTTCTAAGTATCCCGAGCGTTTTGCCGCTATCACGCCTATCTGCGGAGGAGGTAACCGCATTATGGCTTTTAGATTAAAAGACGTGCCCGTTTGGGCCTTTCATGGAGCAAAAGATTCCGTTGTCCCATTGAAACAATCTGAGGAAATGGTCAAAGCGATTAAGGCCCGTGGTGGAGACGCCAAATTGACGGTTTATCCCGATGCCGGCCATGATTCATGGACAGAGACATACAACAACAAGGAGCTTTATGATTGGTTCCTTGAACATCGCAAAACCAGTAAGACAAAATGACAGGTGATTTGCGACGATGGATAACCTGAGTGCAAAACAATTGCGCGATAAGATAGCTGCCGGGCAGATAAGCAGCGTTGAAGCAACCGAGGCTATTTTCAAGAATATAGAGGAGCGGGAGCCGACCATTGGCGCCTATATCAGCACGTTCCGCGATAGCGCGCTCGAAAAGGCGGCGGATGTTGACAATCGGATAGCCGCCGGCCAGGAGGTAGGTCAGCTCGCGGGCGTGCCGGTTGCGGTAAAAGACAATATGTGCACCACTTTCGGAGCTACCACCTGCGCTTCAAAGATACTGGAAAATTTCCACGCACCTTACAACGCCACGGCTGTCGAAAAACTCCTCTCCGCTGATGCGGTCATAGTAGGCAAGACGAATATGGATGAGTTTGCGATGGGTTCGAGCACGGAGAATTCCGGCTTGAAGCAGACTGTGAATCCATGGGACCGAAGCCGGGTGCCGGGCGGAAGCAGCGGCGGCTCGGCTGCCGCCGTAGCAGGGGGGCTGTGCTTGGCTGCGCTCGGGTCGGACACAGGTGGCTCAATCCGCCAGCCTGCTGGTTTCTGTGGAGTCGTGGGCCTAAAACCAACCTACGGCAGGATTTCACGATTTGGACTTGTGGCATACGGTTCGAGTCTGGACCAAATCGGCCCAATAACCCGCACAGTCACCGACGCAGCGTTGATGATGAATGTTATATCCGGCCACGACCCCGCTGACAGCACCAGCGTTGATGAAACCGTTGCACCTGTGTGTGATTACCTCGATAAACTTGATGAACCGATAGAGAAGCTAAAAATAGCAGTTGTGCCGGAATTTAATGCCGGAGCCGACCAGCAGGTTCAAAAAGCCCTGACTGATGCCATAGATATTTATAAAAAGCTTGGGGCCGAGGTAATAGAAATAACGATGCCTCATCTGGATTATGCCATTGCCGCTTACTACGTGATAGCTACCGCCGAGGCATCGAGTAATCTGGCCCGGTACGACGGTGTACATTACGGCCACCGCAGCGAAAAAGCAGCAGATTATATCGAGGTCTATTCGAAGTCCCGAGCCGAGGCATTTGGCAAAGAAGTCAAAAGGCGAATAATGCTCGGAACGTATACGCTGTCCAGCGGCTATTATGACGCTTATTATCTGAAAGCACTCAAGGTCAGAAATTTGATACGCGCCGATTTTACCAATGCATTTGAAAAATGTGATTGCATTATGATGCCGGTTTCCCCGACTACCGCCTTCAAAATCGGCGAAAAAGTTGACGACCCGCTGACAATGTATCTCTCTGATATTTATACGATAGCGGCTAACCTGGCTGGCGTTCCGAGCATCAGCATTCCGTGTGGATTTGACGAAAGCAATTTGCCGATTGGCCTGCAAATTCTGTCACCGGCCTTCACTGAAGACAAACTACTACGAATAGCAAGAACGTTTGAAATGCAAACCGATTGGCATTCAAAAAAACCAACCGTTATTAACTGAGAACAGAAATGAGCAGTGAATTGCAGTACAAGGTTATAGTGGGATTGGAAATTCACGTCCAGCTTTGTACTAAGAGTAAAATGTTTTGTAGCTGCGCAGTGGAGTTCGGACAAAGGCCCAACAGCAGGGTATGTCCGGTCTGTCTTGGTATGCCGGGCGTTTTGCCGGTGATGAACAAGCAGGCGGTTGAGTATGCGGTCCTGGTTGCGATGGCCCTGAATTGCGAAATAGCAAAGTTTACAAAGTGGGACAGAAAAAGCTATTACTATCCTGATTTGCCGAAGAATTATCAGATAAGCCAGTATGATTTGCCTCTCAGCTCTAACGGCTATATTGAAATACCGCTTGAACAGGGACAAACAAAAAGAATTGGGATAATCAGGGCGCATCTGGAAGAAGATGCAGGCAAAAACCTGCACCCGGCCGGAAATATTTCACAGGTCGATTTGAACAGAACGGGGACACCGTTACTGGAGATTGTTACTGAGCCGGATATGAACGGTGCCGCCGAAGTGCGGGCTTTGGCGATGGAATTGCAGAGGATGGTCAGATACCTCAGCGTTTCCGAAGCCGATATGCAAAAGGGCCATATGCGTTTTGAGCCGAACATCAATCTGGTTATCACCAAAGACGCCCAGGATTATAAAACACCTATAGTTGAGGTCAAGAACCTGAACAGCTTTCGGGCACTGGAGAGAAGTGTGGACCATGAAATCCAGAGACAGCTTGATGAGTTCCTGGAAACCGGCAAAACAATAGAAACAGGAAATAAATCCACACGCGGATGGGACGATGACAGAGAAGTGACCGTCCTGCAGAGAGAAAAGGAAGAAGCCCCCGATTACAGATACTTTCCCGATCCCGACCTTGTTCCGGTTGAATTTACGAACAAATGGCTCGATGATATAAGGTCTGGCCTGTGTGAACTGCCGATTAAAAGACAAACCCGTTATGCCAATGAATACAAATTGAGCGATTATGATGCAGGGGTCTTAACAGCCGAACGCCCAACAGCCGAGTTTTTTGAAGGCACCGTTGCCGCCGGTGGCAATCCTAAAAGAGTTTGCAACTTGCTAACACAAACCGGCCTCAAAATTGCAAATGAAAGAGGATGCAGCGTGGGTGATTTAGGTATCACCACCCAAAATGTCGCACAATTGGCGGGATTGATTGAACTCGGTACCATTAGTGCCGGCTCGTCAGTACCTATATTTGAAAAAATGGTGGAGACCGGCAAAGAGGCGGAAGTTTTAGCAGAAGAGCTTAATCTTATTCAAAAAAGCGATGCAGGCGAGCTGGAGACAATAGTTGACCATGTACTCGCGGAAAATCCCAAAGCGGTCGACGATGTAAAAAGCAGCGGCAAAAAGAGCAAGAAAGCCCAGGGCTTTCTGCTGGGCCAGGTTATGCAAAAAACAAAAGGACAGGCCAATCCAAAAGTCGTTTCCCAAATCCTCGCAAAAAAACTTGGCTGAGTATGCGGGTTACGAAACAAAACTTTGTGAGAGTTACAAAGGATAGACGATGAAAATAGAAAAAAGCAGTAATGTCAGCAAATGTTCAGTAGAGATTGAGGGGGCAAAAGACGTCGAAATAAGATGGCTCATTTCCAAAGACGATGGAGCGAAAAATTTTGCAATGCGGATGTTTGAATTGCAGCCCGGCGGCCATACTCCTCTGCATAAGCACCAGCATGAACATGAAGTGTTTGTAGTTGAGGGACAAGGCGCTTTTGTTTATGAGGGCCAAGAACATCAGTTTGGCCCCGAACACGTAATATTTGTGCCGCCCAATAAAGAACACCAATTCAAGAATACGGGGGACTCTATTTTGCGAATGCTCTGTCTTATTCCTGCATCAGCCGTATAGTGTCGCGGCCGGTTAAAAACTACGATGATAGCTTGCCCAAAAAAGGCAGATGCCCGAGAATTTTTATCCTGTCAATCCTGACTAAAATGTGGAAATGGTGTTGGCACTTTCTAAGGATTATGTTATAATTTTATGCTTAAATTGTGATGACAAGACCTTAGAGATAATTGCTATGGACAATATCGTTTAGTATAGGGGACGATGCCAAAATCGCCCTGAAATTATAAGGAGAACCTATGAAAGACGATAAACTTTCGCGAAGGACTTTTATCCGCAATACTTCTCTGGCAGCAGCGGGAGCAATTGTCGGTGCAATGTCCAGCAAAAGCCGAGGCTTGAGCGCGAGCACTGAGTCAGCCATCAGGAAAACTCCCAGTTATAATCCGGATATGGAGTATCGGCGTCTGGGGAAGACGGGGCTTTGGATTTCGGCTGTGTGCCTGGGAGGGCACTGGAAGCGGATTGACAAAGCACTTAAGGCGAGGGGACAAACATTCGATGAGAACCGGCGTGAGGTGGTCAGCCGGTGCATGGATGTGGGCATCAATTATATCGACGCCTGCTGCCACAGTGAGGTGCTTGCGTACAGCAAGGCACTGAGGGGACGCCGGGACAAGATGTATATGGCCCTGTCCTACTGTGGCCGAGAGACGCGTAATCCGGAGTACCGCACCGCCAAAAAGTTAATGGAAAGCCTCGACTCACTGCTGAGAGATTCGAAGGAGGAATACACCGACTTGTGGCGCATCACCTGTTTCGAACCAGGCGGCAGACACACCTTCAATACATCCTGTGAGATGGTTGAAGCTCTTGAGAAAGCAAAAAAGCAAGGCAAAGCACGATTCATCGGTATCTCTTCGCACGACATGCCGTGGCATAAGATGATGATTGAGTACTTTCCACAGCTTGAGGTGATTCTGTTCCCGTACACGGCCAAGAGCAAGGTCGCACCGAAAGACAGCCTCTTCGATGCTGTCAAGAAGTGCGATATAGGCGTCTTCGGTATCAAGCCTTTTGCCAGTAATTCTCTATTTAAAGGCAGCAGCGCTCCGGACGATCCTCATGCTGAAGAGGACGACCGCCGAGCAAGGCTGGCAATCCGACACATTCTATGCAACGACGCAATCACAGCACCAATACCGGGACTTATAAGCCCACACCAGGTGGACAATATGGCGAGAGCTGTAAAGGAGCGCCGGAAACTGGACGTTGCCGAGGCCAAGGAGCTTAAGAAGATTATGGACGAGGCATGGGCCAACCTGCCGGCAAACTACCAATGGCTGAAGAACTGGGAATATGTATAAGAACCATCGAAGGTTGAGCAACTTTGACGACCGGTACAAGGACAAACGTTGGCCGGCTCAACTCTATATGAAAAGGATTTTAGTGAGCAAGTTTAGGAATTGTGTGTGGATACTCATGTTGGCAACGATAGTCGTTGTGATAGTGGCCTGTGAACAGCAAGTCAAGGAGAAGCAGGAGCAGCCGCTGCTGCTTGAAGACCCACCGCTATTGCTTGAGGATGAGGAAACGGGACCGGTTGCGGACAACAGCCGTTGCCACGTCTGCCATATAAACTACGACGACGAGGTCTTGGCCGTCACGCACGCACGGGCCAACATCAGCTGCGAGCAGTGCCACGGCGCCTGCGACGCCCACTGCTCCGACGAAGATAACATAACACCTCCAGATATTATGTATCCACCGGAAAAAATAAACGACTTCTGCAAGAGCTGCCATCCCAAGGCAAAATTAGGCGAGGGTAAAAAGTTCTGCACAGATTGTCATGGCGAGCACCGCCTGAGTTACCGCACACGAAAATGGGACAAGTCAACCGGCAAGCTGATAGAGGACGACAAAGTGCGCATGCTGAACTGAGGCACGTTCGAACAGCAATAGAATCACTATTATAGTCCGAACTTTCTCTGGGCAGAGCCATCCGCAACATAAAAGGCCGGGCGATTCCAAGGTTATTTGCTGAAGATTCTGCTTTCTGTTTGTGCAATTAGCCTTTTTATATTTTCGCGGTGTCGGATAATAACCATCAGCGGTATTGCAGTTGCCGCAATAAGTAACGGCCACAGATTAGCAAAATCCCAACCTGGTGTCAGCACTATCGTCAGAACCAAAACGAGAGGAAAAGCAATAGAAGCGGTAATCGAAGCCAGCGAGATATATCGCCATATCAAAGCGACGGCTGCCCATATTGCAAAAGCAAACGCGGCGCAAATTGTATAATAAGGCCAAAGACCGAGTGCTACACCGAGACTGGTTGCAACACCTTTGCCGCCTTTGAATTTCAGGTATATGGGGAAGATATGGCCCAAAATAGCGGCACAACCAACCAAAAGCCATAAAGAAAGTAAACTCGGACTCGGTTTGGACACTTCTATAAGGGCTCTGACGACTAACATCGGGACCAGGCCTTTAAGCACATCGAGCACGAAACAAAAATAGGCCCATCTTTTACCCAGAGCACGTGCAACATTGGTTGCGCCGATATTGCCTGAGCCGATACTGCGCAGGTCTTGACCGTGGGCTTTGGCAATGATAACTCCAAAAGGTATCGAGCCGAGCAAATAGGCCGGTATAACAGCAAGCGTTAATATCGCGTACATTATTTTGGGTCTTTCCTTTGTAATATAGATTCGTAAACAGATATTAGCTGCTTGGCAGCTCTGTCGATGGAAATTTTTTCTTTGAGATTATCTGCAACAATCGCCTTCGATACTTTTTGGATATTGTTCGTATCCGTGAAATAGCCGATGGCTTCTGCCAGAGCCGAGACATCTTCGGGCATATCGATCACCTTGCCGTGCCGATTATTAATAAACTGCTCGCTAGCGCCATTAAATCTGGTGGTAATTACCGGCTTGGCAACCGCCAACGCTTCGAGAATGTACCGCGAACACGGGTCATAGAAAGTTGGCAGGACGGCAACGTCGATTATAGACAGGGCGTTTTGAATGCGCCTGATTGGTCCTAAGAAAATGATTTTTCTGGCCGCCATAGACGGATTAATCCTTTTGGCGAGCCGACGGTACTTGTGCGTTTTGCCGCTGCCGGCGACAATTAAGTAAGCCTGCCGGCCGGTTTTGTTGCACGCTGTTTCGCTGCAGACAGACATTGCTTTCAGTAGAACAGCCAATCCCTTTAATCTGAAATTGTTCGCCACGAACAGAAAAAAGACCGGATTGTCGGCTTCCTTAAGACCGAGTTGAGCCAGTATTTGGGTGCGAAGTTTACCTGCTTCTGCGGTGTTGACCCGTTTTTTTATTTTTACGCCGTTAGGTACAACCACTATCCGCTCATTAGGGACACCATAGTGTTGTTTGAACTGCTCTGCGACGTACCGCGAAATCGCAGCGATTAAAGGGCCATTAGCTCCTGCGCACAGCTTCCGCTCGGCGCGAAGGAGAACTGTTCGGCGAAAGTTGGCAAAAGCTGTTATTCTTTTATAAGATTCAAGAAACTTGTTTTGATAACTGACGGCATTACGCAAAATGGATTCAACATACGTACACCACGCGGCTGGATAGATATCGGCGAAATCAAAAGGTAAAACGCTGTGAATTATATGATAGTGATTTTCTGACAGATGTTCTTTTAATGCCTTTGCAAATGTAAAGTAACCGGCGCGCTTGCCGGGGCTGTCCTGGCATAGAATACTAATGCTTCTGGCATTTGTTTGGCCTTTTGCCGCAAGTATGTCCACTTCAAGGCCAAGTGCCTTGAGCGCCGCTGCCAGCTCAAAAACCGAGCGTTCCGCTCCCCCAAGGGCTATATTAGCACGTTCAATTATGATTGCGATTTTCTTTTTCATTGCCCAATTATAGCCGAAATCCTTCAGCTTTCAAACGGGACTTCTCTGCCGTGCTTTACATCGTGCCTTGCCATCCGCCTTGCCTTATTGATTACTCTGCGAATAAATGTCTTATCTTTCCCGGTCAGCTTGTCTTCCTGGCCGATATAGCCAACGTAAAAACGTAGCCTGTCGGTTCTCGAAAAATACTTGGCTGGAGCCGAATAATACAACTGGGCAATGTCTTTTATCCGAAATCGCCGGCTAAAGACCATCGGCTTAAAGGCCCTTGCCAGGTCTATCAAATAAAAATCGCCGCTGTCACTATAGAACACATGTGAAAGATAAAGGTCTCGATGACGGTAATCTGTCTCGTGAAATATTCTTATAAACCCAGCTAATTGAGTGATAAAGCTTCTCCGCAGTTTCAATTTTTCAACCGTAGTTGGGCCGTTGAAACAGTCGGGTAATTTTCGTTCTAATGATTCAGCATTTGGAATTTTTTCGGTGATTATAAAACTTCTCTTCTCAAACAAAGCTCCCCACTGCTCGCCGTAGGAAAGAGTTTTGGGTGTATTTATACCTTCCGCCGCCAGTTCACCTGCTGCTCTAAAAGCAAAAACTGCACAGCTTATGCGTCTATGAGCCGAGAACCAGCTTCTGAGCTGGGCTAAGACCGGCGGTTTATCATAGCGTTTCAAAAAGACCGTAACTGCCGGCGAATTTATTTCAAACTCAAGGCGTGTACGGTATTTCGCAAGATTGTTTTTAGTCAAATTTCTGCCAGCTTTAAAAGAAAAGACGGCATCGATGGAAGTCAAGCCCAATTCACTAAATGCCGCTTTATAGTCGGAGTCAATGAAGGACGATTTCGAAATTTCTATGAATTTTTGCTCTCGCATATCTGTCGCTGTTTCCGGTGACTATCTTCGAGTAATCTTTTCGCGGCGTCGCAAACCATCTCTACCGTGATTGACTGCATACACAGATGCTCGGACTTTTTGCAGATTGGCCTGTCGCAGGGAGCGCAGGGAGCATCGCCGATTATTCTGATTTCATTTTCATAGCCGAAGTCTGTCCAGTCGGGATTATTCGGTCCGAGCAGGCTGATAATCTTACGCCGCAGAGCAATGGCTATATGTCTCGGCCCCGTATCGTTCGATATTACCAAATCAGCGCTGGCAAAAAGCGCTTTTAATTCGCCAAGACTTAAGGGATTGGTTGCCAGGTTAATAAGTTGGTTTTTGTGATTACCTTGTTGCGTTTGTAATGACAGCCTGCTCAATTCGCAAATCTCTTTTGCAATTCGCTTTTCAACAGAAGTGGGCGCCACAGATATTAAGACGGTAGCGTTATAGTTGGTAATAAGCCAATCCGCTGTTTGGGCGAATCTTTCACTGAGCCAACACTTACTTGGCCCTGCTGCTGCGCCCGGGACGATAATGATGACCGGCCCTTCGGATTTGACAACCTCCGGTAATTTAGCTTTTACGGTTTCCTGGTCTTGTGGGTCGATGAACAGTTCGAGATTCTTATTAGCGGTATCTGCACCGAGCCGGGACGCAATTGCAAGGTAGTAGTCAATCATAGATATGGGCTTGAATTTGCCATCCGGTAGTTTTGGCGGATACAGCTTGTCAGTGAGCAGAAGCCCTCGTCCATCGCGGGCATAGCCAATCCGCGATGGCACTCTTGCCAGAAAAACCGCCAGACCGGAAGCAAAAGAATTCTTAAAAAGAATCGCCTGTGTGTATTTATGGGCCTTGAGCATTTTTGCAATCGCAAACGGATTGTTATCTCGTTGCTCCAGCCACTCGTCGTTAAAGCTGCCTGGTGATAAAACCCCGCGAACTACAGGCTTGGCAAAAAATGTAATTTTGGACGATTTGAAATGTTGACGTATGACTCGCAAGGCCGGTGTGCAAAGAACAGCATCACCAACAGGAGAAGGAAGCCAGACTAAAATCTCGTATCCTGTCTCTTGCATCTTGCATCTCTTATCTTGCTTCACGAGATATGCTTCAAGCGTAAGGCGTCACTATTTTCGCCCCTGCATAATGTAAAAGGTTAGCGACATCATCTGTAGAACCATAGCAAATCCGAGTGTAATCAAAACCGAATTGTCCTGCCTGGCCGGTCTCATCAGCAGCACTATGGTTATCAGCAGGCAAAACAGCACAATAATTTGCACAACCCCGGCAATCAATCTCATTATGGAAAATTCGCCGAACATATTGGCCCGCTGCATACCTTTTAGCTGCCCCAGAATGCTTATGAGCATTTGCTCGGTCCCCTCAGGGGGAGCGTCTTGCTCTGCCTGGCTTGCTTGCTGCTGATTTGGTTGTTCAGTAGTTTGAGATGCCGGCTGAGGTTCGGGCTCTGGAACTGGCCTGCGTTTGCGTTTTGGGACTGGCTTGTGTTTGCGTTCCGGTGCTGGTTGCTGTTCGGGCTCTGGGGCCGGCTGAGTTCGGACTTTTACCTCATTGGACGAGCGGTGATATTTTTTAATGATGTTTACCGCCTCCTTCATATTTACACCCTTATAGTTTGGTTTCGGCTCGGTTGGTCCGCCGAAGTTGGTTTTGTACGCTGACAAGCGGGTTATTAATATAGTTTTGCAGCCGGCTCGTAAACCAGCCTCAACATCCCGGCTGCTGTCGCCGATGCTCCAGGATTGGCTGAGGTCTATATCCATTTCGTCGGCTGCCGCAAGCAGCATTCCCGGATTCGGCTTTCTCCAGTCGCTTTCCTTACGGTATTTTGGGATAACTCCGTCGGGATGATAGGGACAGTAATAAATCTGGTCTAAATACGCTCCCCTTTCTGTCAGCAGTTGCCTCAGGCGGTTATGAATTTCACCAAGAACTTTTTCACTGACAACTCCGCGTGCAACAGCCGATTGATTAGAGACAACAATCAGCATATATCCCATAGCTCGAAGCTCAATAAGGGCCTCGGCGACACCTTCCAGCAGTTTTACCTGGTCGGGATGATTGAGATAGCCGGGGTCTTCAATTAAAGTGCCGTCACGGTCTAAGAATATCGCTTTGTTGGACATATTTATTTGGGACCTCTAATAAAAAAAGTGTCATTGCGAGCGAACCGCAGGTTCGCGTGGTAATCTCGTGCCTTCAATAACCAAAACCTCATTTTGTAAGAGCCTTTCAAATTGATTTGTTGGTTTAGCTATTGGCAAAAACACTGTTCTACAAGCTTGCAGATTATATGATAGCCGAGCTGGTGAATCTCCTGACTGCGCGCCGCAGAACCTTCTGCACAAAAACAAATATCGGCAATCTGCTCCAGTTTACTCTTGGGCTTGCCGGTAAAAGCCACTACGCAAGCGCCCTTTTCTTTAGCTAATTGAGCGGCCTCGACAACGTTCGCCGAGGTCCCGCTGGTCGAAAGGGCCCAGAAGATATCACCTTCTCGAACCAGCGCCTCGACCTGCTTCGAAAAGACGCTCTCAAAGCCATAGTCATTGGAAATTGATGTTATCACAGATGTATCGGTTGTCAGAGCGACAGCGGGTAATCCCCTCCGCTCGTGTTCGAATCTGCCGACAAGCTCGCCGGCTATGTGTTGAGCATCTGCTGCTGAGCCGCCATTGCCGCAGAGATAGACTTTGCCGTCTTGCTTTAATGACTTTATTATTGCCTCTGCCGCAGCAGCGAGTTTTTCAATGCCGCTTTCTCGCAGGTCGACAATCATCCTCTGGTGAGTTTCTATCGCCTCGACAATCTGGTCTTTTATACTTTCGTTCATCAGGATTTTCTTTCCGAGGCCCCTGTTTGGCGGCGTTTTTCAATATGTGAATTCTTCAATGCCTTCATCTTTTCAATTGTTGTGGTGGAGCTTTTGCCTTCAACAAGCGGCGCAAGAACAACCTTACCGCCGTAAGATTCAACAAATTCCTGACCAATCACACCTTTCTGCGCCCAGTCCTGACCTTTCACTAATATATCAGGCTTTACTTTTTTGATAAGATTGAGCGGGTCCGGCTCATCAAAAACTGTAATGTAATCGACCGTTTCCAATGCAGCCAAGACGGCGGCCCTGTCATACTGGTTATTAATCGGCCGGTCGGAGCCCTTAATAGCTTTGACCGAACTATCACTGTTTAGTCCTACAACGACTATGTCACCTTGCGACTTACAGAATTTCAGAAACTCGGTGTGCCCTCTATGGACAACATCAAAACAGCCGTTAGTAAAAACTATAGTCTTTTTTTGCTTGCGATGCCATGTGAGCTGCTCCGACAGAAAATCAACGGAATGCACTTTGCCGCTTATCTCGTTGATGATTTCTTCAATTGTTACGGCAGTAGAGCCGAATTTCTCGACTTCAATCCCGGCTGTTATATTGGACAACTGCACGGCTGTTTTATAATCGTAACCGGCTGCCACAGTTATTGCGAGCGTCGCCAGGACCATATCACCTGCTCCGGTGACATCATAAACACTGCGTGGTCTGGTAGTGGGTATGATTTGACTTTCTTTTTCCGTCTCGAGATATGCGCCTTCCTTATCAAGAGTGATTACCACAGCTTCGAGGTGAAAATCTCGCAGGAGCCTCTCTGCCGCCCTGGCGGCATCTTCTTCAGTTTCTATATCGAAACCAACCACCGTCGAAGCCTCCCTGCGATTTGGCGTAATCAGGGTGGCTCCGGTATACTTTGAATAATCGCTGGTCAGGCAGGGGTCAACGAAGACTTTTGTGCCTGCTTGCGCTGCCAAATGTATCATTTGCCTGCAAAGCGATGGGCTGAGCAATCCCTTATTGTAATCCTGCAGGCAAACGATATCAGCCTTATCCAACCTCTCCTTGTACGCCTGCAAAACCGCCTCATTGAGCTCTTCAGATAACGGCTCGGTGGATTCTTCATCAATTCTCATCAATTGCTGCCGATGACGATGCTGAGCGAGACCTATAAGTCTTTGCTTGCTGATGGTAGGGCGGTCCGCTACCGTAAGCAATCCGCTCATATCAACGCCAAGCATTGTCAGTTTGTCCTTGATCTCTTTACCTTTGTTATCCTCTCCAATAACGCCCAGACAAGAAGGTACCGCACCCAAGACGGCAAGGTCAGCAGCTACTGAGCCGGCCCCTCCACACCGGTATTCAGTCTCGGTTACTTTCAGTACCGGCACGGGCGCCTCCGGGCTTATTCTTAGCGCATCGCCGTAAGTATAAACATCCAGCATAAAGTCACCGACGAGTAATACTTTCGGCGAGCCGAGATTCGTTACCGTCTTTAGCAGCTCTTCGTACATCTTATTAATTCACTATTTTCTATTATCTGAGGGTTCTATATCCCTGAGTATTCTCTGAATATTCCTTATTTTTTCAGATTTTACCCGCCAATGCGTTTTTAATCAACTGTGTTATTTTGTCCTCCCCACTAATAAAACAAAGTTCGATTGCCAGATACGCAAAATTTACTTCCTCGCTCGCATTTTGCATCGTGGATGATGGAAACGAAAACCAGTCTTTCTGCGTCGTCAGTATCAATTCTGCATTATGACGTCGGGCCTGTTCGTCAATATCAGACAAACACTCGTCCGTATAATGATAATGGTCATTGAAGACCTTCGAACCGACAAGTTCTGCTCCAAGCCCCACAACCGTATTGAAAAATGCATCCGGATTGCCTATGCCACAGAAGGCAAATATCTTTTTGCCCTTTAACTCTTCAAGGCTGATTTCTCTGTTGTCTATAGATTTCGCACAAACAGGGGCATGTATCGACCGGGCAATGACCATTTTCGAATTTATCTTTCGGAGCTTGTCTTCAAGCTGGGTCAGCTCAGCCTCAGCGGCTTGGTCACACCTGGTAAGAACAGCGGCATCAGCCCGCTTCAGTGCGGCGACAGGTTCCCGCAGCAGACCCGCCGGAAGGAGCTTACCGTAACCGAAAGGTACTGTGCCATCAATTGTCACGATATCCAGGTCTCTGGCTAATCGGCGATGCTGAAATCCGTCATCCATAATTAGTACCTTTGCGCCGAATCTGCTTACAGCTTCACCCGCACCAGCAACTCGGTCCGGATTTACAAATACTTGAACCCCAGGGCAGCTCTCAGCAAGAATTGCCGGTTCATCTCCATAATCTTGAGTCTTGAGTCTTGAGTCTTGTGTCGTTTTATACCCACGCGTAAGTATCGCACATTTGAATTTTGAATTCCGCAGGGAATTACACAGCCGGATGACAAGTGGAGTTTTACCTGTCCCGCCCGTTGTTATGTTACCGACACTTATAACCGCTGCATCTGCACGATGTATTTTCAACAATCCTTTGGAATATAATAAACTACGCA
>Ga0209986_10002925_pt1 | contig 15254 bp, 15 predicted proteins | sample BlataG_FD_183168 | JGI IMG/M metagenome (GOLD analysis project Ga0209986, IMG submission 183168) | Deep subsurface microbial communities from Black Sea to uncover new lineages of life (NeLLi) - Black_00105 metaG (SPAdes) (version 2) | ecosystem: Environmental > Aquatic > Marine > Oceanic >...
CACCCCCAGGTAATTGCTGACCGCTAGTGCGGCAAGCACATTGAGTACATTGTGTTCCCCCGGCAGACGAGTTCGAACCAGACCCAGAGTTTCCTCTTTATGCAGCACGAGAAAATCCGATCCACCTGCTGGATTGGAGCTTATCTCCTCGGCTCTCCAGGTCGATCCCTCAGTCAGTCCATAGGTCTCTCGTGGCAACCCAGCCGGTGCAAGCGAGGCAGCCCCTGGATCATCTAGACATACAATAAGTAAGTCCTCCACCTGACGGGTGAAAGACTCGAAGGCATGGCGGAAGTCGTCGGGCGTTGGGTAGCAGTCGGGGTGATCGTGTTCTACATTGGTGACCACTGCCACACTGGGGCGTAACCCGAGAAACGTCCGATCATACTCATCGGCTTCGATCACGAAGTGCGGTCCACCACCCGCATGTGCATTGGTGCCGAAATCACTTAGCATCCCACCAATGACGAAACTGGGGGACAAACCTGCGGCATTCAACAGCCAGGTGATCAACCCGCTGGTAGTCGTCTTACCGTGTGTCCCAGCTACCGCGATGGTCTGGCTGCTGGCTGTTAATTCGCCGAGGAATGCCGCTCGATGCAGAATTTGGATTCTAGCTCGCCGCGCCGCTTGCAACTCAACATTGTCGTAAGGTACTGCTGACGAAGCGACAATGACGTCTGCACCAGCGATATTCTCAGCTCGATGACCATAGCTTACTAACACGCCATCGCGCTCGAGTGCCTGAGAGTAAACCGAAGTAGTAAGATCTGAACCTGTCACTTTTTCACCTCGTTCGTGTAAGATCCGAGCAATTGCCGATAGACCAGCCCCTCCAATACCAACAAGATGAACATGTCGCTTCATATAAACACCACAAGAATGACAACGAAAACCACTCCCACGGCAAAGTAAATATGGGGGATAGGCAACAAACTGGGTGGTAGCCACTTCACCACCTCCCCATACTCCTTCACCAGCTCATCCCACCCCGCCATCGACGTGACGATGAGGTCGGTTGGATACTGCGCTTCATGTAAGAAAAACCATAGGGAGCCTATCAGCAGGTAGCCATTGAGGCCTCCAAGAATGATGCCCAGTATTGTGTCCTGAAGACGCTCCCGGGCCACCTTAGGCTGCAAGGCTCTTATGTGAGGTGTCTCATAGCCGAAAAACGCTAATAAAATTATGATCACGGTTCGAGTGATGAACCTCGTATCAGGCTCCATGGTCAGGGCATTGTGAAATGGCGGAATGAAATTCTCAAGGATGTTGATCAGGAACAATGCCAACATAATCGCACTAGTGACCAGCAATTCCTTAGCCCAACCACGCATGGCACCAATAACGGCGAAGAGAATAATCAAGGCGCCAAAGATCACCAACAGGCTAACCACGGGCAATACCTTTCAACCGAACCAAACTCTCGATCTCAGCGGCGATTGTTTGAGCTGCATCCGGGGTCGCCATTTCCTTAGCCGCGGTCGCCATCTCCGACAGACGATCCGGATCCCCGAGCAACTCCAATATAGTGAGCAACATCTTGCTGGCTAAGTCATCATCCGCTAACTGTACTGCCGCACCATGTGAAACAAGGTACTGGGCATTGACTTCCTGATACCGCCAAGAATGAGGATATGGAACCAGCACCGATGGCAACCCAAGAAGCGGATATTCACCCAAAGTTGCTGCCCCCGCACGGGATACCACTAGGTCAGCAGCCGCCAGCGCTGACGCCATCTCCTCATGCAGGTATGGATAGGAGTGGTAATTACCTGCTAAATTCTGAGGCAATCCACTCTCAACATCTCGCACCTGTGGCCAATCCAACTCGCCAGTGATATGGACCACCTGGGCTTGCTCAAGTAAGTTTGTGAGACATCCCCATAACGCCTGGTTAATTGATCGTGCCCCTAGGCTTCCGCCAAATACCAGCACCACTTGTTTATCAAGGTCCAAGTTCAAGTGTTGACGAGATTCATCCTTCTCGGCTGTCTTTAGTTCTGGACGAGTGGGATAGCCAGTAACAACCACCCGGCGGTCCGAGGCATAATGAGAGCACGATTCCTCTGAGGTGACTGTGATCACATCCGCCGTTCTTCCAATCAGACGCAATGCTAACGCAGGTTCGATATCGGGCACATAAACCGCCTTGGGTAAACCTCGACCCGCTAAGACCACCGGAATGCCCACGAAGCCGCCGGTGAAGAAAAGCGCATCAGGTCGAAATCGTCGGATAACCTTTCGGGCAGCGGCTATGCCGCGGGTCAGGCGCATCAGGTTACTTGGTAAGTTCAGCAAGCCCACTCCGTGAACACCCGCGGCTGGCACGGCCTCAAAGGCATGGCCCTCGCGTTTAACTAAGGAGGCCTCCATGCCGCCCTCACTCCCAACCCAGAGCACTTTAACCCTCTTGCCGAGTGCGTCGACGACCGCTAAGGCGGGATACACGCCTCCGGCCGTTCCGCCGGCCGAAACCAAGAGTCGCAACTGAACCTCGCAGATCTAAAACCTCCGGCGTCCGTCGAGAAATGTTGAGCAGTAAACCGACGCCAGTAAGCGTGGTAACTAGATTCGAGCCTCCATAGCTGAAAAAGGGGAGTGCGTTACCAGCAAACGGTAGCAGACCCAGCAGAACCGCCATGTTTATCATCGCCTCCATGCCGATCCAGAAGGTGATGCCGCTCGCTAGCAGAATTTCAACCCTGTGAGGTGAAACCATCGCAACCCGAAACCCGCGCCATAAGAAGAGGCTAAAGAGGAGTAACGCTAGTAAAGCCCCAATTAAACCCAGCTCTTCACCAACCACAGCGTAGATGCTATCTGTATGTGGCGCTGGCAGGAGTCCGAACTTACCCCGACTGGCTCCGAGACCCTGCCCTAACACTCCCCCGGAATAAAATGCCTGTAGCGATTGCTGTACGTGATAAGAAGCCTCTTCCAGATCGACCAGTCCCCCCACATACTCCTTCCAACGTTCCTGGCCTGTCTGGGTCAAGCGTACGAGCAGAAGGGCAAAGCTCCCACCCCCGAATGCCATCACCGCAACCTGCCAGACGCGAGCGCCTGCCAGGTAAAACATCATCAGTGCCACCAAGCCAATTGTCAGACCAGCGCTCAGGTCTGGCTGCAATAGAATCAAGCCACTGATAACTCCGATGATCATGATTAACGGCCAAAATCCGTAACCCATGTCTGATAGTCGCTCGTCTTTTGACTCCATCCACACTGCCAAATAGATGATCAGCGCTAGTTTGGCCATCTCCGAAGGTTGAACCGAACCTCCAAGGAAGGATCGTCTGTGCTCAGATCCTACGTTGACAATTAGAACTGCCAAGAGCGTCCCAATGGTTATCAATATGAGCAGAAGGGCGAACCTTCGCAGCCAATCGATCGGCGCCCGTGACGCAATGATCATAGCTATCAACCCAACGCCGAGGTGAGTCACCTGCAACCTGAAAATGGCGTTAGGATCCTTATACAAACGCCAGGACACGTCCCAGCTGGCTGAGTACACCATCACTAACCCAAAAGCCACCAAAGCAGTAATCAGCACCAGCAACCAGGGATCGTAGCCAAGCGTCAGACGGCGTCGGGAGGATGAGCCCTGAATGGGAGCGGTTGGTCCGGCGTTAACTGTCATAGGACCTCCACCATGGTTCGATACCGTTCTCCACGCTCAGCGAAATCCTTAAACTCATCGAAACTAGTACCACCCGGCGCCAACAGGACCACGTCGCCTGGCTCGGCAACCCGAGCTGCTTGCTGAACCGCAGTCTCTAAACCAGCACATATATCGATGCTCAAGGGACCTTGTTCACCAGATGCATTCTCGACCGCTTGAGCGATTTGCTCCGCAGCCTCACCAAATAAAATCAAGTGATCTACTCGCTGATGGACTATTGCCGCAAACTCACCCCAGGGCAGATCTTTATCCCGGCCCCCTGCCAAGAGAACCAGGGATTCGTCAAAGGATTGCATGGCGGCGATCGCACGCTCTGGGGTTGTGGCAATCGAGTCGTTGTACCAATCTGCGCCTTGGACTCGTCGCACAAACTCCAAACGGTGCTCAACACCTCGGAAACCAAGTAAGCCTTCGGCCATCGCATCGGTCGATAACCCGGCTGCAGCCGCCATGGCACAAGCCGCGATCACATTCAACAAATTGTGCTCTCCACGCAATTCAACCGCCTCCACCGGACAGACAACCAGGTCATCCGCACCTATACGCAGTCGGATCGCACCCTGCGCAATATACGCCCCATCCCCCTCGTCCGGTGCTGACCGGCTAAAGCTGATTACTTTCCCTACCGCCATTTCCCGGAGTGCCCAGGCATCTGCATCCTCGCATCCCAATACCGCCACATCTTCTTCCGTTTGGAAAGCCAGAATGCGAGCCTTGCAAGCTATGTAAGCTTCCATCGTCCTGTGCCGGTCCAAATGGTTCGGGGTTAGGTTCAATATCGCCGCCACCTGTGGGCTGGCGGTCATCAACTCTAACTGGAACGAGGAAAGCTCCATCACCACTAAATCTTCGGTCCCAATCGCAGACAGATCGGCCAGTAAAGGCCGACCGATGTTGCCTCCCACCCAAACATGTCTATCAATCCCCTCGAATTGGGCAGCGGCCATCCGCCCCACCAGCGCGGTTGTGGTTGTTTTGCCAGCCGAGCCAGTGATGCCTATCACGGGAGCAGGACAGGCTTCCAAGAATATCTGCGAGTCGTTCGACAGGGCGATGCCCCGCTCCCGCGCCTGAAGTGCCAGCGGCAGATCGGCGGGAACCCCGCCGGAGAGGCACAACAGATCAGCACGCTCAAGAAGAGCAGGCGGATGGCCGTCAAATACATATTCCACGGGTAGACCAGATAGTTTATGGCGCGCCTCAATAAGGGCTTGAGCGGGTTGAATATCGCTGACCACTACATCTGCCCCTTGCTCTGACATGTAACGCGCTAATGCCACGCCCTGCCGCGCCAAACCAAGCACGACCACCCGTTTTCCCTTCCACTCCGATCTCCGTCCGGCTGAACGTCTCAACCGAACTCCACGAAATCCCACATTAACATCCAGGACCGTCAGGCAGCTTTCTCGCTCATAACTTCAGTTACAACGGTCGAAAGCTGCTCGCTTTGACGGGTTGGTGGATGTTCTTCACCATGATCCGCTGTTCGAGCGATACGCTTTGACTTTTCCTCGATGCCAATCCAGAAATGGTCCGGCATCACCGAGTTTGCCTGACGGATTTGCACCCCGGCCACTATTTCCTTTCTCCCATCCAATGTGACCGGATGAATCAGGCAAAGCGTTGGCGAACGACCATACTTCTCACCGTAGAACGCCACCGCTCGACTGATCTTCTTATCCAAGTCAAGCTGGCTATCGTCAAACCAGAGCATTCCAATTTCCATCTCTACTCCCTCCTTAGACCAGAGCCAGAGCAACCCCAAGCATGCCCACGAGCAGGGTTATTAGCCAGAAACGTTGTACGATCTGGGTCTCACTCCAGCCACTCAACTCAAAGTGATTATGAATCGGGGCCATCTTGAACAATCTCCGACCTTTGGTCAACTTGAAATACGCCACTTGCAAAATAACACTCACCGTTTCACTGAGGGGAATAATGGCGATCAACGGTAATAGAGCCCAATGCCCGGTCATCAACGCTACCACTCCCAAGGTCCCCCCCAACGCCAGTGACCCACTGTCCCCCATGAATAGCTCAGCCGGATGGGCGTTATACCAAAGGAAGGCAAACAGGGCGCCTACCACAGTGAAGCAGAAACGTACAAGAAATATTTGTCCTTGCAGCAAGGCAATGGCACCATATGCGGCAAACGCTGTAGCCGAGATCATGCCGGCCAGACCATCCAGCCCGTCAGTCAGGTTTACCGCGTTACATGAACTGACTACCACAAACATCGCCACCGGCACATACCAGATACCGAGGTCAATGACCACCGGAAGATTGGGAAGGATTAGTTCCGGTGGTTGTAGACCATACTTCAGGATCAAAGCCGCGCCGAGAGCAATGATCGTCTGAAGTAGGAATTTCCAGCGTCCTCGCATCCCCTGACCACGCCTGGGACCTCGAATGCTAAGCCAATCATCCCAAGCTCCAACACCTGCATAAGCCAACATGACCAGCATTGGAAGCAAGATCGAGTTCCCCAAAACGTTCAACTCACTTAGAATGGAAACTAAATTCAACACACCAGTAATTATTAAAATAGGGATAATGAAAAGCCAGCCTCCCATCGTCGGTGTTCCCAGCTTGGTAAAATGCCGCTGGGGTCCCTCGATGCGGATTTGTTCCCCAATGTGTAGCATACGCAAAATCCGAATGAGCGGTCCGCCCCAGATCACACTCAGCAGGAACGTCACTCCTCCTAACGAGAGGGCCATCGCCGCCTGGCTCATATGACCTCCTCCAGCTCAGCGACAATCATGTCCATCTTCGCACCGCGCGAGCCCTTGATCAGGACGACATCGTTCGCACCCACACGGTCCCTCAAATACTCAATTGCTGTCTGGCTATCCTCTAATACCACCACCTGGGATTCCATCAATCCAGCCTGTAGGGCTTCGTCAGCGATCCATTGAGCCCGTCTGCCGACTGTCACTAATTCGTCCGCAACTTGAGCCGCTCGTGCGCCAACCATTCGATGACCACGCTCCTCATAATCCCCCAACTCAAGCATGTCTCCCAGGACCGCTACCCTGCGACCATCTAACTCGGCCAGCAGATTAAGCGCCGCGATCACCGAAGGTGGCGCGGCGTTATAAGTATCATCTAGGAGCAACGCTCCTTTGGGCCCCTGCACCGCCACCAATCGCAATTGACTCTGACTGCTCTGCAACCCACTGACGATCTCTTCCCAACTCAGATCCTCCACCAATCCAACCGCTGCCGCCCGCAAGGCGGTATGTACAGAGTGACGACCTAGTAATGGGACCCGTACGTAAATACTCTCACCGCGGTAATTCATAACAAACCGCACACCCTCTAATCCAAGACCGAGGATTTCGCTCGCCCAAAGGTCTGCTTCAGGGCTAAGGCCATAGTAGAACACAGTCGCTTGCGTGCGCTCTGCCATTTGACGAGTGAGCAGATCATCGAAATTCAGCACCGCCACACCATCTGGCGCCGGTGGCAGGCTTTCGACCAACTCGCCCTTCCCCTGAATGATCGCTTCCATCGTCCCTGCTCGTTCAAGGTGAACCTGACTGATATTGGTGATCACCCCGACCTGTGGTTGAGAAATTTCACACAGCAGAGCGATCTCCCCTGGTACATAGAATCCCATTTCAAGCACAGCCCGTTCGTGGGCTTCGGTTAATCTCAGTAGGCTCAGTGGTAGACCGATCTCATTGTTGAGATTGCCAGGATTCTTTATCGTGCGATAGCGTTGTTCCAATACTTCCGCGGTTAGCTCTTTGGTGGTCGACTTCCCTACACTTCCCGTCACGCCAATCACACGGACAGGAAGAGTGTCCCTCCACTGCCGGGCGATTTTCTGCAATGCCTCCAGCGAATTCGACACCCACAAGCAGATAGGTAAATCCGAAATTTCGATCTCTTCGACGGCCTCTGGCTTCCGCAAATCCAGCACCGTAAAATCGGGTGACATCTCGCGTTCAACCAATGCCACACTGGCACCTCGGTCGAACGCATCCCGCACATAATCATGCCCATCGACACTCTCACCTAATAGGGCTACAAAAAGAGCTCCAGGAATCACCTGCCGTGAATCAATCGCCGCGTCAGTGATGACTTGGTCGAGCGCGACCGTTTCGCGACCAGTAATTGTTCGGAGAATGTGACCCAAAGTAAGCATCGATCCTCAACCGTCTTGTCCCCCCCCGGTCCACATCTCGCGGATTTGATCGGGGGGGATTTCCATCATCACCACTAATCGCTCGGCGATCTGCCGAAATACTGGCGCCGCAACTACCGATCCCCAAGGGGAGATCTCTGGTTTATCGAGCCGTACCAATATCAAAAAGCTCGGGTCCGCCAGTGGACCCCACCCGACAAAGGAGGCTACTGTCCAGCGCGGATCGTAACCGTATTCAGTAGGAATTTGCGCCGTTCCAGTTTTACCAACCATCTTATATTCATCCACCTGAGCGAAATGAGTCTCTCCTTCCAGCGATACAGATAGCATCTGGCTCAGTGTGTCTGCCGTCTCGGCTGAGATCGGTCGCCCAAGGATGGTCGTTTTCGGCCAGTACACCCCTTCTGGGCCAACGACTGCACGCACCACATGCGGTTGCACCATGATGCCACCGTTCGCGACAGCACCGACTGCCGTCAGTAATTGAATTGGGGTCACAGAAACTCCCTGACCGAAGGAGTTCGTCCCCAAGTCCGACTCGGTCCAATCCGGATGGCGCGGGGTTCGCAACTGTCCGGGCACTTCTCCAGCCAGATCGATACCAGTCAACCGCCCGACACCAAAATCTTTAAGGTAGTCATAGAACAATGACGTACCTAACTTTTCTGAAGCCACATACGCCAGGCAGACGTTCAACGAATGTTCGATACACCCGAGCATGGTCTGCGGGCCCCAGGCGCCTCCATCCCAATTGCGGATCGTGTTACCTCCCACTTCAATCATCCCGGTATCAATAAACTCCTCGTCAGGGGTAACTACACCAGCATCAAGCGCCGCAGCCATGGTTAAGATCTTGAAAGTTGAGCCCGGTTCAAATTGCCCGGCCACAGCCGGGTTAATTACTAATTCTTCTTCGTTCTCTTCAACCTCCTCATACTGTCTTTCCTCTCGTGGCAACCAGGGTTCGTAATTATTCGGATCGAGCGGTGGCCAACTTGCCATGGCCAGGATTTCGCCATTGCTAGGATCCATCACGATCACCTGCCCGCTTTCAGATTTCGTATCCTCGATCGCCTGCTCGAGAATTTTTTCCACCATATGCTGGATATCGATATCGATGGTCAGCACCAGATTTACGCCAGCAGGCGGGTCTGGCTTCAAGCGTGCTTCTAGTGGTATGTACCCTCGCTCAACAGTTATCGACCTGCCAACTAACCAATCGTCGTAATAGCCTTCAATGCCAAAATAACCCTTACCCTTCTGGTTTACGAAACCGATTACATGACCAGCCAGCCAACCGGCTGGATAAGTTCGGCTCGGAGCAGGAACCAGTGCCAACCCGCTCAAATCAGGCGCCTCCGGATCGGCGAGAAAACCCTTTAGCACATCGGCGACGATCTGATCAACCAAGATCGGCCAGCGTTTATCACCGGGAATCTCACGGGTGATGCGGATGCGAAATTGACCTTCGTCTACCCACTTGTGCATTAGCTGTGCGTATAAATCTTCATAAGGCAATACCAACACCCTAGAAAGCACCGCCGCAATTTGCTTCTTGCTGCTGTCAGTAAGCTGGCGGACTTCCACCTCCAGGTAGTACATCGGAACATTTGACGCCAGAAGCCTGCCATCTCGATCGTAAATCAAGCCACGAGCTGGCTCTACTTTATCCACTTGCTCGGCAATGACCGACTCAATGGCGGCGAACGCCGGGGCATACGGACCAAATTGGACCCGCACCAACTGAACTACCATAGCGAGAACAAGGATCGCAGTGAATAGGAGAACCAGTTTGATCCGGCGCGGTGACGATCCCTGTTCAATCATTACCCGCCTCCAATCCCCAACCCAACCAGCGCAATAACCATTCACCTAAGGTTTCTGTATAAGCAGGGGACAGCATTCCCTCGCCCATGTTGGACGACGCTGGTGGACGCGGAGCGACGAACACCGGTGGACCAGGATAGCCTTCGACCAGAATGTATTCAACATCCCCCGGCTCTGCCGGACGATACCCAAGCGATAGTGCCCGTTCCAACATTCGTTCGGGTGAGGTCAGCTCAGCCAGCGTTGCGGTCAAATCAGCATTACTGCGTTCCAATTCCGCCTGCTTCCTCTGGAGCTCTAACACCTGGCGACCAGCTTGTGCCCGGCGGGCGTTGACTGCCAGGTACATCCCGCCAACGATCAGCAACGCGATCAGCGGCAACATGGAACCTCCAGTCAACCGGATCTGGGTTCGCCATGGTGCTTGTTTAAAAGCCTGAATCCGACGTCGCATCACCTTTCAAACCTCACCTAATACTCATACCGTTTCATGCAAGGATCATGCCAGTCAAAGCCGCTCTGCCACACGTAAGCGGGCACTACGAGCCCGTGGATTGTCCCGCACTTCCGCTTCCTGCGGTCGGATCGGGCGACGGGTAATCACCCGCAGTCGAGCTTGGTGATCACACGTGCAGACAGGCTGTCTAGGCGGACAGATGCATCCCAGGCTCTCATGTCGAAAGAACTGTTTAACCTGTCGATCCTCCAATGAATGGAAGGCGATCACCACAATCCGACCGCCAGGGTTCAGCAGATCAATTGATTGTTTGAGGCCTGCCTTCAATGCCTCCAACTCATCGTTTACTGCTATACGCAGTGCCTGAAACGTGAGTGTTGCTGGATGGATCCGTTTTCGACCTCGACCTGCCGCTCGAGCGACTACTTCGGACAATTCACGTGTGGTAGTGAACGGTCGGGCATTCACGATCGCCCGGGCAACCTTCCGCGCTCGAGGTTCTTCTCCGTAGCGGGTGATCAAGTCGGCCAGTTCCTGCTCTGACAAGTTATTCACTAAATCAGCCGCAGTCGTATCCTGGGTCGGGTCAAAGCGCATATCAAGCGGTCCTTCTAGACGGAAGGAGAACCCACGAGCGGCGTCGTTTAGTTGCATCGACGATACACCCAGGTCGAGAAACAAACCGTCTATCGCCTGCCAGCCCAGCGAGGCAAGAAAGTTGACGATATTCACGTAGGATCCATGCCTCAGGTGCACTCTTCCGCTAAAGGATGCCAGCCGATCACTGGCCACAGTCAACGCAACCGGGTCGAGGTCAAGGCCAAGCACCTGACCATCCGGAGAGGATGCTTCTAGAATTCCAGCGGTATGCCCCCCGGCTCCAATAGTGCCATCTATGTAGCGTCCTCCAGCCCTCGGTTTGAGTGCGTGGAGAACGCGTTGGTAAAGTACCGGGGTATGTCCTCCGGTGCGAGCAGCGTCGATCGACGCAGACATCACCTACCCCGCTGAAAGGTCAAAGGCAGTAAAACGCTGAGCGTTGGTTTCAGGATCAGACACTGTCACCAGCTCCTGCTCCCAAGCTTCGGCGCTCCAAATCTCGAAATATTCCCCCGCACCTACGATTGTGGTTTCACCATCCAACAAAGCATACTGACGAAGAAAAGGTGGTATGAGGATGCGACCAGACCCATCTAAGCTGACCTCGGTCGCTCTCCCGAAAATCACTCGCCTTACAGCGCGCGCTTCCGGATCTGTGTTGCTGAGCCTGGTGGCTCGCTGGGCCAGCAGATTGAAGCTTTTTGTGGTATAAACTATCAAGTTGCGCTCAAAACCCTGCGTTATTATGCACCGGAGGAGAGCGCGGCACGAAATCGCACTGGGATGGTTAATCTGCTTTTCGCATCAATGTTATGAATGAATTGACCTAAGAACATGTGTTCTGCTCATCTGTAACAAACCGGAACGCCGGCTTTGACCGGCGCCCCACTAAATCCCACTCTATCCCACAAGTGCCCACAGTATATAACATTACGCCCCACCAGCGCAACCCAAAATGACAATTTTAAGTATCAGTACCTTATTCCTATATCCGTGGCTTAGGAATGGATGCTTTGATCCTCACACTGGACACTTCCACTATCTAAGCGCGTTTCGTTGGGCTCGAAATTGAGGTTTACACAATGCACTTGAGATTAAGAAATGAATCACCCGCCCCGGAGGAAAACCTCCGGGGCGGGTGTTGTAGGCCGGCTTATAAGCCGCGTTCTGTCTGACGAGAGCTTGCAGTTTACGGACAAGACCGACAACAATCCGGCGCAATGAGCCCTTCGGTGATCTCAGGACACATCTACCGAACTATTGGGGCTAGTCCTTCATCCTGTGCAGGCTCCTGTCTGTGCGATCATCTATCTAAACCCACACGTTACCGTGGGGCTCGTGCAGCCTACCCGGAACTCAAGGGCGACGAGCAGTCCCCCGTCCACAAATGGACTTCGCTCCTGCTTGGCCTTGCTCCTAGTGGGGGTTACCTGGCCGCCGGCATTACTGTCGGCGCCGGTGGTCTCTTACACCACCTTTTCACCCTTGCCTGAATGACCAGGTGTCGAGGTAAAAATTTTGCTTCGACACCCTCTAAAAGCAACCGTTGTTGCTCGCAGCCAAACAGGCGGTCGTTTTCTGTGGTCCTTTCCCCGGGTCTCCCCGGCCGGGTGTTACCCGGCACTGTGCTCTATGGAGCGCGGACTTTCCTCAGACAGTTTTCACCGTCTGCGATCGCCCAGCCAGCCCACCTGTAAATGCCATCATACCTTCCCATCGCATCGCCGTCAACCTTAAGTTCGTTACTCTGAGGAAAGAACCACAAAATCCTCTTACCAAAAGCTAATACATTTCTAACGCTTGACAACTTGAAACCATTTCGTGAGAGGATTATAATTCACCATGGTGAGGGAGAAGAATTACTATGCCGATATATACCTATCATTGTGAATATTGCGGAGTGCAGTTCGACCGGCATCAGCATTTCGACGACCGGCCGCTCATCCGATGTCCAGAATGTGGTAAGGAAACTTTACGAAAAGTGTATCAGCCGGTTGGGATCTTATTTAAAGGCTCGGGTTTTTACGCCACCGATCACCGCTCTCCATCGGGGCAGGGTACCATGAATAAGTCCGAGGATAAACCCGAGAAATCGGATGACCAAAAAGATAGTGATACCTCAACTGCAAATGAAACCGATGGAGATGATTGAATCACAGGCTTTAAATCTTGAGTCTAGACAATTCTGATAAAGCATAGAAACACAATCCTTTCTTTCAGCAAGAGCATATCTATAAGTTCAGACTGGGCATCCTTGCGGCGTGTGAAACCATTTTGGTAGATGGCTCGTCGAAGATCCTGACCAGGGACGAAACTCGACTAACTTGCTAATCTACTTGCCGATGTTGCTTTCGTTTGTCATAAGAAAAGCTTATACCATCCTGGCCCAGGGCACCGATGGGCGGTTATGCGCGAATCGCTAGCCGCCCGAATTTTTGTCTAAACTCAAGATTTCTAATGATTTGAAGGAATTCCTCAAGCGCCGGCATATCTAGCATGTCCGCGGGGCTCCTTATCACCCAACGATGCAAGACAAGATCGAGCGCTGGCATCGCTCCATGAAGAATGCATTCTAGCTGCAGAATTATTACCCCCAACCCAATTGGCACAGGCTATTGCAGATTTTGGTGAGTACTACAATAATCAACGCTATAAGGAGCCTATTTATGAAAATCGCACTTTTTACTCCTCCAGCTACCTATGCAGATTGGTATCACTTTCCTGTGATCGGCTTGGGATACCTCAAGGCAGTACTCAAGAAACATGGATTTGATGCCAAAGTCTTTGATGCTCGCTATCATGGTTTGAATGGAAATCAATTAATTCGGGAAATTACTAACTTTCAGCCTGATGTGATTGGCGTTAGCACCATGACCCATGACATAACTCGGGGAGCAAAGATTGTTTCGGAGATAAAGAAAAAATGTCCCAATTCAATTGGTATTGTGGGAGGATGCCACATTACAGCATTACCTGAGAAAACATTACAAGAGTTTCCGGGTTTTGACTATGGGATTTACGGGGAGGGAGAAAAGACTATTGTCGAATTATTAACCGCAGTAAACAATAACCCGCAAAGTAAGCTCGATTCTGTTGAAGGAATTGTCTGTCGTAAAGAACAATCCATTGTTGTAACGAAACCACGAATGACCATGAGCGGTGATGAGCTAGATGGCTTGCCCTATCCAGATTTTGATGATTATTTCCCTAAACATAGAAAATCGTTATCCGGAAAAAATGCCCAGTATGTAATGTTCACAAGTCGGGGATGTCCATTTAACTGTGTATTCTGTATGCGTGTCCTTGGGAAGAAGTTGCGACGTCGCTCTCCTGAAAGTGTTTGCGATGAAATGGAGTATGCAATAAAAGAATTTGGGGCACACAACTTCCGAATTCGGGACGAGCTCTTTCTAATAAAATCCAAATCATCTATTGCTACGCTCGAACTGATTATTAAGAAAGGAATCTCAAGAAAAGCTGTATGGAGTGGACAAACGCGTATAGATTTTATTACCCCTGAACTTATTGACCTGGCTAAGCATTCAGGATGTTATATGCTTGGAATTGGTGTTGAGTCTGGGGATGATGAAATATTAAAATATTCAATGAGAGGTTACACTGTTGATGATGTTAGGAAGGCAGTAAGAATAATCAAGAATGCGAACATCACCCTCGGGACCTATTATATCCTTGGACATCCAAACGAAACAAGAGAATCAGTAAAGAAAACAGTTGATCTTGCTGTTGAGCTTAATACTGACTCTATTGCAGTTGGCATTATGGTTCCTTACCCCGGAACTCAGGTATATGAACTGGCAAAGCGCGGTGAGGCCGGGTATCGCCTCCTTTCATCAAATTGGGAAGATTTTGATAAATATGGTAGCCGATGCATGGAGCTAGAAGGTATATCCCATGATGAACTCATAAGATGGCAAAAGAAGGCAATGATTAATTTTTATATTAAAAACTTTAAAATAAAAGAGATACTTTCTTTTCTTTGGACAAAAAGACGGGGTATCATTCGGCTTCTTTTCCCCTTTATGTTTAAGAACTTGAGTTCAGACAATTCTGATAAAGCATAGAAACACGATCCTTATCACTGCACCTTAACAATCGAGTTTCAAACCATAGAAACAGCGGGAATTAGCTGTTTGGTGCTCTTTCCTGATTGGTAGATGGCTTGTCGAAGATCCTGACCAGGGACGAAACTCGACTAACTTGCTAATCTGATTGTCGGTGTTGCTTTCGTTTGTCATAAGAAAAGCTTATACCATCCTGGCACAGGGCACCGATGGGCGGTTATGCGCGAATCGCTAGCCGCCCGAATTTTTGTCTAAACTCAAGTTTAAATTAAAGGGATTGTCCCAAAAGGGCAACCCCGAACGAGGAGCTAGATCTCAAATGCTCGACGGGGGTCTGTGACCCCCGGGTCTGCGACCCCCGTTATAGGCCAATATACTTATCGATGAGCACGAACGTCAGCAGGGTCACAGACCCTGCTGGAACGAGAAGAGGGGCTGTCCAGTGATCTT
>Ga0209986_10002927_pt1 | contig 15249 bp, 18 predicted proteins | sample BlataG_FD_183168 | JGI IMG/M metagenome (GOLD analysis project Ga0209986, IMG submission 183168) | Deep subsurface microbial communities from Black Sea to uncover new lineages of life (NeLLi) - Black_00105 metaG (SPAdes) (version 2) | ecosystem: Environmental > Aquatic > Marine > Oceanic >...
TTCAACGAATTATTCAAATGAAAAGTAGGCTTCACTCAGAACTTATAGGACTAAAATGGCTCCTATCCAGAAAGTTAGGCGGTTGCTACTCCCCATTAATAGATCTAAAAAACTTCGTTTAACACAACGCGCGCTTTATGGCTTTTATCACGGATGAATCCATGAGGTTACTAGAAGCAATTGATGCTTTTAGAGAAAACAGAATTATTGAAGTTTTAACAGTCAAAATTGGCCCAAAAGCAAGCATTATTTAAACGATTTACCTCTTGCGTCTATACAAAATGAAATGCAACATGGAAAATATAAGAAATATCATATCGTTAATTATATGCTTGAAAGAAGAGATGATCAATTAGTGACGCGGAGTTGAAAAACGTGAAAATTGGAGTTTTTCATCCAGCCCTAGATTTTTATGGCGGCGCAGAATTTGTAGCCGCTGTCATAGTTAACACACTAGCCAAAAATGGCTACGAAGTTGAGTTGTTTGTCAATAAACAGGTTGATCAGAGGAAAACTGAGGAAATCCTGGGAGAAAGAATACATTCCTCCGTGAAAATTATTGTTAAACCTACGTTTCTTCAGCCCAGAAGTATGCTAGATCTCTATCAAACCATGTTTCGGTCTTTAGCATTCAAATCAAAATGCGACATACTGATAGACACATACTCCAACTGCGTCTTTCCATGGACCAATATATGCTACATCCATTTTCCTTACTTAAACTGTTATTATTTTAGACCGCGATTCCCATACCTAAAAAGTCCACACCTTGCACAGGTAGTGGGTATCCCCTACGTACTTTTTGAAAAAAACTTAGAAGATTATACTGGAAAACTGTTGCTCGCCAACAGCCATTACACAGCCGAAGCCGTAAAAGAGTTCTCCAAACTAAACACAGAAGTCCTATATCCACCAGTACCATCCACTTTCTTCTATAGAAATTCTAAAGATCTAAACCAACATCCGCGCAAGAATCTAGTTGTCACAGTATCGCGTTTTGGAGTTGGCAAGGGACTTGAAAAAATTCCCTACATAGCCAAATTCACAGACCGCAACGTAAATTTCGCTATAATCGGCCTAGTACACGACAAAAACGTGTTTCGAACAGTGGTTAGAAGCATAAAAAAACTAGGTCTTGCCAACAGAGTAAAAGTGTTGCCGAACATCTCAAAACGAGAAATGAAAATGATTCTGAACAGCGCAAAAATTTATTTACATACAACAGTGGGAGAACACTTCGGAATATCAATAGTTGAAGCTATGGCAATGGGTTGTATACCCATAGTTCACAACTCTGGAGGAATGAAAGAATTCGTACCTGTCCAATACAGATACAAAAATCTACAGGACGCCGCAAGGAAAATAGAAAATGCAACGTATGAATGGACACCGGAAAAAGCAAAAGCAATGGTTGAAATAGCCAAACAGTTTTCCGAATCCAACTTCTCCACGAATTTCGTGAAATTATTCTTACAGTACTGCGAACAATAATGCAAGATATTTTCGTTAGCGTGTGGAGAAAGCATACATTCTAATGGAAGCGAAAATAAATGAAATTTAGGAAAACATTAGGCGCTTGTCTATTGATCTTACTGTTTTTAAGTTTAGCGGGAAACATAGGATTCTTAAATTCTGGAACAAAGGCAGTTGAGGCATTTCCAGAATACGTTCCGATCAAGTGGGCTCTGATAGTGCTGGGAGGGTTTGACTATTACAAGCATCCTCCAGGATCTAACGCAATTCAGAAAGCTGAACATTGGATACAGTCAGAGGGCGTTCCTTACGACATTATTGAAGACAGTAATATTGAAGTTCCAACAGACATTCCTACATCTGGCAAATATCCTCTACAGTATGCCAACGGAACAATAAGGTATGGAGTTTTTGTAATAATAATGAATACTTATCTGGACGCTTCTGCTGTTAACACTAACCATATATGCTGTGCTGTTGGTAATGGAACAAACGCTATTGTTTTCGGAATGGCAGCTAAATACATGCCCGTACTTCTGGATATTTCTCCTAACGATGTTTCCTACATTGAAGATTATAGTATTTATAAAATCAACTGCACCATCCACAAAACGTTCAGCGATGGAATAATAGAATATCAGCAGGACACCAATCAAACAATAGACAATCCCTATTTCCTACATGGAAACATTTCTATTGCTGAAGGAAAAACTGTCTGGTATACACTGCATAGCAACACTGGCAAGAATTGGATTGGGATGATGAACACAACTTATGGTTCTGGAAAAGTTTTCTGGAGCACAGTTATTCCTTGCCATGACAAGTTCTTCTGGTATAGCACATTTTCTAACCACTGGGAAACAAAAAATTTCAAATTTGTCGCACACGCCATAAACTTCATGTTTAAACAAGCCAGAAGAGTTGACTTGGGTCTTCAGGGATACAAAAGGTGGAGGGGAGCGATAACTTACAGACTTGACGAAGACTGGCCCATAGGCATAACAAAACCTCCTGACGAAGCACTTGAAGCGGGATGGTATGTTGATTTAGTTATATGTTCATTAGGTTACTTGACAACTGGAGGCAGTCTTACCGGTGGTATGCCTGACGGTTACGCTGGTGCTCCAAGCATAAAAGTGAAGCATGGAACATGGGCTGATCTTGTTGTCTCAACTGAACCCTTGCAATATGCGTCTCGGATTTTTATAGTGTATAATAGTACCGTTCATGGAAATTATGATAAAGTGAAAGTTGATTGGAACCAAAATAAGGACTTTACAGATGACCCTGAATTCCAAATGTGGGAGAACATGACTTCTGACATTACAGGGTTAATGGGATCATACTATTGGGGATATATAGATAAATGGGAAAACCCAACCAAATGCAACCTTGGTTGGTTGTGTCCACTCAGAGAAAGAATGAGCGATTTTTCTTGGTGGAAAGAAATGGGACAGGAAGGTTATATCCGCTATGGATTTCATAGCTGGCAACATCAACATTTAGGTTGCCCAGGCGAGGTGACAGGGGGGTATGTTTACTGGAATAGTTCTAACTTTATCATGAATCAAACTTGGATAGAACAAAAATTCACTGAAGCAAAAGACGAATTAGCTTATTGTCTTGGAAGCACCGGATACGGCTTTGAGGCGGATAAAGTTCTTGTTTCACATGCTGGAAACGAATACAAAGACGAAGTCGACGCTGCATTGTTTAACTTAGATTGGGTGCATCTTACATCTGGCGATGCTGCAAAGAATGAGCCTGGCTGGTTCATATACACTGATAGGAAAACTGCCATGACATGTGGAGCAGGTGGAGGATGCCCAAACCTGCCTTGGAGCTTCGAAGCTTTAAAAGATGCTGTTAAAACATTATTTCCAATATTCGGCATTTACGAACATAACGAAGGCTTCTACAACATGACTTTCAATATTTATCCACCTGACACCGCTTACACTGACATGTTCTGCTTTGCCCATCTAGACGAATCATTCGAATTCTGGTTTAACTCAAGATACATGCTGATGAACACTGTCAATGCCTACTGCAAAAACAACAAAATGATCCTTGAATACAAAGCTAACAGCACATTAACAGATTATGTTTGGAGATTCCCTGTTGTGCACAACGGCAAATACTTCAATGGTTTCTCAAACAACAGAATGGTTGGAAAGATAAAGCATATTGACGGAAAATACGTTTACATAGAATTCAGTGAAGGTGGAAATGAAAGACTGGAAGCAACCTACGGAAACAACCCATTCATACATCAAACCTCAAACTACAGTGAAAACATGACTCAGGTATACATACCGAAAAATCTAACCCTTCAACTATGGAACACTTCAGGCACGATAAACATCAAGGTAAACTGTACAAGACTTCAACAACCCAGCTCTATTAAACTCGATGAAACACCAATAAACTTCAAATATGACCCTGCCACAAAAATCTGTTCTTTCAACATCACTTTTAACGGCTTAAAAACTGTAGAGTTACTCTGGGAACACGCGCCGCCAAATCCACCAATCCTAGTTTCACCAGCGCTGACCTCCCGCTTCGACCCGAGCAAATCCATCACGTTCAATTGGCTGTTCAACGACCCCGATCAAGGTGATTCCCAACTCGCGTATAGATTTCAGCTGTTTAACAAATATGACTTTACTTCACCCATAATAGACACAGGGAAAGTCGTATCAACCTCAACAAAAACCACTCAGATTTTGCCAAACTCGGTAGGTCTTTACTACTGGCGCATAAACACCTGGGATAATCGAGACGTAGAAGGAGAGTGGAGTGGTGCTCAACCGATAATTGTCGACAAGCTGAAAATAATCTTAAAAGGCGTGACAGACGACAGAAACAATGTCGGAACCTCAGTGTCTGTGTACTTCGATATTGCTAGAGACTATGATGACGTATTGTTTGACCAAACGAAAGGAATAGTTTATATTAACGGTTCAGCTGCAACATGGGACGAGACAAATAAACGCTGGAAGCTAAACGTGACACAGAACTCCGTCGGAGAGTGGAAGTATCAGGTTTCAAGCATAACCGACACAGAGTACCATATTACAACAATAAACGACCTTACAGGAACACAAAAAGCCATATGGGACAAACTGATAGTCACAATTACTCCTGATGCAACTACCATAACCGTAGGCACACAAGTCGATTTTACAGTAACTGCAGTTTACGCCCATAACAATAAACGCGCCCCAGAATTCACTGTGAACATTTCAAGAGACGGAGCGCATTTCACATCTAACAACTTCTCAGACGCTTGTGATATTGCAAGCACACATCAATACACGACAGAAAGCGTTGCGGAAAAGACCTACGGTTTAACTGCCTTCGCTTCAAACTCGCCAACCGTTACTTGGAGCTCAAAAACCTTCATCCAACTACTAGTGGACTTGATAACTTCTAACGCCCTAATCTTTATCCCAATCATACTGTTAGTTGTTGTCCTCGCTTTCTTGCTGATTAGAGAGCGCAGAAAGCGTACGAATACATAAATATGCTCTAAAGCAAGAATAACATGAAAAGGAAGGCTTCCCAGCAATAAGGAGTCTATCGTATATTTAACTCCTCTGAAGGAATCGTCATGAGTTTAGTGAGTTTCGTTCAAACCGAAAGATCTAACATGAAGAAAGCGATAGAAGATTCTCTGGACCTAATTGATTACAGATTTCAGAAAAACATTAAAAAAGTCATTATAAAACCAAACATGTGTTACTATTGGGACTATTCTACAGGTCAAACAACTGACCCCAAATTTGTTGCAGCAATAATCGAAATACTCCGCGAAAAAATTTCTCCAGAGGTAGATATTTCAATAGTGGAATCTGACGCTTCAGCAATGAAATGTAAATATGCATTCAAATTTTTAGGATACGAAAAAATCGCAAAGCAATACGACGTAAACCTAGTTAACCTTTCAGAAATGGAAGCTGAACCAGTTAAAGTAAAAGTGGGAAATCAAAGCTTCAACTTTATGGTTCCACAAATCATCAAAAATGCTGACCTAAGAATAAATATTCCAAAAATAAAGTACATGGGATTAACCAAGATTTCATGTGCGCTGAAAAACATATACGGTTGTAACCCTTATCCAAAAAAATTCAAATATCACTCTAGACTCAACGAAACCATAGTTGCCTTAAACAAGATTATGCAGTTCAACCTATGTATTCTTGACGGATTAATTGTTTCAGGAGGTTCTCAAACCTCAAAGTTAGGGCTTGTAATGGCTAGTCGAGATCCGGTAGCAATGGACACAGCAGCCGCCACAATCATGGGAGTAAACCATAAATCAGTAGAATATATAGTACTCGCTGAAAAAGAGGGCATAGGGAAATCCTCTTTTATAGCTAAAGGAATGAACCTAAACTACTTCAAAGACAGATGTCCCCGAAAACGCTTTACAGATAAAACAATAATGCTTGGATATAGACTGGTTTGCGCTTTAGGCTTGAATAAACGCCTAATGATATAATAACACTTTATAACACTAAAAGAGAAGTGATAATAACGAAGAAAATCAACCTAGGCTTAATCGGACTTGGATACGTAGGGAAATTTCATCTCAGAAACTGCTTAAAACTGGAATCCGCTAATCTTATAGCAGTTGTTGACATCTCAAAAAAAGCTTTAAGACTCGCTAAAAAAATGGGTGTAAACCAAACATTCACAGACTATCATCAACTCCTGAAACAGCCAAACATAGACGCTGTTCTAATCTCCCTACCCACCTTCCTTCACGCACCCTGCGCAATAAGTGCTGCAGAAGAAGGAAAACACGTTTTCCTCGAGAAACCATTAGCCACAAAGCCAAAAGAAGGAGAAAAAATTATTTCAGCAACAAGAAAAAATAACGTGAAACTCATGATTGGTTACCCTTTAAGATTCAATTCTGACTTTTTAGACCTTAAGAAAAAGATGGAAAGCGGCGCCCTCGGTGACATACAAACCGCACATGCCATTAACATTGCTTCAGGACCCTTCCTTCACAGAGCAGTAGGCACCATCCCCAAGCCGGTGCCAGAATGGTGGTTCAAAAAAGAACTGACAGGAGGAGGAGCACTACAAGACTTAGGAAGCCACATGATAAACCTGACACGATGGTACTTCGGCGAAGTTAAAAACATAAAAGCCTACCTTGGATACAGATTCAACTTCGACTTCGAAGACCATGCAGTATGCATCGCAAACTTCACTTCAGGAACAACCGCAATTATTAACGTAGGCTGGTTTTCCCAAAAAACCGCATCAGGAGTCGAACTTTTCGGAACAGTCGCACACGCATCCAGTTATCACTCCTCACCCAGCAAAGCAATCACCGCAATTCAACTTCTCCTCGGAAAAACCCCCAAATTCTTTACACCATACTTGAAAGAAGTTTCACACTTCGTCCACTGCATAAAAGAAGACATCCAACCATCACCCTCAGGAGAAGATGCACTTAAAGACTTAGAAGCAATCTCCCTTGCATACAAGAACCAAATACGCTTAATTGATTAATAGAATACATCTACGTTCAATATTCGCCTTAAACGCTAAAAAACAATGAGCTTCAGCAGTTCACGTTCAAGCATCTACATTTCCTTTTTGTTTCTATGCAGCTCTTATCGTTAAAGTTTACATCGATAGCTACTGGACCTATGTTTCGCATCCAGCTTCCTTATGTATTTTTTATGCTCCTTTTCTATCTTCTCCCACCTCCCATCTCCAAGGGCCTTTAAAACATCCTCGTAGCTTGTTACATCTATGATGCTTGGCTTGTTCTCGAAGCAGTCATACCAGTGTATGTGCTGCCATACAGTGTAAATAACCCAACCTTTCTCAATGAGCTTCTCCGACTTCCTTCCATAAGGGCACTTGAACTCGTCCTTAACATTGCAGCTTTTACCCTTGGCCTTACCCTTCTCCTCGTAGAACTTGAGCTCAACAAACAACATTTTATGTCTCCTCACAACATCAGGCCTCTTATTATGCTCGTACCTCTTCCTCGTAGACAATGAGGGGTTTTCACACTTCATTTTCTCCTCAATTTCTCTCATATCATCTTCAATCAGCTTCGCTTGTCTCCTAAGCTCCATAGCTCTACAAACTGAACATTTAAAACACCAGTGGCCACCGTGGAATCTATTGTCTTGAGTGAAGCCCAGTGAGTTAAACCCTTCCATGCTGATGTTCCTCCTCAAACACGCCAAGGTAAAGCGGTCCCACTCTTCTTCATAGCTTTCAGCTCCCTCCAAGAATTCCATATCCTCATAGCTAAACCGAAACTTTCTATCTAGCTTTTCAGGCCATGGATCACTGAAGAAATAGTCCGCATGCTTGTTCATCAACTCTAAATGTTCCTTGAAAACTTCAGCCGGCGGCTTTCCAGTTTCCTCACCCAGCTTCTTACAGTACTCCATCAGAGGCTTAACAGCTTTTTTAGGAATCTTCCCCGGCACTTTCATCACCCTTCCCCGTAGACTTAAGCTTCTTTATGTCAATCATCCAATCCTTAACCAGTAAGCCCATGGGAGAACGTTTTTGAACCAAAATCCTGCTCTTAACCCCTGACCTCCTCACCAAACCCTTCAGCAATCGATCAACATCAATAAGCATGTCATCCTTCTCCAACTTCTGCCGCTCAGTTCTAGTTAAAGCTAAATCCTTCATCAAACCTCGAAGAGAATTATCTAAACCCGCAATATATTTTCCCCAAACCACGGAATCATCCGAAACCCCAACATTAGCCTCATAAACCTCAGCCCTAGCAATACGAATCAAATACATAGCCACACGACTAACAAAAATCTCATCAGCCAAACCCTCCAACCCATACTGATCAGCCAACTCAAAAACAATCAAATCAAAAGTCTTCTTCTCCACAGCACATTCACCACCAGGAACAAAAAACTCACACTTACCATTCAAAACACAACGATCACAAAGCATAAAACCCCTACGGAAAAACCCATGCTTCAAAGCACTCATCAGTCAACCTTCCTCTTAACCCAACCATCATCCGTCTTCTTCATAACCTCCACCAGAGCCAAACGAACATAATCTCCATCCTCAACCCCGAACAGCTCTCTTAAACGCTTAGGAACCGTAATCTTCCCACCCTTAAAAACTCTAACCACAAACTGCTCCACAACAACCACCAACAACACAAAACCGCTAAAACCATTTAAAAGTTACCCGTATGAACTGACCATCTGATGAAAACCCTGCATCACAACTCCGGCAGTGTGCCTACAGCTCCATCAATACATGATTTTTCACCGGTAAGCCTTAAATCCCCGTATTACATATTGTAATACAGGAGTTTACATGAGCATAATCACCATTAGAGTTGCAAGAGAAGTTAAGGAAAAACTAGAAAAACACAACATAAACGTCAGCGAAACAGTGAGAAAACTACTTGACAAATACCTTGCGGAGTTGGAACTGAAGAATCTTAAGGAAAACCTCGAATCACTAAAAAAACGCCTAAGCAGCAAGATAGATCCAAAACTAATAGCTGAACTAGTACGCGAGGACAGAGAAACACATTAAGTATCTTCTTGACGCCTCAGCACTCCTACCACTAGTCACCAGACGCGGCAAACAGCTAATCGTTGAAGCATCACATGAAAACCTGTTCACAACAGACCTCGCCATGTACGAAGCTTGCAACAGCCTCTGGAAACTTGCAGCATTACTGAAAACAATATCTCTAAAGGACGCTGTTGATGTTGCCACTACACTTAAAGACCTAACCACAAGAAACATCATTCAACCAGTAAACTTCATCAAACTAGATTTCTCCAGCACACTCAAGAAAGCCAGCGAAGAACAGCTAACATTCTACGACACTTCATACATAACCACCGCTGAAAGCACAAAAGCCATCCTAGTAACAGAAGATAAAAAACTTCGAAAAACAGCAAGCAAATTCGTGAAAACAATAACCTACACAGATCTTGAAAACAGACTAACTCAAAACTAGACTACACACCTACAATTTCCCCACATGAGAAAAATTCAAAAATAGCGCGCATTTCAAATTGACAAGCCACCATCATTCTTCATACTTGCTGAAATTCTGTAAAAAAACCATCCAAAAAAAGAAGTGTGTCTCTGTGTGTAGCGCGCGCTTAGAGTTTACAATAGTGTTAAATTTAGGAAGTTTTATTTGAAATGTTTATGGCAGTTGAAAAACTTTCATTCATTGAATTGAAATTTGTTGGTGATAGCAACGATCAGTTTAGCAAAATCATAAAGGACTGTATTGACGCTCATGAAGGAGTTACTTATAGAGATATTCTGAAATTCTTGTATCAATCTGTTCTTGGGGCTCATCACATATTTGACATGATGAAAGGAAACGAAATTAAGAAATGGATTGAAAAAAACCTTAAAAAGGCTGAATCTTCAGACAACCCCTTAACAGAAAAATTGCATGGAAAAACATGGGTGAGAATTGATTTAGGAGCCTTTAAGAAAAAATATGGAAATAATTCTGAGAAACTCTTTGAGTTTTTCTTGAAAGGAAAAGAAGAGAAAAGAGGCTCTATGCATAAATTTCTGAAGCTCCAAGATGAATTGACACAACTTATAAAGAATGGGAAAATTAAACCATTGTCTTACAATGCGAATCTAATGGATTTGATAGATAGTTTCGTTATGAACTACAAACAAAAGGGGTGTCCGCCACTTCATCATTCAAGGTTATATGTGGAGAAAAATACCCCTTACCTGGTGGTATCGTCGCGCGTTATGCATCTTGCCGCTAAAGAATGTAAAAAGGTTTCACATGCCAATGACGCTTATTAAAGAGTTTGAAGGATAAACCATGGAAAAATAACACGGTGACAAAAATTCAAAACGCACGCAAAACAATTGATTTCAGTCGCCACAAACCTAAATAAGCGTTTAATACCTCTATTTTGAGGGTTAAGAATGGTTGAGGCTGTCTACCAAGCACCACAAATAACCACTGAGAAGTACAAAAAATACAGGGGAAAACACGTAGCAATATACAAAAACAAAATAATAGCCGATGGAAGCAACTCGGTTGAAGCATTAGAAAAAGCATTAAAGAAGTACCCAGATTTCACACCAGAACAAATTGAACTCTACTACATCCAAATAGCGGACGAGTTAATCCTTTAAAACGATACATATTCACATACAGGGCTAATGACCGAAACCGTTAACCGAAATCGTTATAACAGCATCTTGCCTAACAATATTATGAGTGATTGTAGCCTATGGCTACACAGCAGGGGGATGCGGAGCGTTCTCCCCTAACCCCTGTGATGAATCTTTCTGTCAAGGAAAAACTTTTAATCCACGCTCTTCAACTTTTCCGTTTTCATCCGCATCAAATTTATCATAGATCATTTGGAAATATCTCTCCCAATTCCTGTCATGAAACGAAGGTCGTGGCGGGTTTCTAAAATGCTTCCGAACCGCATATGCTAAGCAATCTACTAGTTGAGATAAATGCCTCCATTTAGAATCTGTGAATAAAGGGTCTTCAATCAGATATTTCAGGTCAGAATAATACGTTCCTTTTTTCAGCATGCCCACTATTTTCTTTCTCAGTTTAGAATCAGCCCTTAACCCACAAGAATCTATTATCATAATCCCATACTCCAGACCCATACCCGCAACAATTCTAGTCTCATTGTTTTTCTCCAAAAACTTGTTTATCCTTTCAACTAACATTCGATAAGCCCATTTCTCCATATCTTTCCCCCAGAACATCTTTTGCTTATCAATGGCAACTGCAATTATACAAACATCGGTTTCATCATCGGCCATGAACTTAAAAACATCATCAAATATTGCGTAGATTTCATCCCAATTTAGCCTCTTGAATACATCTTTTCTGTTTAACATATCTTTCGCATGTAATTCTATCTCTTCAGGCGGTAGCCGAGGGAAGTGTTTCAGTTTGATTTCTTTCACTTTGTTGTCTATATACTGCCATGTTGTTCATGAGCTATCAAACAAGCGAGAACAAAGTTCTTTTCTTGCGTATCTGCCTTTAATGGTCTTCCAGAAGCATCGATGTACGCGATATACATAATTTTCAATAGAGAGAACTGTGATATATAAAATTTGTAAGCCCTGCTAATTAACAAAAGTTATTAAATACTCTTTAAGCCCCGAAGGGTTAACACAACCATCGTGTTTATTTATTTACTTACTAACCTCTTCTACTACTACATATAGGGAAAATTTGAGAAGTAAATAGAAAAATAATGTTGATACGGTTTTGCAAAAAACCATGTGCGCGCTACATAAAAATAAGACATTTTTAGACATGATCTCCCGTGAAAAACAACTAATTTCAGTCGCCAAAACAGAAGAGGAAAAGTTAAGAGTTGCAAAACGAATAGACATTGATGAAAAGGACAAAGGAAGGCTTGAACGATGCAGAAGACTAAAGTAAATCATCCCTACATCGAAGCAAACGAGAAGATATGCGGCGGTTCTCCGGTGATAAAGGGAACCAGAATAAGGGTTGTAGACATAGCAGTTGAATACGAATACCTCAACCGCGCACCCTTCGAGATAATCAGTACTCACCCTCATCTCAAACTGGAGCAGGTTCACGACGCCCTATCCTACTACTACGAGAACAGAAAGGAACTGGATGACAAGATAAAAAGCGACAAGCAGTTCATTCAGGAGCTTTCCAAGACTCTAGGGACGGGTCAATAGTATCAAACCGCATCAAGATTTATGCTGACGAAAGCGTTAATGTCGCTGTTGTTGAGGGTTTGAAAAGACGCGGTGTAGAGGCGTTCTCTGCCAAAGACACAGGGAAACTAGGCCTAACTGACGAACGACAGATTGAAGCTGCCGCCAAGAGCCAAGCGGTAATATTCACTCATGATGTGGACTTTCTAAGGATAGCTCTTCACAAGCAGCATCTAGGCATAATCTATGTTCACCAGCAAAAGCTAAGCGTAGGAGAATGCATAAGACGACTAAAGGCTATGGCTGAAACAAAATCCCCTGAAGAAATGCGCAATCAAATCATATTTCTATGAATAAAAACCAAAACTCCTACATCACACGGAAAGACTATAATAGTTATGCGGTTATATAGTTATATAGTGATAAAATGGGTAAGTATGCAACAATTTCCGTTCCCATAGAAGTCAAAAAAGCTCTAGAGAAAGCCAAAGGCAAAGATGAATGGGGCAAATTCCTCCTCAACCTATACCACGAAGCTAAGAGGCTAAAGAGTAAAAAAGCATTCGACCAACTCACAAACACACTCACCGAGGAAGATCTAACAGTCATACAAAAATCCAGTGAAGAATTCAGGGAAAGGTTTGCATTCAGATGAACTTACTTGACACAGACATAATTGTAGAGTTGCTACAGAAGAGAAAATACGAAACCGGAACCATCTCCACCATAACACTCATCGAAGTATTAAGAGGTCTCAAACCAGAGAAAAGCGCCAAAGTCAAAAAATTAATTGAGGAAAGCTTCAACATACTAACCATAGACAACAAAGTCATCAAAACCTACTGCAACCTATACCAAAACCTCAAAAACAAAGGCACGCTAATACCTGATGCAGACTTACTCATAGCAGCCACAGCCATATCCCACAACATCCCACTGAAAACAAAAGACAAACACTTCAAAAGACTAAAAAAACTCAACCTAAAACTAGCACAAACACCCAAAAAACAGAAAACCAATTAACCACCCAACACCTCGCTTATCAGTCAACCTTCCTCTTAACCCAACCATCATCCGTCTTCTTCATAACCTCCACCAGAGCCAAACGAACATAATCCCCATCCTCAACCCCAAATAGCTCTCTTAACCGCTTAGGAACCGTAATCTTACCACCCTTAAAAACCCTAACCACAAACTCCTCCACAACAACCACCAACAACACAAAACAACAAAAAACATTTAAAAGTTACTAAAAACCACCAAATCCAAAACACCCAACCCCCAACCACAAACAGACAGGAATGAAAACACATGGACAAAGCATTAAAAATGGGCAAAACATCAGCAACCGGAAGCTTCCAGCTGTTCATAGGACAAGCAACATCCTCACTGATAATGGCTGTTGGAACAATAATTCTAACAAGACTCATGCTGCCTGAAGAATACGGACTATACTCCATTGCATTAATGCCATCATCAATGATAATCCTATTCCAAGATTGGGGAATAAGCTCAGCCATAGTAAGATACACTGCCCAATTCAGAGCAGCAAACAAAAACGACGCCGTACACGACGTAATCACTGCAGGACTAACCTTCGAAATCGTAACAGGCTTATCCTTGTCATTTCTTTCCCTAATTCTCGCAAATATCCTTGCGACAACAGTTTTTCACAGACCAGAACTATCATCCCTCATATCAATAGCCTCCATCACCATATTCGCAGGATCACTCCTAAAAGCATCCCAATCAAGCTTTGTAGGCTTCGAAAAAATGCAGTTCAACAGCTTGACACTAATTTGCCAATCAATATTGAAAAGCATAGCAGCTCCACTCCTAGTATTTCTCGGATACGGAGTCCTAGGAGCAGTTCTCGGCGGCACCCTATCTTCTCTAGCCGCAGGCATCATAGGCATCACAACCCTCTACATCATATACTTCAGAAACAAGAAAAAAACCAACACAGACAGAACCGGAATTTTCAAAACCTTAAAGATGATGCTGCACTATGGAATCCCACTTTCAATATCAATGATCCTGGGAGGATTTCGAATACAATTCTACAGTTTTATGATGGCTTTCTTCTGCAGCAACACCATGATAGGCAATTACCGTGCTGCAACAAACTTCGCAATACTACTAACCTTCTTCACATTCCCAATAGCAACAGTCCTATTCCCAGCATTCGCAAAACTAAACCCACAAAACGAACGTCAACTACTAAAAAACGTTTTCACATCCTCCGTCAAATACACCGCTCTACTCCTGGTACCAGCCACCATGGCTGTAATGGTTCTGTCAAAACCAATGATCAGCACACTATTCGGCGAAAAATGGGTCTCCGCTCCCCTCTTCCTAACAATATATGTCATAAGCAACTTATTCGCGTTGCTCGGAAGCCTAAGCATGGGCAGCCTTCTAACAGGTCTCGGAGAAACAAAAACACTCATGAAACTAAGCATATTAACCCTATCCATCAGTCTTCCACTAGCTTTTCTCCTCATTCCCACAATGGGAATAGTAGGAGTAATACTTGGAATCATCTTCGCTGGACTGCCAAGCATGTTTCTAGGCCTCCACTGGATATGGAAACACTACGAAGCAAAAGCAGACTTCAAATCCTCCACAAAAATATTCACCGCATCTGTAATCGCAGCTATAACCACCTACCTCTCCTTAAACCTCCTTAACCTGACTGACTGGATAGAACTCACAATAGGAGGAACAATCTTCGTTCTAACCTACCTACTAGCCGCCCCTGTTATCGGCGCAATCAACCAAGGCGACATCAACACCCTTAGAAACATGTTCGCCGATCTGGGAATAATCTCAAAATTAGTGAACATCCTATTGATCATAACAGAAAAAGCATCCCGAATCCGCCGCTTCATCCGAAAACAATGAATTGCAGACTTAAACCTGCTGAATCCTCAACGCTTAATGAACGGAAAAAATAGAACACTCAACCACATGTTCTAGGTAAATTCTCCGCAAAGCTTAAAACCCCTCCACTCCAACCTAAAATGGGTTTAAGGGAGACCTGTGCGCAAAAGAACTTTCATAGTGTTGTCTTTC
>Ga0209986_10002929_pt1 | contig 15234 bp, 19 predicted proteins | sample BlataG_FD_183168 | JGI IMG/M metagenome (GOLD analysis project Ga0209986, IMG submission 183168) | Deep subsurface microbial communities from Black Sea to uncover new lineages of life (NeLLi) - Black_00105 metaG (SPAdes) (version 2) | ecosystem: Environmental > Aquatic > Marine > Oceanic >...
TCATCTTTAAATAAATATGCCCCGGCTCTGCCTATTTGAAATGCTATTTCGGCAGTCATTGGTTCTCTATTAGCTACTCCTCTTATCCCATCTGTTCCAAATAATTTTTTCACAAATCACCTCAATATTATTTAGTCGTTAGTGAATAGTTCACTATTCACTAACGACTAGCGACTATTTATTGATCGATACTGTTACTTCTTCTGGTTCAATCTTTATTAAAGAAATTCCCTCAGGGAGTTCAACTTGAACCCTTACTTTTTGCTCTACCTTGAAATCGTCCAAAAATTTCACAAAAGCTTTTATATCTTCTCCTATAATTTTATCGATTAAAATATTTTGTCCTTCTACAATTATATCTACTACTTTTGGCTCTATTTCACATGAAACAAAAGGCGATAAATCCTGAGGTATAACCGAAATATTCTTTAAAGTCTTCTGGATTATACTTTCCTTAACTTGAATGGTTACCTCTATTAATGATGTCTCTCCCTCAACGATATTTAATCCCTCTTCTAAGGCAGGTGGGACTTTCACGGATAAGGTTTTTGTAATTCCGTTTACATCAATGGGAATGGTTTCTAAAGACTCTACATTAATTATTTTGGAATAATTACCAAAAATCTTTATTTCATTTGGGTTAGCTAATATCTGGGAAATATAATATCCGGGAGCTGGTTTTCCGATTATTCTTGGTTTTACTGGTAATGTTTTCTCAGGATATCCCCTGGTTAGAGAAATTGAAGCATCTACTATATCTGGTTCAATCTTGACTACTTTAATTTCATCTCCATTTGCATCTAATGCTTTTACCTTTATCATTTTATTTAAATCCTCTTTAATTCCAGAAATATCAATAGTGCAAATTACCTGTCTTACATTTTCTAATATACTCTGAGCCCCTGTTACTTTGACTTTAGAAGGACTAAATTGAGGTTCATCAGCTAAAGAATACCCCTTTTCAGGTATTCCTATTAAACTATATTCAACTTCCACTACTTTAGTTAAAACCCTTTCCAGTTCCACTTTAATTTCAGGCGGAATGACCCGGGTAACTTCTGTCCTCTTAGGCGTAATAACTTCTACTTTTAATTTATATATACCAGCTTCATTAACATCTGAAAAATCTACAATTCCAGTAATTTGATGGGGAGAAATATTGTTTATCACATTTTTAGGGCCTTTAATTCCTACACTTATATTTAGTGGAAATTCTTTTACCAATAAATCCTCTCTAAGATTATTTGTGGCAATAGATACATCAAAAAAATTTTCTATTATAGGGTTCTCTCCACTGGCTATATATAACCATAGAATGATAGCTAAAAATAAAGAAAGTAATTTAATATCAATATTTTTTAATAACCAACTTCTTAATTCCGTCATTTATTATCTTCCTCTTGTTGCCAGAAATTAAATTCAGAAATTATTTTCGGCTGATATAAATGGGTTAACATTTTTTTTAGTCCCTGAGGTTCTAAAGGTCGAGTAATTTTGCCATCTAAAGCAATAGAGACATTACCAGTTTCTTCTGAAACAACAATTATTAATGAATCTGTCTGTTCACTTAAACCCAATGCCGCTCTATGTCGAGTACCCAAAGCTTTGCTAATATCCATCCTCTCGCTTAAGGGTAAAATACAATTAGCTCCTATTATCTTATTCCCCCGAATAATTACTGCTCCATCATGTAAAGGTGAATCTGGCATAAAGATAGAATATAATAATTCAGGAGAAAACTCACCATTTAATATAATACCAGTCTCTAAAATATCTTTTAGACCAACTTCCCTCTCTAAAACAATCAAAGCCCCTTTGTGTTTTGCAGAAAGCATAGGTGTAACCATAACTAATCCATTTATTAATTGCTCAATCTTTTTATTATCTTCTTTATGTAAAAAAGAGGTATTTATTAAAAACCCTCTTCTCCCCATCTTTAATAATCCTCTTCTTATTTCAGGTTGAAATATTATTGGTAAAGCCACGACCATCATAGCCATTGCCCCTTTCAAGAGCCAATTAATGGTTCGCAGACCAAGCTGATCAGCAATAAAAGAGGCGATAAAGAGGATAATTAATCCTTTAATTAACTGTACCGCCGGAGTATCTTTGATCAATAACATTATATGATATAATAAAAAGGCGATAACCAAAATATCGATAATGTCTAAAAGGCGAAAAGAGATAGGCAACTGATCCTCCTTCTTTATCTATTATTCAAGATATTCAAGGGGAATTCTTCCCCTTGAAATCCCCTTTATTTTTGTCTCCATCTTGTCCTTTTCATCAAGCAAGAAGAAAATATTACCCTTGAATATCTTGTCTTTTTAAATGTTTTATAATAAATCAATTCCTTATTAACCATTATAAAATTATTTTTCACTTTAATCAATTACTACTTACAATAGCAAAGCCAATACAGCTTTTTGGGCATGCAATCTATTTTCTGCTTGATCAATTACTACAGAATAAGGTCCATCTATAACTTCATCAGTTATCTCTTCACCGCGATGGGCGGGGAGGCAATGTAATATTATTACATCATTTTTTGCTTTATTTACTAAATCTTGATTTACTTGATAAGGCTTAAATACATTTTTCCTGATTTCACTTTCTTTCTCAAGCCCCATACTGGTCCAAACATCAGTATAGATTATATCAGCACCATTTGCAGCCTCTCCCGGATCTTGAATAATTTCTAATTTGCTACCTATTTTTTGGGCATCCTCTTTGGCCTTTTCTATGATCTCTGATCGAGGTTCATAGCCAGAGGGAGTAGCTAAAACTATGTCCATTCCCACCTTAACAGAGCCAAACATTAGAGAATGGGCTACATTATTACCATCACCAATATAAGCCAGTTTTAGATTTGATAACCTGCCTTTCTTTTCCTTAATGGTCAATAAATCACCTAATATCTGGCAGGGATGTAAAAGATCAGATAAGCCATTGATAACCGGAACTGTTGAATGCTTAGCTAATTCTAATATTATATCATGACTAAAAGTTCGGGCCATAATTCCATTTACATAACGAGATAATACCTGAGCAATATCCTTGGTAGCTTCTCTTTGTCCTAATTTTATATCATCAGGGCCTAAATAAATAGCTTCACCACCTAGTTGTATAATCCCCGTTTCAAAGGAAACCCTGGTTCTTAAAGAAGGTTTTTGGAAAATCATTCCTAAAACCTTCCCTTTTAAAATGGGTTGACTCTCTTGAGAATAATGTCTTAACTTTATAATTTCAGCAGTTTCTAATATTTGGGCTACTTCCTCTCTGCTTAGATCATCGACAGATACTAAATTTTTCCCTTTCATATTTATTGCCATTATTTTTTCCTCCCTATGAAAAATATTTATATATATATTTAGAAGTAGTAGCATAAAGTAAAGCAGGATAATTTAATCTAAACTTTATCTCGTCACCTACTTTTATATTTTCCTTAAAATCAGTAACATCAATAATTAAATGGTCACTACTTGCCCCTACTATTTTTATCTCTTTATTTAAAGGAATTATGCTATTAAGATGTATATCTTGCTTCCCCAAGGCTAATATAGCTCTTTTTCTTATTCCTAAATCTTTATAGACTGGAATCTCTCCAAAAGCATCACGGCCAATTTCTCCTTGAGGTAAAGAAGGTTTTTCCTTAAGTTCTATAATTTCTACAGTTAAGATAAAGGTATCTTGATATGTTCCAGCTAAATTACGCGATCTGGCGTCATCCTGACCAAGAAGAATGCCTACTCCTATCCTCAACTGATTTATTCTTTCAGGAATTATATCATCTTCAACTAATTTTAAAACACTGGTATTCCCACCTGATATTACTTCTAAAGTAATCCCAAAATTATTCTCTATTTCTTCTGCCAATTTAACCAGTTTGGTTAGATTTTTTTGAGAGGGCATTACTCCACTAATACAACAAAAATTAGCTCCTATGCCTATCAATTTTACTCCAGATAACTCTCTAATTTCATCTGCCATCCTCAATGTGTCATCAGGTATAATTCCCTCTCTTAAGTCACCCAAATCTATCATTAAAATTATCTTATGAATGGTGTTATTCTCTACAGCTGATTGCGATAAGGACTTAATTACGGAGATTTCCGAATTTAAGCTTATGTCGGCCCATTTTATAACTTTATCAATTTCACTAAGCATAGGAATTCTAATCAACATCATCTCTGCTTTAAGCCCGGCTTCTTTTAATCTTCTAATATTCTCAATTCGAGAATCCCCGAGAATTTTTATACCTCCATCGATCATAGCTTGGGCCACTTCAGGGATAGCACTACAACCTTTGGTAATCCCAACTACTTCGATTCCGTGTTGCAAACATATAGTTTTAATATTTTCTGAATTTTTTCTAATTTTATCTAAATTAATATCTAATCGTGGATTGATTTTCACGGTTTTTTCCTCTAAAAGGTAAAATAAAAAAATACAAATAAGATTAGAGATAAAGTATACCTATGTTCCTGATAAAAAATTAAAAAAAAGAGAAAGGTCCTCTTTGTAAACCTTTCTCTTTTCAAAGTAGTAGAAATAATTATCTCTTGGAAAATTGGAATCTAGCCCGTGCGCCTTTTTGGCCATATTTTTTCCTTTCTTTCATCCTTGCATCTCGAGTTAATAGACCTTCTTTTTTTAAGTTTAAGCGTAATGTAGGATCATATTGGAGAAGGGCTCTTGCAATTCCGTGTTGTATTGCCCCTGCTTGGCCTGTAAAACCTCCTCCCACTACTTTAGCAAAAACATCAATTTCAGCCCTTTTGTTCGCCACTTCCAACGGTTTTTCTACAATACTTAATAAAGTCTCTCGTCCAAAATAATCATTCAATGTTTTATTATTAATTTTTATATTCCCTTTACCGGGAGTTAACCACACTCTGGCAATTGAGGATTTTCTTCTCCCTGTACCATAACTTTTTGCCTGCGCCAAAGTTTTAACCTCCTTTTTTAATGTTTAATCAATTCTTTCTAATTTTTGAGCTTGATGAGGATGTTCGCTTCCTCTATAAATTTTTAATTTTTTTATCACCGCTCTACCTAATTTATTATGAGGGATCATTCCTTGTACTGCCTTTTTCACCACTAACTCTGGTTTTTTCTGTAATAGTACTTCCAGGGTAGTACTTCTTAAACCTCCCGGATAAGATGTATGGTATCTGTAAACTTTCCCTTTAAGTTTATTACCAGTTACTTTTATCTTTTCAGCATTTACAACTACCACATAATCGCCTAAATCCATAGAAGGTGTATAGGTGGGTTTATTTTTCCCCCTTAAAATTAAAGCTATTTGAGTGGCTAATCTTCCCAAAACTTTTCCCTCGGCATCTATTAAATACCATTTTCTGTCAATGTCTTCTGCCTTTGCACTGTAAGTTTTCACTTTATTCCTCCCTGCCTAACAAATTCATATATGATTAATTCATTATAATAAACATTTATTTATCTTCAGATAAAACTCTTTACCTTTAATAAAAAAATAACTTAATAAATTTTAATATAATCAAGACACGATGTCAAGCAATAAAAAATAAAGTATCGAGTATATAGTATCGAGTATCGAGTTAAGAAAGAGAAAAAAAGATACAAAAAAGTAGTATTTTTCTTTTTATCTAACTACCCCACTAAAGTTTACACTAACTCAGTATATAGTATGTAGTATTTAGTTAGATTCGGATTTTATATTTCGTGAACCTTATCTCGTATATAATATAGAAGCCAGAAGACAGAATCCAGTATTCAGAATTATTTTAAATTATGAGATTATGATATTTGTTAAGTTATTTTATATTCTTCTGACTTCTGACTACTGGCTCCTGTATTCTTAAATAACAATTATGGTTTTTCGCTTTTCGCTTTAAGCTTTTAATTTAATTAGGACAAGTATTTTATTAATCCAAAAATATACGCTAAACGCTACCCGCTCTATGCTATGCTATATACTAACGACTATTCACTATTCACTAACGACTAATTAATAATTGACTTGCATTAAAAAAAGTCCTTTAGCGGGGACAACTTTACCTGCCGCTTTCCTGTCTTTGGCTTCTAATATTTTTTTTACTTCTAAATAATTGATCTTACCACAACCGACCTCTAATAGAGTACCAACTATAGTACGAACCATTTTATATAAAAAAGCATTTGCCTCAAAATTAAAACAGATTATACCTCCCTTCTTATTTACGGTTATCTTTTTAATAATCCTCACTTTGTTTTTAATATTACTTCCTGAACAAGCAAATGAAGAAAAATCATGTTCTCCATGTAAAAAAGTAATGGCTTTTTTTATCTTTTCTAAATTTATCTTCCCATAAAGATAATACACATAATTTCTTAAAAAAAATGGGGGATAGCACTCATTTTTATGGTCATTTAAAATATAATAATGATAAATTTTGCTTACCGCACTATAACGAGCATGAAAACTATCATCCACTCTTTCTGCTTTTTTAATTCTAATATCCAAAGGTAATAAGTGATTCAGGATCAAAGGTAATTTTATCCAGGGAATAGTGCTGTTAGTTTTAAAATTGGCTACTTGCCCTAAAGCATGTACACCTGCATCAGTCCTCCCAGAACCGTTTAATGTTATCTTTTCTTGGGTAATCTGCGAAATTTTTTCTTCCAAAATTTCCTGGATACTTAAAAGCCCTTTTTGCCTTTGCCAACCACAATATTGAGTTCCTTCATATTCTATGGTAAGTTTTATATTAATCATTTTTTCCCTTTTATTAGCTGGTTAACTGGTTTGCTGGTTAGTTGGTTAATTTAGTCGTTAGTTTTAGATACAGGTTTTCAGTTATCGGTTTACAGTTTACAGTTCATCCAAAGGGCGTATGATAATATAGCCCCTACGCACTTTGAGCTTTCTATAAACTTGTAACTCGAAACCTGAAACCTACACCTTATTACTTATTACTGTATTTTATACGAGATACGAGATACGAATTTTAAAATATTATACTTGCCATAATGGTTATAGCACCAGTTAGGGCAAGGGTTAAAATGTCAACTATTCTAATCTTTAACTGTCTAAAATGAGTTCTTCCCTCTCCACCTCTATAACACTTAGCTTCCATGGCAATAGCCAGTTCATCAGCACGCCGAAAAGCATTTACAAATAAAGGTATTAAAATGGGAATTAAATTTTTTGTTCTATTAAAAATGTTACCACTTTCAAAATCCGCTCCCCGAGAGATTTGAGCTTTCATTATCTTTTCTGTCTCCTCCAATAAAGTAGGAATAAATCTTAAGGCAATAGTCATCATCATAGCAATTTCATGGGCAGGTAGGCCTATAAATTTAAAAACAGATAACAACCTTTCTATGCCATCGGTTAAAGATATGGGAGAGGTAGCCAGTGTAAGTAAAGAGGTAGTTAAAATTAAGATAAATAATCGGCAAGAGATGAGTAATCCTTTGATTAATCCTTCCTTAGTTATTTTTAAAAATCCTAAATGATAAAGTATTTCTCCTTCAGTCATAAAAAGATGAATTATCAAAGTAAACATAATAATAAATAATATGGGGCGCAACCCTCTAAATACAAATTTCGGGTGTACTCGGGAAATAATAATACCAATCATTACAATAGTACCTAAAATTAAATATCCCGAAAACTCTCTTATTAGAAATAAACCTATAATTATGGTTAAACAGCTTAATATTTTTATTCGAGGATCTAAATTATGAATTAAAGATTCCCGTGGAATGTATTGACCGAAGCTAATATTCCTTAATATTCTCATTTTTATTCATCTTCTTTGTAATCTTTTAAAAATTAAATTTTTTAAATTTTTAACTGTTTATTAAATCTTTTCAATTTAACCAATATTTCTTTCTCAGCATCTTCTACAGTCAGTACTCCAGTATATACTTCTTTTCCCTTTGCTTTTAATTCATGCATACATCTGGTTACCTGGGGAAGACCTAAACCTACTTTTACTAAATCATCAGCATATTTTTCAAAGATCTCCCGAGGAGGACCATCCATAATTATCTCACCCCGATACATTACCAGAAGACGATCAACTATCTCAGCAATTTTTTCCATATTATGTGAGACTAGTACAACAGTGGTCCCGAAATTATCATGAATTGCCTTTATTTCAGATAATATCCTATTCCTACCTTGAGGATCCAGATTAGCTGTAGGTTCATCTAAAACTAACATTCTGGGTCTAATAGATAATATACTAGCTAAAGCTACGCGACGCATTTCTCCTCCACTAAGAGAGAAAGGGGAACGTTCAGCATAGAGATTATAATCAAGATCAACCATTTTTAAGGCTTCACGAACTCTTTTTTCAATCTTATCTTCTGATAGACCTAACTTTTTGGGGCCAAAGGCAACTTCTTGGAATATCGTTTCTTCGAATAATTGATTCTCAGGATATTGAAATACTAAACCCACTTTTTGTCTTATTAGCCTAAGATTTACCCCTCTTTCATTTATGTCCAAGTCTTCAACATAAACTTTCCCAGAAGTAGGGGTAAGTAATCCATTAAAATGCTGAATAAGGGTAGTCTTTCCACAACCAGTATGTCCAATTAATCCAATAAATTCACTTTCATCAATCTTTAAATTAATATCTTTCAGGGCTTTAGTTTCAAAAGGCATATGCAAGTTGTAAGTAAAATTTACATTTTCTAAACATATAAACATAAATGATCCACCATTTCCTCAACTTTTAAGGTGTGAGGAGATATATCTAAACCCTTTTCATTTAACCTGAGGGCTAGTTCTGTTATTTGAGGAACATCTAATTTTAATCTTTTTAAGATTTCAACTTGAGTAAAAACTTCTTCAGGCCTTCCCATTAGGTTAATTTTCCCTTTATCCAATACAACCACTCTATTAGACTCTGCTGCCTCTTCCATTAAATGAGTAATATAAATTATGGTAATATTTTCTTCCTTATTCAATTTTTTAATAGTATCCATAACTTCTCTTCGACCGCGGGGATCGAGCATTGCAGTAGGTTCATCTAAAACCAAATAGGAAGAATGCATAGCAATTGCTCCCGCAATAGCTACTCTCTGTTTTTGTCCCCCGGATAGTAAATGCGGTTCACTCTTTTTATATTCTTCCATTTCTACAACCTGTAAAGCCCAGTCAACCCGTTCTTTCATAACTTCTTCACTTACCCCAATATTTTCCAGACCAAAAGCAATATCATCTTCTACTGTAGTGGCTACGATCTGATTATCTGGATTTTGGAAGACCATACCTACTTCTTGTCTTATTTCCCACACCTTATCTTTTTCCTTAGTATTCATTCCATTTACCCAAATATCTCCAGAAGTAGGAAGTAGTAAACAATTCAAATGTTTGGCTAAAGTAGATTTCCCCGACCCGTTCGAACCTATAATAGAAACGAAGTCTCCTCTTTTTATCTCTAAATTAATATTATCTAAAGCTTTTATTTGATCTTTTTTGTAAGGGTGATATATGTGACATAAATTTTTTATTTTAATCAAAATGCTCACCATTTAACTTAATAGTATTGCGTATCGAGTAAGTAAGATAGAAACCAGAAGCCAGAATTCAGTATCCAGAATAATCTTACTTCTGACTCCTGGCTCCTGAATTCTGGATACTAAAATAGTTTTAAGAAGGTTATAAATTTTAGATGATAGATCTACGCGATATATTATTCGCAATTCACGAGATAAAAGATTATTAAAAATCAAAAGGTTAAAAAGTTTTATATTAGATTTGATTATTAAACTTTTTAACCTTTTATATATTGTGCTTTATCTATTCTATAAATTCAATTATGGCTAAGGGGGCAGAATCACCTTTACGAAATCCTGTTTTTACAATCCTGGTATAACCACCACTTCTCTCCAGATATTTGGGGCTAATCTCTTCAAACAATATTTTAGAAGCTTGTTTATTTTTTATAACTTTTTGAACTTCTCTTTGAGCTTGTAGATTATTATTTTTAGCTGTGGTTACCAATTTTTCTATACATCTTCGAACTTCCTTGGCTTTAGTATAAGTAGTTTCAATTTTTTTATGAGTAATAAGCGAAATAGATAAATTGGCTAATAATGAACTTCTATGACTACTATTTCGACCTAATTTTCCTTTTAACTTCTTGTGTCTCATTCTAAAAATCCTCCTGCTGCTTTTTTTCCCCTAAGGTAAATCCATATTTATTCATTTTCTCTTTTATTTCATCTAAAGATTTTTTACCCAAATTTTTTATTTTTATGACTTCTTCTGGAGAATAGTTAATTAAATCTCTCAGAGTATTTATCCCCGATTTCTTTAAGCAATTATATGAACGAACTGAAAAATCTAATTCCTCAATTGTTTTATTTAAAATCTTCTCTTTTTCACTTTTTTCTCTTTCTTCCTCTGATACGAGTTCTCCCATTGATTCAATGTCCTCTGGAGAAAATTTTGTAAGTATTTTTAAATATTTAATCAGAATGTTTGCTGATTTACTTAAAGCTTCATCAGGTAAAATACTTTTGTTAGTAAATATTTCTAAAATTAATTTATCATAGTTTGAAAATTGACTCAGACTAGCACTCTCCACATCATATCTTACTTTCGTAATAGGTGAAAAAAACGAATCTATAAAGATAGTATCAACTGATTGATTGGGTTTTTTATTTTTTTCAGCAGGTAAATAACCCATCCCTCTCTCTATTAATATCTCCATATTTAATTTAGCATCTTCGTTCAAAGTAGCTATTGCTAAATCTGGATTGAGTATCTCTACATTGATATTAGGAATTATATCTGCTGCAGTCACCTTTTTTTTACCTTTTACATTTAGTTTTAAAATTTGTGACTCATCAGAATACACTTTAACTACTAATTCTTTAATATTTAATATTATTTCAATAACATCTTCCTTAACTCCAGGGATAGTAGTAAATTCGTGAGTAATTCCTTCAATTCTAATAGCAGTTGCAGCTGCGCCCGGCATGGAAGATAATAACACCCTTCTAAGAGAGTTACCCAGAGTCACACCAAAACCTCTTTCTAATGGCTCAATAATAAATTTACCATAACTATCAGATAATTCTTCTACTTTAATTTTTATATTATCAATATCCATCACTTTTAATACTCTCCTTCTTTAGGATAAAACCTGAAACTTTAACGAGAATAATATTCAACTACTAATTTTTCCTCCACCGGTAAGTTTAATTCTTCCTTAGAAGGAAATTTTATAATTTTTCCTTTTAGTGTATTAGCATCAAACTCTAACCAGGAAGGAATATTAATCTCTATTTTTCCCTCTTTAATTTCTTTAATATCTGTAATATTCTTATCCTTTTCTCTGACTTCAATAACATCATTAATATTTACCTGATAAGAAGGTATATTTACCTTTTTTTCATTAACTAATATATGCGAATGTAAAATTAATTGACGAGCTTGAGCTCTTGATTTAGTTAAACCAAATCTATAAACAATATTATCTAATCTTCTCTCTAATAATTCTAATAAATTCTCTCCAGTAATACCTTTTTTCCTTTCGGCTTTTCGAAAATAATTTTTAAATTGTCTTTCTAATAATCCGTAATATTTTCTGAGTTTCTGCTTTTCTCTTAACCTTATACCATAAGTAGATAGTTTTTTTACCCTTGCTGTTTTTGCATCCTTGCCAGGCAGTGAAGCTCCTTTTTCGATTGAACATTTGTTAGAATAACATCGGTCTCCCTTTAAAAACAGCTTCACTCCTTCTCTGCGGCATAATTTACATACTGCTCCTCTATATCTTGCCATATATATTAAAAACCTCCTTACTTTTTTAAAACTTTATAATAGAAAAATTTAATTTGAATTATTTAACTAGTTTAATATTTAATTAATTAGCTATTTTAATACTAATAATTCATTTACTAATTAACCATTAACCAGCTAACTAATTTATCTTGCACTTTATATTTGAAACTAACGACTATTCACTATTCACTAACGACTAATTTATATTCTCCTTTGTTTTGGAGGTCTACAACCATTATGTGGAATAGGAGTAACATCCTTGATCATATTTACTTTTAAACCAACCGCCTGCACAGATCTAATTGCTGTCTCTCTCCCCGAACCAGGACCTTTTACTAATACATCTACCTCTTTCATTCCCTGATCCATAGCTTTTTTAGCTGCAGTTTCTGCAGTCATTTGAGCAGCAAAAGAAGTGCTTTTCTTACTCCCTTTATAACCCATATTCCCCGCACTCGACCAAGCGACTACATTTCCTTCTTTATCCGTAATAGTAACTATAGTATTGTTAAAAGTTGATTGGATATGAACTATTCCTGTTGCGATATTTCTCTTAACTTTCTTTTTTGTTTTCTTTACTTTTTTCTTGTTTGCCAATTAAGTTCTCCTTTCCTTATCTTTCAATATTATTTAGTCTTTTTTCTTTTTACTCCCGCTGTCCTCTTGGGTCCTTTTCTAGTCCTTGCATTAGTCTTTGTTCTCTGACCCCTAACCGGTAGTCCCCTCCGATGTCTTAGACCTCTATACGAACCTATATCCATAAGTCTTTTTATTGAAGTAGTAACATCACTTCTACGTTCTCCCTCTACTTTATATTTTTTATCAATAATTTCTTTTATCTTATTTATTTCTTCTTCAGTTAAATCTTTTACTCGGGTATCAAAATTAACTACAGATTCCTTTAATATGGATTGTGCGCTGGTCAGACCAATTCCATAGATATAAGTTAAAGCAAATTCTATTCTTTTATTTCTGGGTAAATCTACTCCGGCTATTCTTGCCATATATTTATATATCCCCCTTTAAAATTATTTTCCCTGTCTTTGTTTATGTTTTGGATTATTACAAATTACTATTATTTTACCTTTTCTTTTTATTATTTTACATTTTTCACACATTTTCTTAACTGATGATCTTACTTTCATATGTCTTACTTCCTCCATATATTATATAGTATCTCGTTGTTCGTATCTCGTATCTCGTTAGAAAATTTAAAGCGAAAGTGTAAAGCTATAATTCGAGATACGATTCACAAGATACGAGCTTATTATAGTCTGTATACAATTCTACCTTGAGTTAAATCATAAGGCGATATTTCAACTTTTACTCTGTCTCCTGGTAAAATTCTAATAAAATGCATTCTAATTTTTCCTGAAATATGAGCCAAAATTTCACAACCATTTTCCAATTCAACTCGAAAAGTAGCATTAGGTAAAGCTTGAATAACTTTCCCTTGCATTTCTATGCACTTTTCTTTCACCATTAATGATTCCTCCAATTAAATTATCTTATATTTAAATCTTCAAAGAATCAGCTTATCTATTTAAAAAGAATAGTTAATATTTCATTGTCAAAGGCAGTTATTGCAATAGTATGTTCAAAATGAGCTGACCAGCTTCTATCTTCGGTTACCACTGTCCATCCATTACTACAAATTTCTGTTTTGTAGCCGCCCATATTTACCATAGGTTCAAGTGCTAATACCATCCCCTCTTCTAATATTATTCCGGTATGGGGAATACCATAATTAGGTATTTGTGGTTCTTCGTGGAGATAACAACCTACTCCATGACCCACATATTCTCTCACTACAGAAAAATTTGCTTCTTCTACTACTTTCTGAATAGCAAAAGAAATATCGCCCAATCTATTGCCTGGCTTGGCCTTTTCTATCCCTTTAAACAGTGATTTTTTAGTTACATCTAAAAGCTTTTTAACTTTCGAGTCTATCTTTCCTACCGGAACTGTTGCCGCAGTATCTCCAAAGTAACCTTGTAAATTTGTTCCGATATCTATGCTTACAATATCCCCTTCTTTTAATCTTCTCTTCCCAGGAATCCCATGAACTACTTCTTCGTTTATAGAAACACAGATAGAGTGTTGAAATTTGTTGCCCTCTATCCCGTAACCTTTAAATGCCGGTTTTGCTCCATATTTTGTGATATAGTACTCAGCAATTTTATCGAGTTCTAAAGTAGTAATTCCCTCTTTTATATTTTCTAACACCTTTTTTAAAGCACGAGTTGCTACCTTACAACTTTCTCTAATAGATTTAATTTCTTCGGGAGACTTTAAAATAACCACTTATTTACTTCTGCAGCTCTTTTAAAGTCTTCTTAATCTCTAAAAAGGCATTCTTACTCCAATTAGCATCTATCACGGTTAATAAATTTTTCTCCTGATAATATTTTCTTAGGGGTAACGTCTGTTCGGTAAATACTTTTAACCTATTTTTTATGGTCTCTTCTTTATCATCATCTCTTTGATATAATTCTCCTCCGCAAATATTACAAATATTATCTTTTTGAGGAGGATTGAATAACAAATTATAATTGGTATTGCATTTTTTACATACTCTACGATTGGATAATCTCTCAATTACTTTAGCGAAAGGTATCTCAAAGTAAAAAATATAGTCAATATGTTCATTAAGTTCTTTATTTAATTTCTCCAGGGATTCTGCTTGCTCAATATTTCTTGGAAAACCATCAAAGATATATCCCTCTTTACAATCTTCCCGCTTTATTCTTTCTCTTATTATTTCAATAATAGCCTCATCAGGCACCAGTCTTCCTTTGCTCATGATGTTTTGCACCTTTTTACCTAATCTGGTCTTTCTTTCGATTTCTTCTCTTAATATTATTCCTGTTGAAATGACTGGTATGTTAAATTCTTCCTGCAACTTTTTTGCTACTGTTCCCTTCCCTCCACCAGGAGGACCTAATAAGATCAACCTCATAAGTTTTCCCTTCTTACACAAGATTGTCAGGGGAGTAAACTCCCCTGAAACCCCTATACCTTTTATTATTTCTTCTCGGTTTTATACAATACCTTTCCTGACAATCTTGTTAAAATCTATTCCTTAATTAAAAAAGAATTTATCTTTTAGCATCGGAATTTCTTTGAAATTCCGATGCTATAAACTATCCTTCTTTGGTTAAATTATTTTCATTTCATAAAATTATTTTTTAATAAATCCTTCATAATGTCTCATTAATAAATGTGATTCAATCTGTTGAACAGTTTCTAAAGCAACTCCTACCATAATCAATAAAGATGTTCCTCCAAAACTAAAAGTGGTAATCCCTGTAACTTTTATCAAGATGTTGGGCAGGATAGCAATTACAGCTAAAAATATTGCTCCACTCAAGGTAATTCGAGTCATTATATGATCAATATAATTAGCGGTATTTTTTCCTGGCCTTATTCCGGGTACAAAACCTCCATACTTTTTCATATTGTCC
>Ga0209986_10002930_pt1 | contig 15234 bp, 14 predicted proteins | sample BlataG_FD_183168 | JGI IMG/M metagenome (GOLD analysis project Ga0209986, IMG submission 183168) | Deep subsurface microbial communities from Black Sea to uncover new lineages of life (NeLLi) - Black_00105 metaG (SPAdes) (version 2) | ecosystem: Environmental > Aquatic > Marine > Oceanic >...
TATGAAAGGGATATAGGAGAGGGGAGGCTGAGAAGGGAGGAGGGGAAGGAGCTTTTTCAATGCTTCTCCGTAAAGCATAACTACGCCTATGATTACCAGACGACTGGAGGGCCCCATGGCCGAAATGCCGGGTTTGGCCAGTTGATCACCCTTGGAGGTCAGGGACCCAATGGCGAGGACCTGACAAACGATTTGACCTATCTGGTACTGGAGTCATTCCAGGAGCTGAACATGCTGGAGCCCAAGCTAAACTTGAGGATTCATTCTGGGACACCGAAGGAGCTACTGCTTAAGGTCTGCCAGATGATCCGCGATACGCAGGGCTCCCCCCTAATCCTCAATTTCGATAGGGTCGTAATTGAGGCCCTGGAGGGGGAGGGGATGTCTCATGAGGATGCCGTTGATTATGGCGTGGTTGGTTGTCTGGAGAACACGGCACAGGGCAATGATACCTCAGGCACGGTAGATGTGCATTTCAACGTTGCTAAGAGCGTGGAGCTTGCCCTGAACGATGGCAAGGACTGGCGTTCCGGGGAGCGACTGGGAGTGGAGGGTGAAGACCCACTAGAATTTGAAAGCTTCGAGCAGGTGATGCAGGCCTATAAACAGCAGCTCAGGGCGACGATAAAGTACGTAACCGAGATAACATCGGCCTGCGATGCCCTGAGGAGTAAATACATGCCCTGTCCATTCCTGTCCGCTGTCGTAGATGGGTGTGTGGAGAGGGGAAGGGATATAAGGAATGGTGGAGCGATCTATAACTTCACAACCTGCAATGGGGTTGGAATAGCCACAGCCGCAGATTCCCTGGCGGCGATAAACAAGATCGTTATCGAGGATAAGAGGCTAACCATGGCAGAGCTATTGCAGGCTCTGCGTGCGAATTTCGAGGAAAAAGAGGACATACGCCAGATGTTGATCACTAAGGCGCCCAAATTTGGGAACGATGACGATTATGTTGATTCTATTGCCAGGGAGATATTCCGATTCTGGTGTCGGGAGCTGAGCCAATATTTAACCCCAACCGGAAAGAGGTTCAGGGCGGGATACCTCTCCTGGAACCATTTCATCCATGATGGGGCCTTTACCGCAGCAACGCCAAATGGAAGAAGAGCCGGCGAACCACTATCAAACGGCGCCTCCCCATCCCAAGGCTGCGATGTTAAAGGGCCAACCGCTGCCATGAAATCGGTGGCAGGATTAGGTTTCGACCTTCTCCCCTCGGGGGCCTCCCATGTGATTACCATTAGTCCCACTGCGTTGGAGACCGACGAGCAATTGGATAAATTTGCCGCTCTCCTGATGACATATAATGAACTTGGTGGCACCTCCCTTCAGTTCAACGTCATAGATGCGGAAACCCTGCAGGATGCTCAGAGAAACCCGGAAAGCTATCGTAACCTGCTGGTGAGGGTCACCGGATATAACGCCTACTTCGTGGGCCTTAGTCGCGCTCTGCAGGATGAGATTATAGCTAGAATAGAACACAAACTGTGAGAAGTGAAAAGTGAATCGCGAAGCCCGGGGGGAAGAAGGCCTCATATTCAGCATTCAGAGGTATTCAATAGAGGACGGGCCAGGAATCAGAACCACGGTCTTCATGAAGGGATGCCCGTTGAGATGCCTGTGGTGCCACAATCCTGAGGGCCAGGAGTTTTACCCCCAGATCGCATTTAACAGTAGCAGGTGTATCGGTTGTAAAGGCTGTATGGATGCCTGCCCTCAGGGGGCGATCACCTTTACCCGGGATGGACCGCAGACAGACAGGGGTAGGTGCCAGAATTGTGGTAAATGCGCCGAAGTGTGCCCCACCGGGGCTAGGGAGCTTATCGGAAAATATATGACTGCTGAGGAGGCATTTACGGAGGTTGAGAAGGATATATTGTTCTATCGAAATTCAGGTGGCGGTGTTACGGTGGGTGGTGGTGAGCCAATGATGCAACCTGGATTTCTGGTGGAGTTTCTAAAGAGGTGCCATGAAAAGGGCATACACACAGCACTGGATACGAGCGGCCACGCAAAGTGGAAGACTATGGACGAAGTCCTAAAGCATGTCGATTTGGTGCTCTATGATATCAAACAGATAGACCCTGTAAAACATGCCGATTATACCGGGGTTTCCAATGAGTTGATCTTGGAGAACGCGCGAAGAATATCTGATAAAGGGATCCCCACTATCATCAGGGTACCTGTGATCCCAGGATATACAGATGGGGAGCAAAATATCAGGGATATCATGGAATTTGTGAGCATCCTGGGGAGCGTGACCACGGTCGACCTGCTGCCCTTCCATCGGCTCGGAGAGCCAAAATACAAAAAATTAGACCGCAATTATGAATTTGAGGGTGCTCAACCACCTACTGACGAATTTATGCAAAAGCTTAAACGGCTCGTAGAATCGTTTGGCTTGCAGGCCAGAGTGGGGTCAAAATAGCGCTGAGAAAAAGGAGGTTGGCTCATGGCTAAGATGCCAAAGCAGGTTATGGACCTCATCAACGACCCAGAGGCGGTGAAGTTCCTGGCCACCGTCGATGCCGAGGGGGAGCCTAACTGTGCCCTTATCGCCTCGCTCTCGGCACCAAGCGAGGATATCCTGATATTCGCAGAACTGATGATGAATAAAACCAAAAAGAACTTGATTAGCACCAAGAAGGTTGCGGCAACGGTCTATAAAGCCCCCTGGTCATCCTATCAGGTGAAGGGCACGTTCGAGGGATTTCAAAGCTCCGGGCTGCTCTATGACCTTGCTCAGGCGCTATCTAAAGAGTCACCGCTGCTGAAGGGCAAGGTCTATTTCTACATCAAGCAGATAGGGGTCATAAGGGTTGATGAGGTCTATCTTTCTCAGGTGCCGATACCGGGCAAGAGGATAGCCTGAATCTAAGGGGGAAGAAAGTTCTAAAATCTAGCCGGGCTTTTCATAAGTTCCCTAACAGGGTTTGCATTTGACATATCCGCGCTTACGCCGCTAGGCTATGTCCTGGCTACCTTCTCGACCTGGGAGGCCTGATTCGGATCAAAGAGACATTGGCCGAGCTTGGCAATTTAAATAAATAGACAAAGAATTCATTCGTTACCCCAGAGATGGCTGCGCTAGATCGGAAGCCGCATTCACCAACGGCTCTTTGTCAAATTAAGTGGAAACATCTACGATAAGAACGATGAAGATAATCCGAGTGCTAACCCTGGCAACAATCTTGGTACTAGCCGCTTGTGCTCCGGCAAACACTCCTACACCCACAGCTACGCACACTCCTACGCCAAATATAACCCCCATCGTTTATGGTGACGCCGAGTATAAGTGGGAACTGTGGGTAGACGGCACTCAACTACGTGGCGCTAACATATACCAGCGCCGAGTGTACCCCGAGCTGGATGGACTCACTTTCATGGGACCTGGCCCCGTCGGCCTACCTTACATTCAAGAGGATTTTGACCGGCTGGCAGCGCTGGGTGCCAATTACGTCAATATCTCCCATCCCGGTCTGTTCACCGAGACCCCGCCTTATACCCTGGACCAGGATATACAGGACAATCTGGACAACTTGCTCAATATGATCGCCGAAGATGACATGTTTGCCGTGATCGCCTTCCGCACCGGGCCGGGCCGTAGTGAGTTCACGTTTTTCTAGGACGAGGTTGGCGACTGGTTCGACGAGAGTTATCTTAACGATGCCATGTGGCAGGACCAGACGGCCCAGGACGCCTGGGTAGCAATGTGGCGCTACACCGCTGAACGCTACCGCGATAACCCAATTGTCGTCGGCTACGACCTGATGGTCGAGCCCAATTCAAACGAGGTAGGCAGCGATGCGTTCAACGGTCCGTTGGACATCTGGGACCCGAATAAGTTTTACGCCACCTACGGGGATACCTTGTATGACTGGAACCAGCTCTACCCCCGCATCACCACTGCTATCCGCCAAAAGGACGCGGGTACGCCGATTCTGGTCGGCGGGATGGGCTATAGTGCCGTCGAATGGCTACCCTACCTCGAGCCGACCGAAGATGAGCACACGGTCTATGTGGTACATCAATATCAACCATTTGTATATACCCATCAAGAGACTCCGCTCACAAACACTTACCCCGGCGTATTCGATACGGACTTGGATGGAGACGATGACCAGTTTAACCGCACCTAGTTGGATAACATGCTCTCAACTGTAGATATGTTTGCGACGACGCATAGCGTGCCAGTGGCAGTGAACGAGTTCGGCGTTATGCGATGGGAGCCCGGCGCGGCTGACTTTATGAACGATGAGATGGAGTTGTTTGAGCAGCGGGGCATGAACCATGCACTGTGGGCGTGGGAAACATCGTGGGAACCCTATGCGGAGGGGGTGGATGCCTTCAACTTCCGGTACGGCCCTGATCCCAGCAACCATGCCGACGTTGAGTCAAGCGACCTGATGAATGTCATCGTCGCACATTGGGGGCGCAATGCCATAGACCCATCGCCACCAAACGAGAACCACACCTGGACGTTGTACGCGGCTGGCTTCTTCCCCAAGCACCTGCCTGATGCCTACACCGGACAGGTAGTGCTGGCTGACCTTGACCTCGCGAACATTCCGGATGAGATACAGGGAGTGTGGTGGTATGATAGCCCTGCTCAGGTATATAGGTTCTGGGTGCCTGGAGTTGGTGGCGACCTGACGACGCTAACTGGTCAATTCCACAACTACCAAGTGCTCGTCACTGGCGCCTGCGAGTGGGAAATCCCTTTGCCATAAAGCGGAACTTTATCTTACTAGCACAACCTCACGTTGCAATTTTGTAACTACAGTATGCCTCCCCGCGTTCGTCTATATTATCACAGGGCTTAGTCCAGCAGTATTTAGCCCTGCAGGTTGACAAGCAGAGGAATATGGAGTATTTTCACGTACACGATACTACGCTTAAGGCGGCGGCTTAGTTTAGGGCCGTCAGGACACTCTTATGCAAGGTGAAAGGAATGAAAGAGAAAATCGGTTACTTTGAAAAACCTGGGGGGGTCAACCCCTCTCAAGTCAAGGATAATGGAAAAGAACCCAACGTTATAAGGGTTTACCTTGCCGGGCCGGATGTATTCTTGCCCAATGCCGTTGAAATCGGTAAGGCGAAGAAACGAATCTGCGCTCAGTATAGCTTCGAGGGAGTATACCCGCTGGATGCCCATTTTGATGTCTTGTTCGATCTTGATTCTCCTGCTGATATGGGTCACACAACCTTTGACCTAATGGTGGAGCTGATGGATAGTTGCGACCTTGTTATCGCGAATCTTACACCATTCCGAGGACCAAGCATGGATGTTGGCACCGCTGTTGAAATTGGTTACATGTATGGATGCGGTAAGCCTGTGTTCGGCTACACCAATGTAGTCAAGGACTACGCGGAGCGCGTTGAGCCCGACGACTTCTTTGTAGAGTCTTTCGGGTTGGTCGACAATGTGATGGTAGAGGGACCCGTTTACCAAACCGGTGCGGCCGTGGTTCGGGCAGGTGTTCCATCTGATGAGATATATACGTCCCTCGAAGGTTTCACTGAGTGTGTTCGGCAAGCAGCCGAAATACTGTCAAGTCAACAGGCCTGATTCGATAGCGCAAAAAAGAATGTGGAAGCTAACGTGGGGGGGGGCCATTTGCAACCCCGGAGCATACTCGATATTTGTATGAATACACCGATGCAGTTGGGTTTGTGGGTGCGTCCAGCATAGAAAGGATACCTGTCGAAAAGGCGGTTACTGAAGTAGTAGAGGAATTTAAAAACATTCAACTGAAGAGGCATTGAGGCTATGCATTCCCCTTTCCTCTTTGACTAACCATTGCACTGTTATCCGAATTTTCACTCGGTCACAGTGTAGGTATATGTGTCCTTGGTGCCATGGCTTTACTTAGCAGACCGTCAGCATGATACCGTGCAGTGTTTCCTCATATCGTTAGCATAACCTTATGTTCCAATCTGTCAATTATTTCGCGAAGGCACGAATATTCTGCTACTACGGCATCCGGTTATTACAATAGCCGCATCCGCAACACTTGATTTTGCTCCTCTAAGTGTGTATGCTGACGCCAGACTACTCACTATAAGGAGAATTTGGGATGGCAGATAAATATGATGTGATCGTGGTTGGAGCAGGGCCGGGGGGTGTTACCTGTGGAGCCCTGCTGGCTAAGTGGGGTCTCAAGACCCTGGTGGTGGACAAGAACTCTCAGGTTGGCGGAAAGGCGATGACCCTTTCCAAAAATGGATTTCGCTACGAGTATTACCCTATCTGGCCGTGCCCCGGTGCGGAATCCCAAATCCACGCGGCGCTGAAGCTACTCGGAATAGGGGACCGGGTGGAGCTTATCCAGCCCGATCCCTTTGGACTCATGCACTATGAGACCCCATCCGGCGAGATAAGGACCATGATAATGCGTGGACCAGGTCACCCCATGGACCCGCAAGACCTCTTTAAACTTCTCGGTGTAGGGGAAGCCGACACTGAGGAAGTACTCCGACTGTTTGGGGAGGTTGCATTGATGGCTCCCCACGACCAGGATCTCCTGGACGATGTCTCCACGATAGAGTTCCTCGACCGCTACCGTATACCGAGATCCGTTTACTCCTTCTTCGCTACCCTCCAAAGCGAGGGCACCATCGAAGTTCCCAGCGATATCGCTTGCGCCTCAGAGGTGGTAAAGATATTCCAGCAGCTCGTCACCGGGGGCAGCGGGTGCTACCCGGCAGGCGGTCTCGGAGCAATGTACGAAGCCATAGCCGGGGCAGCTCAGGCAAACGGCAGTGATATCCTGCTGGAAACGAGGGTCGAGCGAATCGCGGTACTGAACGGACGAGTAGGCGGTGTTTTTACCGAGAAAGGTGCCTATTATGCCCCTATAGTTGTGAGCAATGCGGGTATCCAGCCGACGGTGCTTAAGCTTGTAGGCGAGGAGCACTTCGACAAGAGCTATGTGAACTACGTTAGGGACCTAGTCCCCAGTCTCGGCTTTGCCGGTGCCCGATATATCCTGAACAAGCCGGTACTGGAATATCCGGTTTACCTCTACTTCTCCGATAATACCGTGTCCACTACAGACCACATAATGAAGGCGAAATCCGGTCAAATGCCCGAGCAAATCTATGTGTTCATCTCAACCAATTCACTATTCCCGGGCATGGCGCCCCAGGGCAAGCAACTAGTTCACACTGGCCTCTCGTGCCCCGCCGACCCGAAGGTTGACCCCAAGACCTGGTTGGACAAGGTGGAGGCGGAGGTCGCAAGGATCTGGCCCGATGTCGTTAAGCACATTGAGGAGAGAGAGTACTATGGCTCGGCGCACATATCCGCTCTCAGCAGGGACTCAGTAGTTCCGGGTGCTGGTGGCGAGTGCATCGGTCTTGGGCAGATAGTAGGCCAGTGCGGCAAGCATAAACCGTCGGCGAAGGCCCCGATCATCGGACTTTTCTACGTCGGCGCCGATGCTGGAAGCACCGGTTTCTTTGCCAATAACCTGGCGGTAGCCTCCGGCCTGAACGTGGCTAAGATGGTTCTACAATACTTCAAGACGCATCCCGCTAAGACGGGATAGCGATCTGGGGCGCTTATCGGGTGCGCCAACTATAATATAGGAAAAAAGGAGGTAGAAAATGGCAGATAGACATGATGTGATCGTGGTAGGAGCGGGCCTGGGGGGGGTTGTCTGCGGTGCCTTGCTAGCCAAGTCAGGGCTCAAGGTCTTGGTGCTTGACAAGAATAATCGTGTCGGCGGTAAGCAGATGGGCATTTCGGTAAGAGGCTTTAAGGGTGAAATGTGGCCTACCTACGGGATACCTGTTGAATTGGGGCCTTTCGTGGATGCCTTCAGGCAGCTCGGAATAGAGTCCAAGCTTAATATCATGCTAAAAACGCAAGCACTGATGTATCGACGTCCAGGGGGGGAGTGGGTGACTATGGTAAACGTAGCGGGGAAACAGGAGAAGGACCCCACTGAGAACATGTTCAACTCGTGGCAACTGGATGCCAAGGAACGCGAGGTGTCCCTGGGGGTGCTGGCCGAAATGGCGCTATTGACCCCGGAGCAGTTGTATGAACTCGATGATGTGAGCGTTCAGCAATGGCTGGCTCAGCATGAGAATATACCACGCCCTCTCCGCGGTTTCTTTGCTGTACATGCTAATCTCATGTCGACCGGCATCTATGAACTGGTTGCCATGTCAGAGCTGGCAAGGATCATGGTGATATTCGGGAGCAGCACAACGGGCTACCCCAGGGGCGGCTACGCACGCCTGGTTGAGGACATAGTCGGTGTGCTCAAAGCCAACGGTGGCGAGGTGCGGACCAATGCAAGAGTGGAGAGGATCCTCGTCGATGATGGCAGTGTCACCGGCGTCGCTACAAAAGACAGGGTCTACAAGGCCCCGATCGTGGTGAGCAATGCCGGCATCCACCCCACGGTGCTCAAGCTAGTCGGGGAAGAGCACTTCGATAAGGGATATGTGAACTACGTAAAGGACATAGTTCCCAGCCTGGGATTCGCAAGCCAGCGCTACATTTTCAGCAAGCCGGTAATGGAGCACGGCGTATATATAGGCACATCCGAGGATAGCTTTTTAGACTCTGAGCGCCTGGACAGGATGGCGGAGGGGAAGTTCCCCGAGGTCCTATCTTTTTATGGGGTAGTTCCATCAAACTTCGACCCTGATATGGCGCCTCCGGGCAAACAGATGCTAGTGCTCGGTACCTGGTGCTCACCCGACCCGAAGGCCAAAGAGATAAAGGCGCTGCAGAAAAAGGTGGACCAGCAATTCGAGGAGATGTTCCCTGAAGCGGTTCCCTACATCGAATCGAGGGAAGGATATATGGGCCCGGCTCAGGTAGCAACCCTGAGCAGGGATCCCGTCCTGCCCGGCCTGGGGGGTGAGGCTGTGGGTCTGGCGGTGACCGTAGGTTACTGCGGCAAGAACAAGCCATTAGCCAAATCGCCTATATCCGGGCTCTTCTACGTGGGACACGATGCAGGCGGAAGAGCCTTCCTCGGTACACACCAGGCGGTGAGCTCCGGCTTGATGGTAGCACCGTTAGTACAAAAGTACTTTATTGAGAGGAAAGCAGTACACCGTCCACAACCATGAAACATACAGAAGGTAGATTCACGGGGCGCAAGGGCCTCAGCCTCTACTACCAGTGCTGGTTGCCAGCCACAGATCCCAAGGCGATCCTGCTAGTGGTCCACGGCTGGGCTGAGTACAGCGGGCGATATACAAACCTGGTCAACTACTTCGTGCCCGAAGGCTATGCCATCTGTGCCTTTGATCTTCGAGGGCATGGTAAGTCAGAAGGTCGGCGGGGCTATGTTGAGCGCTTCTCAGACTATCTAGACGACCTCAAAACATTCTTCGACATAGTGAAAAGTGAACACGGGGATACCAAGATTTTCCTTGTCGGCCATAGCATGGGAGCAATCATCGCTACTGCCTATACAGTTACAGTCTCTCATCAACAGGAGCTGGCCGGGCTCATAGTTTCTGGGGTAGGTGTTAAGCCGGGCTCTAGCCTGTCGTCCGCACTAATACCGTTGGCTCGGATACTGTCTCTACTGCTGCCGAGACTGGGTATAATGGTCCTCGATGCTTCTGCCATAAGCCAGGATAAGGCCGTCGTGGACGCCTACGTGAATGACCCACTGGTCTACCGGGGCAAGATCACCTGCCGTTTTGGTGCAGAGATGCTTGCGACACTGCGGAAACTGCCGTCCGAAATGCCAGAGATCAACCTGCCCATCTTGATTATGCACGGAACCGCTGACCGCTTGTGTGACCCAGAAGGAAGCCGGATTTTATATGAACGGGCCAACTCGAGAGACAAGACACTCAAGCTCTATGAGGGTTTCTATCACGAGATTTTCAATGAGCCGGGTCACAAGCAGGTGCTGGCTGACATGGAAGCGTGGTTAGCCGCTCGGATCTGATCGGACCGAAAGCTCCGAATCATCAGCAACCGGATATCTCAATCCCGGCACGGTTTGCTGCCATGCTCTGCTCAGGTAGCTGCTGCCGAAGGGGTGCAAGGACTCATTAAGTAGGTCCTGGAGGAAAAAACTAATAAAATGAAGCAGTATATTCTTGCGATAGACCAAGGTACCACAGGCACCACTGCCCTTTTAGTTGATCGTAATGGTCAGGTGCAGGGGCGTGGTTACGCGCAGATTGACCAGTACTATCCACAGCCAGGTTGGGTTGAGCAGGACCCGGCAGACATATGGCAGAAAACTTTACAGGCGATAGAACAGGCAAAGCGCAGTGCGAGCGCTAGCGATGCACATATTGCAGGCATTGGGATCGCCAACCAGCGCGAGACCACACTACTGATCAATAGAGAAACAGGTGAAGCGATAGGGCGTGCCATTGTATGGCAGTGCCGCCGGACAGCGCCCAGGTGTGACGAACTCAGAAGCCGTGGTCTGGCTGAAATGATACGTGCTAAGACAGGCCTGGTGCTGGACGCATACTTCTCGGGAACGAAGCTAGAGTGGATGTTGAGTAACATTGAGGGCGTTCGTCAACTCGCTGAACAGGGGAGAGTACTATTTGCTAATGTTGACACTTGGCTCGTCTGGAAACTCACCAGCGGGGCAGTCCATGCCACCGATGTTTCCAATGCATCGCGCACCATGTTCTTCAACCTCGATACATTAGATTGGGATGATGACCTGCTCCACCTATTCAGGATTCCTCGATCTATGCTCCCCGAGGTTAAACCTTCCAGTGGTGTTTTAGGCTACACACCCGGTGGCATTCCAGTTGCTGGTGTAGCTGGTGACCAGCAAGCTGCCCTTTTCGGCCAAGCTTGTTTTGAACCGGGCATGGTCAAAGTCACCCTCGGCACTGGTGCATTCGTGCTAATGAACATTGGAAAGGAGCCGGCACATTCGAAACACGGCTTGATAACCACCGTAGCCTGGGGCACCGATGGCACTGTGGAGTATGCGCTAGAAGGCAGCATTTTTGTTGCGGGCGCCGTTATCCAATGGCTGCGCGATGAATTGGGGATAATCGCTTATGAGGCGGAATCAGAGCAGCTAGCAAACGAGGTAGAGGATACAGGTGGAGTCTACTTCGTGCCTGCCTTCGTAGGGCTAGGGGCACCGCACTGGGACATGTACGCGAGGGGTACCATCGTAGGCTTGACCCAAGGCACTCGCAGGTGTCACCTGGTGAGAGCGGCTTTGGAGTCCATCGCCTACCAGGTATGTGACGTGGTAAGAGCTATGACAGCCGATTCAGGGCTGAGGCCAACCGAGATACGTGTGGACGGGGGGGCTGCCGCCAACAACTTCTTGACCCAGTTCCAGGCCGATATGCTTGGCATGAAGCTATCGCGGCCTCGATCGGTGGAGACTACAGCGCTGGGAGCAGCGTATCTGGCTGGGCTGGCAGTGGGGTTTTGGAAAGACCGTTCTGAGGTGGCGTTGCTTCGGGAGGTGGGTCAGTTCTTTATACCTGACGCGGAGCGGGAAAGACGTGAAGCTCTTTACCGGGGTTGGCGCAGGGCTCTGAGGCGCTCTAAACGGTGGCTGAGATAACGCCAATCACTATGAAGAGGGACCTCGATGCCGTTGCATCGGAGACCTTCGACCTCATCGTGGTAAGAGGGGGTATCATCGCCGCAGGTATTACCCGGGGTGCTGCCCTCCACGGCTTCCGTACCTTGCTTCCAGAGAAGGATGATTTCGCCTCAGCCATGAACCATCTGCTCTTCCCGGCTCATTCACGGGGGCTAGCGATACCTGCGGCGGCTTGAGTTCAGTCTGGTGTGTCAAAGAACTGATCGATTTGGAGGATGTGAGACGTTAAGTGCTGTGGGGGTATCCGGTAACCGACAGGTTTGATGCCGTGGGTGAAGAGAAAAGCTGGTATAAACCCCTTCTCGGCCAGACATCCTAGGTATCAGGCAAGTATTGTTCTTATAGCTGTCACGGCTAATACTTGGCTATGGGTGAGTTGTGGAAAACCGCTTCCCATCGCGCTTGCAAAGGATCTGCACCACATGGCCCCCGAATAGAGGCATGGCGGAACACCACCACCCGGCATCACCCACTGACCCGCCATGTAGAAATTGGCCAATCCGGGTAGCGTCCTGGGAATAAAGGTCATTATATTCTTAGCAGTTGGCAGCCAGCCCTCGTAGGCCCCCCTGTGATTCAGGGTGTAGCGCCAGGTGGTGTAGGGTGTGGCCACGTCGGTAACCTCCACCAGAGCCGAGACGCCGGGATAATGCACCTCCAGACATGACAAGATCTCCGCTGCAACCCGCTGCTTCTCGGCGTCGTAGCTCGGCCGGTCCTTTTGCAAGTCGTTCCAGAAGTCCCACTCCGTCTCGAACGTGGCTTGAATAACCGTCTTGCCAGGCGGAGCAAACTTTGAACCGTAGTTAAAAATACGAAGGATTAATTCTTGAATCGCCTGGTGGCCTATAGTGATGGGCTCATTAAGCATGATGAAGCTTATAGGGGGTACGTCGGGGAATTCCCGTGCCACGCCAAAGCTTACCATGACATAAGGGCGAATCAACGGCCAGCTCCGATACCGCTCTTCGATCTTCTTATCCAGGTAGCGTCCGCCCAGCATATTGAAGATCGTGCTGTACCCATCGGCAGCGGAGACTACCACATCGGAGCGGTGTTCGGTGCCATCGTCCAGACGTATACCGACAGCCTGGTCGTTCTCCACGAGGATCTCCCTCACTGTAGCTTTGTAGGTTCACCCGCCCGCCAAGGGCTTTGTATCTCTCCTCAATAGGCTGGACAAAGCCGGGGCATCCCTCTGCTAGTAGCCCCATTTGCCTATCATTGAGAAGTGCAAAGAGCATCAAGACGAACCAGACCGGTACCTCCGGCATGAACGCATTCACCAGGATCTGGCGCAATAGCGGGCTATGGACAGCTTGGACGTAGTCAGCCATTGATTTGGTATAGAAGCCCATGAAGGCCTTGGGGACTCTCCGTATGCCGATGACCCTCCCCGTGCCCCAGAACATTTTGAGGTAGTCTACGGTGCTCATCAACTCGGGCGGCTTGCCCATGCCTGCCTCAAATGATGTGCTAATATCCTTTATAGCACGGGCACTGGAGATCAAATCATCAATGAGCTTGGCATCGTCAGGGGCGATGGCCTTCAGGTCATTCGCAAGGCGATCCAGATCACAGGTTATGTCAATCTCAACCCCGCTAGCTTCGTCAATAAAGTGAAAAGCCGTAGTCATGTCGGTGCAGCAATTGTCCTGGGCAGTGCCCAACTCACGGTAAAGGTCGTAAATAGACTGGCCAGGTCTATGGCCCATAAGGAAATGAATACCACCATCAATAAGGTAGTCATTGCGCTTCCAGGCCGCAGCCACCCCACCCGGTTTGTTTGAATGCTCGAAGATGTGACTTCGATAGCCATTCATCTGTGCGTAACATCCAGTGGACAGGCCAGCAAGCCCGGCTCCAATGATGACAATCGATTTCTCAACCATTTCCCCCCTCCATCTCTCCAGTGGAATTCCACCCAGGGTTTTTTAGTCTTTACAGAGTAAGAGGCATTTGAGCGAAGGCAACAATGCAAGACAAACGCTCGAGGTGCTATGCTCTGTTGTGAAAAGCAAATAGCCGGCTTGTTACAGCGCTCCATACATAAGTCAATCTGTTTAAGCTAATCTTTGCCTTCTCTACATACAAGCCTTCTAAGCGGCATGGTAATCACGATTACTCTTGCGCCTTAAAATGGGCCACCGTTTTCACGATCCCTTCCTTCAGGGGGAGCTGGGGGCGCCAGCCCAGCTCCCGCTCCGCCTTGCTCCAGTCGAGGCATATCCGCTGAATCTCCCCGGGGCGAACCGAAGTATAGAGTGGAGCGCTATCGTAGCCAAGTGCCGCAGCGAGGGCATCGAAGATCTCCTGGTCTGAGGTCTCCACTCCGGTGCCTATATTGCAAATAGCGTTTTTCCCTTGCTCCATCGCTAAGAGATTCGCTGACACCACATCGGAGACATGGGTATAGTCGCGGGTCTTATCCCCCGAGCCGAAGATGGTGGGTCGTTCTCCCCCCAGCATCTGACGAGCGAAGATAGCGACAACGCCGGCCTCGCCAAGGGGGTTCTGCCTGGGACCATAAACATTGGGGTATCTGAGCACCACATAATTGAGCCCATACTGAAGGGCATACGAATGGAGATAGTGTTCTACGGTGTGCTTTGAAACCCCGTATTGGGAGGTAGGATTAATCGGGTGATTTTCGTCAACGGGCAAATATTGAGGTTCGCCATAGACTGCTCCACCGGATGAGGCATAGATAAAATTTCTCACCCCATAGCGAACCGCATTAACGATGACATTGAGGCTGCCTAAAATGTTTTCCTGGGCATCGAAGAGCGGCTCGGCAACCGACCTCCTTAGGTCTATTTGGGCGGCATGATGGCTGACGATATCCGGCCTTTCCCGCTCAAAGATATCCGCTAGCCCTAAATCACCGACGCTCAGCTCATAGAGCTCTGTTTTGGGATTAACATTCTCCCGGCATCCCGTAGATAGGTTATCGACTACCACCACCTCATCGCCCCGCTCAATTAAGGCATCAACCAGGTGGGACCCGATAAAACCAGCTCCTCCGGTGACCAGGATCTTCAAGTTTTCCCTCCCTGGTTAAAAAGCTGACGCTGGGGCCCGAGATACTTTAAACCCTCTAGGATGGCTTTGCCATGCCAGTCAAAGGATAGCTCAGGCGACTGAAGCAGCGATTCATGGATCCCCTTTGACGTAGTGAGATGAAATAGGTAATCGATCTGGAGGTCAGTAAGCCTCTCGTAGAGGCAGCGAGCGAAGTAACCAATCCGCAGCTCCCACCCGATCTTCTCCTGCCATGCCTCTTGATAGCCGGAGAAGAGCTTTTCGGAGAAGATATCGGTGGCGAGCGCCTGGTGCAGGGTATCGCTGGCCATCTCAGCGCACAGTAGGCCATAATACACCCCGCCGCCGGTGGTAGGTTTCACCTGCCCTGCGGCATCGCCCACTACGATCACCCTTTCTCGATATGTTTTGGGCAGTGGCTTCAGCGGAATGCCTCTATAGGTGATCTTGGCCTCGGGTGAAGCTATCCTACCCTGTTGAAACAGCGTGGCCAGAAGCATCTTGAGATGCTTACCCGGTTTTCTCCGGGAGAAGAGTCCAACAAGTGCCCGTTTTGTAGCAGTGGGTACAAACCAGGCAAAAAATCCCGGAGCCACACCCT
>Ga0209986_10002931_pt1 | contig 15229 bp, 12 predicted proteins | sample BlataG_FD_183168 | JGI IMG/M metagenome (GOLD analysis project Ga0209986, IMG submission 183168) | Deep subsurface microbial communities from Black Sea to uncover new lineages of life (NeLLi) - Black_00105 metaG (SPAdes) (version 2) | ecosystem: Environmental > Aquatic > Marine > Oceanic >...
ATAACTGACTCCAAATAGGGAACCTACAATTTGCTCCATACTAACTCATCTTTCGGCAAGTAGGGAAACCAGCTTCCGCTGGCAATTTCCCGGATCAGACACTGGAGTAATTCCTGCTGGGAATCGCTAAAGGTCTGATTCATCTCGAAGATAGAATACCAAACTGGCAAGGTGCTTGCAACCCGCCGACGATTTTGAGCTTACGCCTCAGCATTCCTCAACTAGCCAGAGGACACACGCTATATTTTCCCTCATCGGCCTACCCCCTAGGCAAGGCTGGTTATGTATTGGACTTCTTGAATTGCACGAAATGACGGGATGTTCATTAAAGGCGTGATGGGAAAATAAACTCGGCAATTTTTCACTGGTATGTCTTCCTTAACTCACTGCCAATTATGTTGACAGAATCTTACTCAAGCCATATAGTAAGAATTGTGGCAGAGATAAGCCAGAGTGGGAAGCTGAGGGCTAATGCCACAGGCACCGAGCTGGTCTGGGAAGGCAAGCGCACTCAAGTAGAGCGCGTCCCGTTGCCCTTTCAGGTCATTGAGACTATAAATCAATCCCGAGCTACGAGGGAGCAGACGCCGCTGCTTGCTGGCTTACCACCACTGCCGCTTTTTGAAGGTGCGATAAGTAATAAATATGTCTGGCGCAATAAGCTCATCTGGGGCGATAATAAGTATGTCCTGGCTTCTCTTCTGAAAGAAGGCTTTGCCGGTAAGCTCAACCTTATCTATATTGACCCACCTTTTGATACAGGCGATGATTTCAGCTTCAGGGTCAAGGTAGGCGACGAGGAGCTGGTCAAACAGCCCTCTATCATCGAGCAGAAAGCCTACAACGATACCTGGGGCAAAGGCACCGATTCCTACCTGCAGATGATGTATGAGCGATTGGTCTTGATGCGAGAGTTACTGGCTGATAACGGCTCAATTTATGTCCACCTTGACTGGCATGTAGGGCACTATGTCAAGATTATCATGGATGAGATTTTCGGGAAGGAGAATTTTAGGAACGAAATTGTTTGGAAAAGGACAAGTAACCCAAAAGGATCACAATTCGGAATTAATCAATATGGTATTTCAACTGACACGATCTTCTGGTATTCAAAAAGCAGAGATGCGATATTTAATTTACAGTCTGTAAAAAGGTTGCTTAGCGAAGAAGAGATTAACGATAAATACAATAATAACGATGACAAAGGAAGGTATTATCCAGGACCAGTTTTAAGATCAGCTTCTATGGGAGCAAGACCAAATTTAGTTTATGAATATAAAGGTTTTACTCCTGGTTTTTTTGGGTGGAGAATGACCAAAGATAAATTAATGGAGTTAGATAAAAATGGTAATTTAGGATGGGCTTCTACTGGACAACCATTTAGAAAACTTAGACCAACAGATGATGAAGGAAATCCTTTGTTTAATTTATGGGATGATATCAATAGATTGTATGCAGGAGTTGAATTTCTAAACTATCATACCCAAAAGCCCGAAGCTCTTTTAGACCGTATCGTTAAAGCATCCTCCAACCCCGGTGATCTGGTGGCTGACTTCTTCTGCGGCTCGGGGACAACACTGGCGGTGGCGGAGAAGTTGGGTAGGCGCTGGCTCGGCTGCGATTTGGGGAGGTTTGCCATTCATACCACAAGAAAGCGTCTGCTGGATATTCCAGACTGCCAGCCTTTTGAAATCCTGAATCTGGGTAAATATGAGCGAAAATACTGGCAGATGAATGGAATAAGCGGTCGGCAGAAAGACAACCAGAAGGCTATCTTTGAATACCTGGCTTTTATCGTTAAGCTTTACCACGCCGAGCCGGTCATCGGCTTCAGCCACCTTCACGGCAGAAAAGCGGGCAGAATGGTTCATGTCGGTGCCACCGATGCTCCGGTTACCTTCTCTGAAATCACAGAGGCTTTAGAAGAATGCTCAGCCAATAAGTTGACGGCTCTGGATGTTCTGGGTTGGGAGTGGGAGATGGGGCTTCATGATGTTGTTGGCAATGAAGCCAGGCGGCGAGGTATAGACCTGCGTCTGCTTAACATCCCTAGAGAGGTCATGGACAAGCGGGCGGTGGAAGCCGGCGATGTCCATTTCTATGAACTGGCTTATCTTGAAACCGAAGTCAGACAACAGGGAACAGAGGTTCAAATAGCGCTCAAGGATTTTATTATCCCCAGTTTGGAGCTTGTCCCCCTTGAGGTACGAGATAAAGTCAAGAAATGGTCAGATTACGTTGACTACTGGGCGGTTGACTGGGACTTCAAAGAAGACACCTTTCACAACCAGTGGCAGTCATATCGCACCCGGAAACATTCAACGCTGGCTACTGAAAGCGACTGGCATAACTATCCCAGCCCGGGCACTTATAAGCTATTGGTAAAAGTAGTAGACATCTTCGGCAACGACACCACCAAGCTGTTGGAGGTTAAGGTATAGTGAAGCTTCTTAATCCGTATGCTATACCCACTCAGCATCGTCCTACCGTTGCTTACCTGGTGTCCAAGCTCCGGCAAAGGGTGGATGGCTGGCGAGCCCAGGACTATCCCGGCGTCTCTGACACTACACGCCGACTGCTAACCTACTGGTTCTTTGAAGACCACCGCAGCCCTGATGGTAAGCCCTTTAGCTACTATTTCTGCCAGCGTGAAGCCATCGAAACACTTATCTATTGCTACGAGGTAGCCCAAGCCCACTCCTTTGCTAAACTGATGCAGGATTTTGGTAGTAGCGGGGGTGTTTACTATGACCCCACCGCAGACCGCTTTCCACGCTATGTTTTCAAGATGGCAACCGGCTCAGGTAAGACTAAAGTGATGAGCCTGGCAATGGTCTGGTCATATTTCCATAGTGTTAAAGAGCCGAATTCACCTTTAGCTAAGACCTTTCTTCTCATCGCACCCAATGTCATTGTCTTTGAAAGACTAAAACAGGACTTTGCTGACGGCAAGATTTTCAGGGAAGACCAAGACCCACTTGTCCCGCCTGAGTGGGCATCTGATTGGCAAATGCGAGTTGTTCTTCAAGATGAGCCAGCCCCAGCCACTACGCTTGGCACACTCTACCTGACCAATGTCCAGCGCCTCTATGAGCGGGAGCCAAAAGAAGAGGCTAATCCGGTTGAAGTTATGCTTGGTCCTAAACCAAAACTTGAGATTAAAGTCTCTGCCGCAGAGCTTATTGACCGCATTCTGGGTCATTCTGACCTGATGGTTCTTAACGATGAAGCCCACCATGTCCATGATGAGGACTTGGTATGGTATCAGACCATTGTAAAGCTTCACGACCAACTCCAGAGCCGGGGAGCGCCAGGGCTAGTTGCCCAACTGGACTTCTCGGCCACACCAAAGACTCAACAGGGAAGGCTCTTTCCCCAGATAATAGTTGACTACCCTCTAGCTCAGGCTATTCAAGATGGCATTGTTAAACAGCCTATACTGGGTGAAATCGGCGGACCGGTGCAAATACCTAGCAATGACGCCTCGGTACGCTATCGCCAGTGGATAGACGCCGGCATTGCCAAATGGCGAGACTACTGGGCTGACCTCCAGGGTAACAAAAAAAGTGGTAAGAAACCAGTCCTTTTTGTTATGACCGAGGATACCCAGTCAGCAGACGATATTAGAGATTATTTAGAGACACTGCCAGACTTGAGTAACCACATACTTACTATCCACACCGATAAGAAAGGCGAGATTACCAAGAAAGAGCTTGAGGCTGCTCGCCAAGCCAGCCGTGAGGTTGACAGTGACCAGAATCCCTACCGGGTTATTGTAAGTGTCCTTATGCTACGGGAAGGCTGGGATGTAAGAAATGTGGTAGTCATTGTCCCATTGCGCCCTTACACCGCTAAAGCTAACATCCTTCCTGAGCAGACACTAGGCAGAGGTCTGCGTCGTATGACTGGACCAGGCTCAGGCTTTGAAGAGAGAGTTATAGTTGTTGAGCATGATGCCTTTCGCGACTTCTGGGATAAAGAGATAAAGGAGGAGGGGCTGGAGATTGAGCGTGACCGTCTGGAGAATGTCCGCATTGATATTAAGACTATTATTGTAGAATCAACAAAACTTGAGTTCGATGTAGAGATTCCCCAGCTATCCCCGGTACTCAGCCGTTCGGTAGCCGCCTTAAAAGACCTTGGCTTAGACAAGATACCAAAGCGGACTATTAGCTTGCCTAGCGGTTATCTGGTGAAGGAAGATATTATTCACTATACCGGTCGCCACATGCTAACTAGGGAAATAGTGGAGGAAAAAGATTTACTCATCCCCTTTCCAGACCAACCTGAAGGAGTGATAGCTTATTTTAGTCAGATGATTCTGAAGGAAGCACGAATGCCAGGGCGCTTTGCTGAACTGGTGCCATTGGTCAAAGAATATATTCGTACTATTCTCTTCGGACACGAGATTGACCTAAATAGTCCAGCCGTATTACGCCGTCTCAGCGAACCTGACGCCCGGCAGATAATTATCACTGTCTTTGCTCAAGCCATAAATAACCTAACTATAGAGTCACACCCCGTACATATTCAGGGAAACCCCATCAAGTTGAGTGGTACCAATGCTTTCCCCTGGACCAAGGGGACATATCCAGCGCACAAGACGATATTCAATCTGGTTGCCTGTGACTCTCATTATGAAGCTGAGTTTGCTGCCTTTCTTGACGGCGTACCAGATGTGGCAGCCTTTGCCAAAAACACTGAAGCTACTCACTTTGCTATTGAATACTTAAGTTCTCAGGGTGGCGTCCGCTACTACTATCCTGATTTCATAGTCAGGCTTGTCCATGGTGAGATGTTTTTGGTAGAGACCAAGGGACTTGAGGATATAGAGGTAGCTCGAAAAGATGCTCGGGCTACTAAATGGTGTCAGGATGCTGCTGCGCTCACCGGGGTATCCTGGCACTATATAAAGGTTCCGGAAAATGTTTTTCGCTCCACTACAGCCACGACCTTCGAGCAGCTTTATCACCACGCCCTAGCGGCAACTCAGCTATAGCTCTGCCTGCTATATGAACTATAATAAATTCCAGGGACACCATACTAATTAGGCCTGCTACAAATTAGGTATTATGTCCCTAAATACCAGCAACAGATTCCTTTAACATAGATGTTCAGGCTCTGCAGCGTGGCAATCCGGCGATTATTATTTCTTTTTACTGCCACGGTCTCTCTCCGTCTGAGACAGGGTTTCCTCTTCTAGAATCTCGAGGATTTTTTTCGCCGCGTAGGCTTTGTTCCGCTTGGCACCGGTAATCTCGGCTAGAATACCTTCTTCTATCAGGGCCCTAATGGCTTTCTGGGCAGCGGGAAATGTCACTTTAAGATACTCCTGCACAACCCTAGTATTTAATACTGGCCTCAAAAAGATGAGTTCCACAAGCTCCACTGCCGTCGGCGGTAAGCGTTTTCCCAGGCTGGTTTGATAATAAGTGCGGTGAAGGTCTAAAAGTTGGCGGGCTCGCCAGACAGCATCATCCGATTGCTCAACTACTGCCTGCAAGAAAAACTCTATCCACTGTCGCCAAGCACCTCGCTGACTGACTTCCAGAAGACGGTCATAGTATTCCTGGCGATGGCGCTCAAAGAAGGCGCTGAGATAGAGCAGGGGCTTATTGAGAATGCTGCGCTGGCAGAGAAAAAGCGTAATGAGAAGCCGCCCGATACGCCCATTACCATCGAGGAAGGGATGAATAGTCTCAAACTGGTAATGGATTAGAGCCAGTTCGACCAGTGGGGGTAACTGTGTATCGGCGTGCAGGAATTTTTCCAATTGGTCAAGGGCTTCCTTCATTTCTGCCACGGGTGGAGGCACAAAGGTAGCGTCATTTAAGGTACACCCTGGGGAACCAATCCAGTTCTGGGCTTGTCTGAACTCCCCGGCGGTAGCCCGTTCCCCACGCACTCCCTCCATAAGAATAGCATGTAACTCACGTATGAGCCTTAAACTCAAAGGCAACTCCTCCAAACGTTTCAGTCCGTACTCCATGGCACGGACATAGTTCTGCACTTCCCTTACATCTCTCTGTTTCTCAGCCCTGGTAGCTTCAAACAGGAGTAGGTCAGAAAGTGATGACTGTGTGCCCTCAATGCGAGACGAAAGGACAGCTTCCTTCCTGATGAAAGGGTAAATGAGCAGATGGGGGTTAAGCAAAGTCTCACCAAGACCGGAGAGAGTCCCCAGAGCCAGGTCAGCTTTGGATGTCAGTGATACCAGAGGATTATCCCAAGCGAGTTGCGGGGGCAAGGGGTTGGGCACAAAAGCCCGGTACCCGTCTATAGCACGTACCAATCTGCCGGAAGGGCTATTTCTAAACAGAGCAGTATCCATATTAAACGCTGGTTTAGTAAGTTTTCTCCTTATTAAACAAAATGCCTGTTTTGTTTAATAATAGCACCGGTTGTAGATAATTGGCAAGCCTTTACAGTTCCCCAGAGATTGCCACACCCTGACAAGTCAGGGCTCGCAATGACACGCCGGTAGGGGCGAGAATTCCAGGGACACCATACCAATCAGGCCTACTACAAATCGGGTATTATGTCCCCCGAATATAGGTAACAATCTGGCGGTTTGTTCAGCGTCAGAGAGCAGGTGCAGAGCGCCGTCATTATCGTCAGGCTTGGCTCCTGGCTATAGCGTCTGCTTTTTCTATGAACTTCTCTGCTGAAGCAATAACCGCTTTAGCTCCAGACTGAGAAAATTCAGCCTCATAATCGGCAGCTTGACGGAGGTTCATGGCATTGAGGAAGTCCCGAACTAACTGAGCGTCCATTTTACTTTCGTCCACAAATAACGCCCTCAAAGCTACAGCCAGACAGTAGTGGCTCTTTTCACGGTAGCCCTGGGAGTAGACAAGCGCTCTGGCAGCGTGAAACATCGCATAATAGCCTTGAATAGTTGACCACTTGTATCGCTCATTTTCATAACCTGCTTTTGCATCTGACAAGTCATTTCTGGCGACTGAGAGCTCCTTCTTAACCAGTTTTTTGCCTCTGGCAAAGGACACAATCTTCTTGCTTTCGAGACACTGTTTAAACTCTTGATTCACTTCTAGCCCTTTCCCATAATACTATGCCACGCTCAACTTCTTCCATGAAAGTCTGCTCTGCTTCCCCTCCCTCTAGTAGCTCGACAGGCGTTCTAATCACTGACTGAATATTAATATTCTCAAATCCCCTCGGGAATTTGAAACTACTGATAACATTTGACACGTCCTCTTTGTTGTTAGATACGACGAATAAATCTAAATCACTCTCCGAATTATCCGTCCCAAGAGCACAACTGCCGTATAATATTATGCGGCTTGACATCTTCTTCAGTTCTTCTACTAGCGGTTCAACCAGCATGAGATTTACCATTTTTTTGAACTCCGTAAGGGCGGCAGTCGAGGAATCAATAGAATAGAAATACATTTTCCCCTCTCGTCGGCGCTTAATTGCACCAGCAGAATATAAGTCTTTGACGGCACGGTGTGCCGAGCCATAACCTATGCCAAGCTTGCGGGCGATTTCTCTTTCATAGAATTCCCTATCCGCGAACTTGGCAAGAAAGCTAAGGACTCTTTGGTTAACTGTAACAATAATATGTGTGCTCAACATCAGGCAATCGCTCCAATAAGGGAGTATATACTCATTATAGGGAGTGATAGTAGGGAAGTCAAGAGCTAGTACACGATTATAGCAATGGCCTAAGTATTGCATTTTAGCGGTTTGTTCAGTCCAGAAGTGCCCACTTGGTACTGATAACATTTACCCCAATTCCGGAATTATCACGAAGATGCTTAATTTACTAAAGGACACTCTGAGCATCTGCCCTCTCGGCAGTAGTTCCTGAAGACATGAATGAGCCCTTGCTGTTGACAGGCAGTGAAATCAAGAGATTCTTCAATGCCAAGCTGCTTCTTCATATGCCGTGTTATACAATTCTCAGCCAATTTGGGATGGTTACGGTAGAGCTCTATAGCGTTCTCTGTCAGCTTCGCCTCATTGGCTAATTCTCCCCAGGAAAAGGCAAAGGGCAATATCACGTTTACTATAATTTCACCTGCTTTGCTATTTCCCAAAAGAGCCGATATTTTTGTTTTACTTCTGACGTCAAAATCGAAATGGTCCCGCCAGTAGCCATCGCCAGCCACAGTCAGGCCGTTCTCCAGCACGCGGTGCCCACCGGGCGTAGGTGCTTCCTTCACTAGCTGCAATATCCCTGCTAACAGTTTTCCTTGGCAGTAACGCTCAAGAAGGTAGCTCTGGGCGACAATGCGTCGCACTGGAGAATTGTTGGGATATATGTGTGTGAAATTCCAGTCACCTTCCTTCATGGTTTTAACTTTTTTACCCGCCGACTGCCATATTTGCTCCAATTCCTGGACTTCTTTTTCCCTGGCAAACTTTCCTTGCCATCTTTGAGAAGGTAATAATCCGGCTGTGCCTAACAACAAAGCTTGCTTCGTGGCCAAGCCTTCTCGGGATTCGATGGAATTGAGGGGCATTCTGTCAGCAAGGTCTTCAAAGGGCTTTGTGTTTTTAGCGTAACCCAGAGCTCTCATCATGCCTCGGAAAAGCGCCTGCCCCGTCTCCTCTTTCTGAGTTCCGTTGGAATCGGGGCGAAGAATCTCGGTTTGAAAATGCATCGCCTTCTGTTTAAACCTTTCTTCGCCGGCAGAATTCAATAGCTTTCTCAAAGTTTGTCTGTCCATGTGGTTCAATATTTGGAAGCAAGGGAGCTGGTGAGGCAGTAAATAGGCTTGGTGCTGCAATGCCTGCGCCAGACATAGGACGGGAACCGCTTTGCCATTTTGTAGTAAGGTAGGTGGGTGACGATCGTGCCACAGCACAGTATGAAGGATGATATTATTATATTCAGCATCAGCATGATGCTTATGGCTATACCAATCGCCGGATTTAACGTGAATCTCAACATCCCCTTGCATCAAATTAGATTTGCTCACGATAACTGCATCGCGAAAATCGGGACCGTGATCACCATTGGCCCGCCCGGGGTAGATTATCTCGATTGGCTTACCTTCCGTGGAAGTCAGCTCTTTTCCTACAACCTGCTGCCATATTAGAGCCACCTGCTTTTCCGAGAGCTTTATCCGATTACGTGTAACCATGGCACAAAAAATTACTTGCCGCGCCGACCTTAATCTGATTCATCATGCTTCTGTTCAGCTCTGTAAGTAAAGCCGCTACGCTCAGCAACTATGCTGAGCAAGGTAGCCGATGCTCCGCGAGGGCGATACATTCCCTTTTCCCATTCACTGATTGTTTGCTGACGCGTGCCTAATTCCTCGGCTAGCTTTACCTGTGTTAGGTTTAGATGTTGCCTCAGTGCCTTGATATCTTCTTTACTCCATTGTCTTTTTTTTCTTTTATTCCGCTCCATCACTTAGGATTATACACGATTTAGTGTAAAAATTCAAGAATAATTTACCAGATTTTAGGAAAACCTTCTTGCATTTTGCATTTTTGGGTTTTCTTGATATAATAGAAAGTTAGCAATCTCAAGGACAGAGTGCTAAAATAAATTCAGGAAAGGAGGGAACATGGTTAAAATTGAACCTTTGGGAGACAGGGTAGTGATAAAACCCACAGCCAAGGAAGATGTAAGCAAAGGAGGGATAGTTTTACCAGATACAGCTAAAGAGAAGCCCCAGGAGGGGAAAATTATTGCTGTCGGTCCAGGCAGGTTGACTGAAGATGGCAAACGTATTGCCATGGAGGTGAAGAAGGGAGACAAGGTTATTTATTCCAAATATGCTGGCACTGAGTTTAAGCTGGACGACGAAGAGCTGGTTATCATGCGTGAAGGCGATATTCTGGCTAAGAAAAGTTAATAATAAATAAAAAAGGAGGTGAGCCAAATGGCAAAACAAATCATTTTCGGCGAGGAAGCGAGGAAATCATTAAAGAAAGGCGTAGATACCCTGACTGCTGCGATCAGGGTGACTCTGGGCCCCCGTGGGCGACCCGTGGCGCTGGATAAGAAATGGGGTGCTCCTTCAGTGCTTAACGACGGCGTTTCTATAGCCAAGGAAATAGAGTTGCCTGACCCGTTTGAGAATATGGGGGTGCAGCTAGTAAAGCAGGCAGCCACTAAGACCAATGACCAATGTGGTGATGGCACCAGTACATCCACTATTATAGCTCAGGCCATCATTAGTGAGGGCTTCAAGAACATCGCTGCTGGAGCTGATTCCATGGCTCTAAAACGTGGGGTTGAGAAAGGGGTAGAAGCCATAGTTGAGGAGCTCAAAAAAATGTCAATACCGGTAGCTGGTAAAGAGCAGGTAGCTCAGGTAGCCGCTATATCGGCTATTGACCAGGAAATTGGCAACTTAATTGCTGACGTTATGGAAAAGGTGGGCAAGGATGGTGTTATCACCGTCGAAGAAGGCAAAGGGCTGCAATTCGAGACTGAATTTGTCGAGGGTATGAAGTTCGATCGCGGCTACATCAGCCCTTATTTCATCACCAACGCTGAACAAATGAGGGCAGAACTAGAAGACCCCTATATCCTCATCACTGATAAGAAGATTTCTGCTATAAACGATATATTGCCGGCACTGGAAAAGATTGTTCAAATATCCAAGAATCTGGTTATTATTGCTGAGGATATCGAAGGCGAATCCCTGGCTACGTTAGTGGTTAATAAATTAAGGGGCACTCTATCTCCGCTGGCGATAAAGGCACCCGGCTTTGGTGACAGGAGAAAGGCCATGCTTCAGGATATAGCTGTTCTTACCGGAGGCACTGTTATATCTGAAGAAATCGGCAGGAAGCTTGATTCGATAACCGTGGAGGATTTAGGGCGAGCCAGAAAAGTGATTGCCGATAAGGATAACACCACTATTGTTGAAGGTAAGGGTGAGACAAAAGAGATTGAAGCTCGAATCAAACAAATCAGGACTGAGATAGATATAAGCACATCGGATTATGATAAGGAAAAATTACAGGAAAGACTGGCTAAATTAGCAGGTGGCGTGGCGGTGATTAAGGTAGGTGGGGCTACGGAAACAGAGCTTAAAGAGAAAAAGCACCGTGTAGAGGATGCCTTGTCAGCTACTCGAGCTGCTGTAGAAGAAGGTATCCTGCCTGGCGGTGGTGTTGCTCTTCTCAACGCCTTATCAGCCTTGAAGAAGCTCAAGATGGGGGGTGATGAGGCTACCGGTGTGAATCTCTTGAAACGAGCTCTAGAAGAGCCTCTGAGGTGTATTGCTACAAATAGCGGCAGAGAAGCATCAGTGATAGTAAATAGTGTGAAGGAAAGCAAGCCTGGCATAGGCTATGATGCATTCAAAGACGAACTAGGTGTAAATATGGTAGAGAGAGGTATTGTTGACCCGCTCAAGGTCACGAGAAGTGCTCTCCAGAATGCTGCCAGCATTGCCTGCATGATTCTAACCACGGAATCTTTGGTGACTGATATTCCTGAGAAGGAAAAGATGCCGGCGATGCCAGGAGGAGGATATCCAGAATATTAAGTAGCCACTGACTGCTCTAGTAATAGCAGAAAGAACCGCCTTATGGCGGTTCTTTCTTTACGCCATTAGACCTTAAGCAATTGCCTTAAAGACTGTTCCTTGATAAGAATGTCTACCTTACTTGGTCCTGTTACAGCCAAATTAAGCCCACTATCGGTTAGAATCTCTTGGGCCACTTCTTCTAGCTCACCTAAGGTAATGGCATCCACAATAGCAATAACATTGTCTATGTCGAGGATTTGCCGTGTTAATACTTCCTGTCCACCGTACCATAACGCTACATTTTGGCTGTCCTCAAACCGTAGATACAATCTTCCTTTTGACAATTCCTTAGCCCTGGTAAGCTCAGCGGCGGTAATTTCCTGTTTAACCTTCGACACCTCTTCAAGGATAGCAGCAAGAGCAATCTCTACCTTCTCGGGGTCAATGCCGGCATAAATAGCAAATGACCCGGAGTTGAGGAAATGCTCGGTGTAACTGTGAATATCATAGGCTAGCCCTTTACGTTCTCGTATCTCCGTAAATAGGCGGCTGCTCATGCCACCGCCAAGCACTGTGTTAAACAAGTCAATGGTAAAACGTTGTGGGTGGGAGCGAGAAAAGCCGTGAACAGCGAGGCAAAGGTGCGCTTGCTCGATATCTTTGGGCTCAATACGCAACCTGGCTTCCGTTTGCTTGTCATCAGTTATATAGCCAGTAATTAGCTCCCCGGCAGCCCATTTATTAAACAGGGGCTCGATTTGAGCCATTGCCTCTTCATGCTGTATGTTGCCAGCAATGCTAAGCACGGTGTTATTGGGCATATATCTGCGAGCAACGTAGTTTAAAAGTTGTTCCCTTGTTAGCGAAGATACAGTTTCCTTGTATCCGATGACCTCGCGCCCCAGGGGTTGCTCTGGCCATAACAGCTCGTCTATGAGCATGCTTATCCTTTGCTGAGGAAGGTCCAGGTTCATATTGATTTCCTCGCTGATAATCCGCCGCTCTTGCTCTATTTCTTTGCTATCAAAGAGAGAATTGAGCAAGAGGTCAGATAGCACGTCAAGGGCGATGGGGAAGTGAGGCTTAGCAACCTTACACCAGAAGATAGTTAATTCCTTGTCTGTGCCAGCATTGATTATGCCACCAACGCCTTCAATATCCTGAGTTATTTCCTTGGACGTTGGTCGCCGCTGTGTGCCTTTGAAGAATAAATGCTCGGCGAAGTGGGAGATGCCCGCCTCTTCTTCACTTTCGTAGCAGGAGCCAGCACCCACGAGGATTGCAAGGCATACTGAGCGGCTATGGGGCATAGTACTGGTGATAACTCTCAAGCCATTATCGAGCACAGTCTTAGTGTACATTGTCAATAAGTTTACTTTACCTCCTGCTCTCAGTCAATGAAACTCTGCTGCCTCCTGACGTTTAATTCTTCTCTCCTCATGGTATAATTGGCAGTATGTTCAAACCGGGGAAAGGAGAATATGACAATCGCAGGTAAAAACCCTGATGAAATCGGGGCTGTCCAGATTGAGAGGCTTGAGCTGGGTCCCTTCGGCACTAATGCCTACATTGTAACCTGTCGAAAAACGCAAAGTAGTGTGCTAATAGATGCTCCTGCGGAGGCGCATATAATCATAGACAGATTGAAAAATACCACGCCCAAATACATACTGTTGACTCATAACCACATGGACCATGTCGGTGCTCTTGCCCAATTGCGGAATGAACTGAAGGTTCCCCTGGCTGCCCATGCTGCAGATACAGGGAACCTGGTGCCGTCACCAGAGATGTTATTAAGTGACGGTGATACGGTTTCGGTGGGAAACCTTAAGCTTACGGTGCTGCATACCCCGGGGCATACTCCGGGCAGTTTATGCTTCAGGGTCGGGCGCTGCTTGATATCGGGAGATACCATTTTCCCCGGAGGGCCGGGTAAGACAAGCTCTCCAGCAGATTTTAAGAAGATAATCAAATCTATAACCGATAAAATCTTTGTATTGCCGGACGATACTCAGATATACCCTGGCCATGGTGATTCTACCGTGTTAAAAAAGGAAAAAGATGAGTTTGCTGTCTTTGCCTCTCGACCGTATGATTCTCACCTGTGCGGCGATGTGCGCTGGCTTTCAACTTAGTTAGTGTCTGTTAGTAGTACCCAATTGCTCTGCGCCGCCCGCATCTTTTGACAGGACCTCTATGACTAACTATACTGAGAACACAAAAAGGGGAAATGACTATCATCAACGAATTCGTTAAATCGCATCCGCAATCAAAACAGTTACACGAAAAGGCACTAAATCACTTTGCCGCCAATGGGGTTACCCACGTCAGTCGTATGTGGAATCCCTTTGGTCCTTATATGACTCATGCTCAAGGTTGCAAGATTTGGGACGTAGATGGACGTGAATACATCGAGTATAGAAACGGCCATGGTGCCCTGATACTGGGGCATGGCCACCCAGCGATAATAAAGGCGATGCAGGACCAGATGACTGCTGGGACCCTCTATAGTGCCTCCCACGAACTGGAAATTGAGTGGGCGGAGCTTATAAAGAGCATGGTGCCAACTGCGGAGAGAGTCGAGTTTTTTGCCTGTGGGCAAGAAGCCAATATGATGGGGATAAGAATTGCCCGGGCTTTTACCGGTAGAACAAAAATACTCAGGTTTGAGGAGAACTTCCATGGCTGGGCTGACGAACTGATAGCCCCTGGTACACCGGGCGTAGTTAACACAGAGGTCAAGGTAATACCGATGCATGACTTCGAAGTGCTGGAAGAGGAGTTGGCCACGGAGCAGTATGCCATAGTCCTTACCGAGGGCGGGGGTGCCCGCATGGCTGGCCAAGTTCCCTGGGAACCTGATTTCGTTCGTGCCGTGGGCTCCATGGCAAAAAAGTATGGCACTATTTGGCTTCTGGATGAGGTGGTTACCGGCTTCCGTGATGGACCCGCTGGCTGGGGTGGCCTCATGGGGTTAAAGCCCGATTTGACCAGCTTCGGCAAGACTGTGGCGGGCGGAATGCCGGCCGGCGTCTTAACCGGTCAAGCCGATATTATGGGTATGCTGACACCCAAGGCGGATGAACCGTGGATTCCTCACTCCGGAACCTGGAATGCAATGCCTATAGTGTGTGCCGCTGGTATTGCTGCCTGCAAGCTCCTCAAGGACGGTTCGGTGCAGAAGCAGGTTAACGAAATGGGGGCTTATATGCGGCAGACCGGCAATAAAGCGCTGCAAGAGTGCGGGTATAACTGGCGTCTATACGGCCGGTCTATTATCCATATTTACTTCGGTCCCGTTGATTTCGAAGCGGATGGTGCCGGCAATCCGCCCACCAAGGACATCAAGAAGATGCTAGCCGGGAGCGAGGAAAAGCACAAACTGGGTGTGTACCTTCTTCATCATGGCGTCCACACGCACCAGGGGAGACTGTTCATACTGTCAATGGCTCACACTAAAGAAGATATCGATAAGACGATCAATGCTCTAGTCAAGGCTATCGGCGACGCAATGATTGATGGTGCTATTGGGACACTACCCGCCGCGTGTTAGATGTTTGTATTCAGGGACGCACTCTCACCGCTCGGTTGTTGACAGGGGTAACCTATAATATTAGACTGGTGCTGCAGTAAAGTAGTAAGAAGGCAAGGAACAGACTATACACTGGTTGGGTCTTATGTATGAAGATCCTAAAGAGGTAAGGGCGCTTATTCGGCGGGGTGAGCTAGTTCGGTACACGGCCGGTTTGGCCCCGGGCTATGCT
>Ga0209986_10002932_pt1 | contig 15228 bp, 17 predicted proteins | sample BlataG_FD_183168 | JGI IMG/M metagenome (GOLD analysis project Ga0209986, IMG submission 183168) | Deep subsurface microbial communities from Black Sea to uncover new lineages of life (NeLLi) - Black_00105 metaG (SPAdes) (version 2) | ecosystem: Environmental > Aquatic > Marine > Oceanic >...
TCTACGCCAACGATTTCAAAGCCCTCGCCGCAAAAAAACGTACAGATTCAGAACCTATCAAGCCCGCAGAGCCGGTAATTACGGCAATATCCATAGAGCAATCTCCCGATTGAAACTTTTTTCTATGTGAATATAGGCCTCAATATAGCTTCGTTTTCCTGAAGCCATTTGGATATATCACAAATAATATCTTTCAAAGTCCGGTGAGGTGTCCAGTTAGTGGCCTCCTGAACAAGGCGGTAGTCAGTTACATAATAAGGAATATCAGCCGGCCTTGTTTTCGGTATAGAAGAAATCGATATTTTTTTGCCGACAACTTCCCGGCACAAGTCCGTCAGTTCACATAAGGAAACGCTAAGTTCTCTACCGCCGCCTACATTAAAGATACAGCCACTAAACTCATCAAGCCGTTCTATCTGAATCTTCAAAAGCTGATAAAAATCTTCCACATGAAGAACGTCCCGAACTTGCTTGCCTGTACCTCCGTACCCTATATAAGCCAATTCTCCATTCCATAAATGACGAGCAACCCACAATGCTACAAAACCCTGGTCAATTTTCCCCATCTGCCAGGGGCCGGTAAGAACGCCACATCGATTAACAATTCCCTTCATTTGATAAGCTGCTATATACTCCTGAACCATTATTTCTGAACACAGTTTTGTCCCGCCATATAATGACCGGATTCCATTTAATGAAAGTTCTTCGCTGAATCCATACTCTGAAACTCCCGGAATCATCTGATTCGAATCTAACCTGAAACGGGTTTTATCTTCGTCATATTTCAGATTATTGATCAGGTTCATAGGGTACACTCTGCTGGTGGAAAGAAATATTACGTCCGCTTTCGTCAGCCGACATCTCTCCAGGCAGTTTATTGTACCCATCAGATTGGTATTTATAAGATATTCCGGCGATTCGTCATAACCGGCTAAAACCGACGGCTCCGCCGAACATTCTATCAGTAAATCAAAATTACCAACCTGCTGCAGGTCTTCTTTGTTGCGAATATCTCCGTGGACAAACGAAACTCCGGCATCCTTAAGTCGCGGCAAATTCAACTCAGAACCTCTCCGATGGAGATTATCAAAAGATGCAACTTTCCACGACCGGAATTCACGCTTCAAAAAGCACGCCAGATTTGAACCGACAAAACCCGCACCGCCCGTTATCAAGACCTTCATATCGCCTGACGCCTCTTTACCCATTTATAAAAAGTGGCACGGCCATCCTGGCCGTGTTTCATCCTGGGCGTGTTTCACGGGCTTGAAGCTCGTGCCACACTGCAGGGCCTTGATGGTGTCAATTGCTGAAATAATCAATAAATGCTCTCAGACCGTGAGACTTAGCCTTTACATCCGACCACGACCTGATGTTCCTGAGCATTCTGACCATCTGTTTGGGCCTTAGATAAAACTCCTTCAATCCCTTGTCCACAAGCTGATTTAATTCGTCAACCGAAAGGTCAGGCAAATCTATTATAGCTCGTTGCTCCAGGTCTTCATCTACCCATTGCGGCCAGTCTTGCGGAACAAGATAACCGTTTTCCTTTGCCCATTTATAAAAATCCGTACCCGGATATGCACAGAGACCGCTGAACTGTAGAGTGTCAATAGGAAGGTTCTTGGCAAATTCTATTGTGTCGCGTGCTGTCTCAGGTGTCTCTCCCGGCCCGCCGATCATAAAACAGCCATGTACTCTGATCCCCACTTTACTCGTCAACTCAGCGAATTTTCGTGACTGTTCCAGCAAAATCCCTTTCCGTACATTATTTAATATATCCTGGTTGCCGAACTCAAAACCGACGACCAGCATTCGACAGCCCGCACGTTTCATCAGTTTTAATATCTCGACGTCATTGACATTTGCCCGGGAATTCGCGCTCCAGGATATTTTTAAATTTCGCCGAAGTATCTCTTCACAAATTGCTGCAAGCCTTGGAAGATGCCTCTTTAGCGTCAGGGCGTCATCCTCGAACATGATCTCTTTTAAGAAAGGGAACAGTTTCAAGTCAGATTCTATTTCGTCCACTACCTTTTCCGGAGAGCGTTTCCGGTATTTATGACCACACATCACTTGCGGAAGAAGGCAGAAACTGCATCGGCCTTCACAGCCTCTTCCGCTTACCAGAGTGATAAACGGATAAAGCTTTCCCGCGTCAGGATAATCGTAAGGATCAATATGATGCCATGCTGGAAATGGTAGTTCATCCATATTCTCTATAAAGGGCCGATCTTCATTGTGAACTACACCTCCGTTTTCTCTGAAAGAGATACCCGCTACTTTTTTTATATCCATCCCTGATGCAAGGTCCCTGAGTGTGTAATCATATTCACGCCGTCCTACCGCATCGAGGAAACTTTCGGATTTCGACAGCGTATCTTCCGGTTCTGCTGATACATGGGCACCGACTGCGATCGTTATACAATCATCGCCAAGCACTTCCTTGCACATGCGGGCATACCCAAGATCGGAGTAGATCGAAGGTGTCGTTGTCTGGATCACGCTCATTTCCGGCCGGAAGCTCTCTATCTCGCTGCGGGTCTGTTCTAATGACAAATCCTTTGCTGCCCCGTCGATAAATCGGCACTCATGCCCGGCTTCTTCAAGTACGGCGATTGATTGACACAGATAATCGGGATGTCTCTGTACCCGGCCTCTTGACTTGGCAAACCACCGCGCCGATTTACAAAAACCGCTGCCGAAAGCAGGATTTAAAAACTGAACTTTCATTGTTTATACAACTTATGGGGAATTGTAACACCTGGCCGACACCTGGCAAAAAAGACCGCTGACTGGTTAATTTTCAAGCATGAATATCTGGCAAATCGGCTAATGCTTGAATATAAAAAACAGAAGCAGGAACTTCTGGCTTTCTATTATTAAACACCACCTTCATAGCTGGAAATTGAGGACTTTACAGACTCCGTCCCCGTGGGTTGTAATATAACCCTTTGAATAAAAAAAGAGTTTTGTTATCAGACAGCTAAGGACTGCCCAATAATATACGCTGAACAACGCCGAATCTACTCTGTACGCCCAATCTCTCTCAAAACTTGTCAATTAGGGCCTATTACACCAGACGGATTTGGTTCTTTTGTAATTTCATAGTCATATCAAATAGGTCCAATTCTTCATGTGTGGGGCACTCCGGTTTGAGAAGCCCCACAAGAACCGGCATCTTATCATCTTTTTTCCTGGCTCCTCGATGTATTACTAATTTTTTATTTTCATACACTTTTTCGGATAAATGGTAGTCTCGCAGCGCGAACATTCTTGCTGACCGATGGTATTTGGTAGATGATTGCCCTGATTCTTCCACTTGTGTGTTTTCCATTCGTCAGCTTATCCTCCCTGAAAAAACAAGCACTCTAAGCATCTTTATAATGTTAAAAAGTGCCTGGACGCAATATGGAAGAATCCCCCGCGTTTATTACTTGACTTGCTTATGACGAGAGTCCTTCCTTGGAAAGCGACTCCATTCGGCACCGGTCGCATTATTAGGCCAATAATCCTGATCATATTTCACCCCTAATTTCAAACAATTCTCACATGTGAGGAAAATAAGTCAAGTGAAATTTGTGATTAATGCGGGTTTTTTCTGACCGGTCATATAGTGGCAAGATCGCACAAACAGAAGCGGAGTTGAAATGAAGGTGCTGGTTACAGGCGCAGCAGGATTTATTAGTTCGCATTTGTGTGGGCGGCTGATTGATGATGGCCTTAATGTCATCGGACGGGATAACTTTGATGACTTTTACAACCCGGCTGTTAAGCGTTCAAATATTTCAGAATGTCTGGACAGCGGTCGGTTTGAGCTGGTTGAGGGCGACATCCGGGACGCAAAGTGCGTCGAGTCTATTTTGGTAAACGGAGATATCTATCAGGGGCTGTGTAAAAAGTTGGTGTAAATTGGTGCAAAGGGTGTTTTGGCTCGTGATAGTGTTTGACTTGGTTCTGGGAAGTGGTTATATTAAAGCACTTAAATGTTTAAGCGCCCGTAGCTCAGTTGGATAGAGCAACGGATTTCTAATCCGTAGGTCGCAGGTTCGAGTCCTGCCGGGCGTAATGGTAACTCATTTAATGCGGGATACTTACGTAAAATTTTCGATTGTATTAGTCCACAACTTTTGCTAAAGTGGGTCAGTCAGGTCAAAATACATGCGGTTCTTTGTGCATGCAGTTGGCTATATTCAAAGCCATATTCTCCAGTAATGAATCCATACAACCCAGGCCATATCGGGGAGATTTGTGACAGGCGTTATGACTAATGGCCGGGAAGTTGATCTATCGCGATTTTGATCGCAACTTGGTTCCTTCCCTTTTACAGTTGTTTTGAAGAGCGCCTGCCTACTACGCAGGAGGTCATGGCATTGTCATTCGCAAAGGCTCTGAGCGATCCCTTGACGTGGCTCACGAAAAGGTAGGCAAGCTCTTTAGAGGAGAGGAAAAGCCGAACTTGCTAAAATACCACCGGGCCGGTTGCCAAGTACACTATTCTGTGCCGATGTGGGCCGTATGTTCTCCAAATTCAGCAAACACTCTCTTGATTTTGACAAGTATTTCGTTCGGGTCAGTTGATTTTGAAATGAAGCCATCGGCGCCGAGTCGAATTGCTTTCTGCTCTGCCTGTTCAGGTGGAAGGGCGGAAAAAATATTAGGGGAATTGACATTGTGTTTACAGAGGTCTTCAGGTCTTCAAAAACGGTATAGCCGTCTCTGTCAGCCATCTTAATGTCGAGAATAATCAAGTCAGGTTTTTCCTGGTGTGTGAGTGGTATGGCCGTAGCCCCATCGTGAGCGGGTATTGTCCTATAACCATTTGCTCTTAGTCTCATTCCAAGGATTTTGACCACACCTGGCTCGTCATCAGCAATCAATATCTTCCTCACCGGCTCCATCATAAATCCTCCTATAAATGCGTTGGTACAGGCCGCTTTGCTACCCGCTAAAATTTTATCTTCACCGTCACGATCCCCGTGGTAGGAGAAAATTCTACAGACCGGCCCTGCGTGCCTCCCACGCATTCACCGACTATTCTTATTCCTTCGGCTTTTAGTTTATCTTTTGCACTTCGAACGTTATCCTCACCAATATCTGAAGCGAAAGAAGGAAACATATTCGCTCCGCCAATGAGTTTTGCCTCCAAATCTTGTCTTTTTGCACCTCGAGCTTCCAATCTTTTTAGCATCTGGTCTATGGCTACATCAACGTATTTCGTGTCTTCGGTCTTGGTTGAAACTTGCTCAGCCACCAGGCAGGCCTGCCCAGCAGGTGCTGCCTCGGAGGATACCTCGGCAGATAAACGTTGCTGGTATTCCGTATCTCGCGTTGCCTGCGATGGAACCATTGTGTGAGCAAGTGCCCCGATTTGAAGCTTTGGGTCATAGAGTGTAATAACCAGGCAGGAACCAACGCCGGATGTTATCATATTGTCAGCACCTTCAATTACTGCTATATCACCCATATGTACTTCAATATCTGACATTTTAATTGTTCTCAATGCCCTCTATAAACTCAACAAAAAAGGTCTTCAATGCCTCCCCCCGCAAAATGAGCCCACCATCGCCTTAAATTGCTCAACCTCAAAAAGGAGAAGGAAATACCCTTTAAGGACCTCCGGCTTAAAGAGAAATTCTATTTCAATCACCAATGCGTTCTCCGTCTTTTGAGCAAAATCTGTAATGATTTGGCTTACTATTGCGCCAAACATATCAAAGCTGAAATTTGGTATATGTTCGATTATTTTAACCTGTAAGACGTTTGCGAGAACAGTCAGGTAGTTGCCGGAAATAATGTTTCCCACCTCTTTTAAAGCGGATTCATCCAACTCAGTGAGCTTTCGAGTTGTCCCCGGTTCTCTTTTAACCAGTAAATCGCTCATCGTAAAAGCGGTTTCTTTTGGAAATATCAGCAAAGCCGCTCCTTTAATATCCCCGGTGACAGGCAAATAAATCCCTGCCACCACGTCTTCTGGGCCGATGAGCGGACTGAGGTCTTCGACCTTTTTCACTCCTGCTTTGGAAATCTCTACATCCACCTGCCTGTCAATTAGCTTTGATAGAGCCTCGGAGGCATTCACAGCGGCTTGTTCGTTTACTTCTTGTAATTTGTTTTCCATAATAAAATCTCCTCTGCTTTACATCCCGGCGTGCCGGGATACATTTCACGATTCAAGAGACACAAGATTTTGTCTTTTTGTGAGCATCAGATTAGCCACATCCAGAATCAGAACAACCTCACCGGAACCGATTATGGTAGAACCGGAAAAGTACTTATTCTCTCTTACCAGCTTATTCAACGGTTTAATAACTATTTCCTGCGTTGTCAGGAAGGCATCGACTGCCAAGCCGAGTTTCTCCTCTTGCTTTCTGACAATTGCTATTGGCTGCCTTGGCAGCCCTAAAGATGGTACGTTAAATAGCGTATCCAATCTGGTTACAGGGATATCTTCTCCATTCAAAATAATGGCTTCACTATTCAGCATCCCCTTTATATCTTCTTTATTTACAGTAACCAATCTTTCTATGCTTGCTAAAGGAATCGCGTAAGTTTTACTGCCCACTTCAACGAAAAGTACTTTGATGATAGCCATGGTTAGGGGTATCTCCATTATAAACGTAGTGCCTTTTTGGGGCTGCGATTCCACCCTAACAGTGCCTCCGAGGGACTCAATTTTGTTCTTGACTATATTTAAACCAAAACCTCTTCCGGAGACTGCTGTAACCTGCCTGGTGGTGCTCACACCAAAAAAGATTGAATGCATTAACTCTTCCGTCGTTGCTTGCGGAGATAAAATATCGCTTTTTTTAGCTGCATTCTTTATCTCTTCAAGATTTAAGCCCTGGCCGTCATCGGCAACCTCAATAATCGCAAAACCTTTAGTTCGCTTGGCAGTGACAGTAATTGTCCCTTGAGCGGGCTTGCCGGCTTTCTTTCTTACTTCGGGCGTATCAATACCATGGTCAACGGCATTTCTTAAAAGATGGACTAAGCTCTCACCTATTTCATCTATCACCGTTCTATCCAGCTCTATATCCGAACCTACCAATTCCAGGTTCACTTGTTTTTTCTGGCTTTTGGCCAAATCCCTGACCATTCGGGGGAATCTGTCAAATACAAAGCCGATAGGCACCAGCCTTGATTGCATTACGTTGTACTGCAGCTCGGAAACCAACCTGCCCAGGGTATCCATAGCAGCGGTAAGTTCGGGATTCTGGAGGTCTTCCTTGATACTATCCAGAGTCATCCTGTTAATCAGCAGCTCCTCTGCTAAATTCATAAGTAAATCCAGCCGCTCGACTTTTACCTCGATGCTTTCTACCTTTGCAACCGAAGAAACACCAGATTTCTCCGTATAATCCTCTGCAGCTTGCTTCTGTGTGATGAGCGTCTGAAGCTTCTGAACCAACGCAGACGTATCAAGCTCTTCAGCATCAGCAGGAATCTCTTTTAAGCTCAATCCTAAGCTATCAAAGCATTCAAAAAGTATATCAATGCATTTATCCGGCTTAATCTTCTTCTTTTTTATTGCGTCCAGCACATCTTCGATTGCGTGGCACAGCTTAGCTATGTTGTTATAGTCCATCGTAGCGGCCATACTCTTTAGGGTGTGTACCTCGCGAAAGATTGCACTTAGGAATTCGGCCCTTGCCGGTTTCTTCTCGAGCTTGAGCAGAGACTTCTCCATCGAAGAGACGTGCTCGTTCGCCTCGCTTAAGAAAGTATCTTTGTATTTGCTTAAATCTTCAGGCATTTATACTCTCTTGGCAAACAGACTCCATTATCGCTTCGGCAATTTCATCTGCAGGTAGCACTTTATCAGCATATCCTGCATCAATAACCGCTCTGGGCATACCGAATATTAATGAAGATTCATCCTGGGCAATTGTGTTACCGCCGGATTCTTTAATAGCTCTGGCACCTTGGCGTCCATCGCAACCCATTCCGCTTAAGATAATTCCAACAGCATTTCCATTGAAAACTTTAGCCACTGATTCCATAGCTAAATCTATTGAGGGAGCCAAACTATCGGGTTCGGCTTCACTGATACAGGGGACAGTCTCTGTATCCTGCAGCAAGCTAAGTGTCATTTGGAATCCGCCGGGAGCAAGATAGACCTTACCAGCTTGAATAATCTCGTTGTTCTCTGCAACTTTTACCTGTAATTGGCAATTGCGACTTAAATGTTCAGCTAAGCTTTGTGTAAAGAAAATATTTGGCATATGCTGAACAACAATGATGGGGGCGGGAAAGTCGGGGGGCAGAGATGACAAAATCGATTCCAGGGTCTGTGGACCACCTGTAGAGGCCCCGATAACAATAATTTTATTTATGCCAACTAATTTACGTCTGCGTCTTTTAGGTTTTTTAGCAGTAAGTGATTTGATTTTTTCAAGTTCAACCTTTGAAGCAACCTTTACTTCTTCCAAAAGCTGATGCTTAATATTCTCTATATCCAGCGACAATTCGCCTGATGGTTTGAGAACAAAACCAACAGCTCCAGCATTAAGGCACTGGATAGTGATATCGGCACCTTCCCTGCTATGGGCGGAAAGTATGACACAAGGGGTGGGATGTTCGGCCATAATATGTTTTAACGTGGTAAAACCGTCCCATCCGGGCATTACTAAATCCAGTGTAACACAATCGGGTTTGGTTTTAGGTATTTTGTTTACAGCTTCTTTACCATTTTTGGCAGTGTCGACCACCTCAATTGCAGGGTCGGAATTGAGTATATCCGAAACAAGCGTTCTCATAAAAAGAGAATCGTCGACTACTAAAACTTTTATTGGCATAATTCAATCCGGATTTCATAGTTTGGAGTCTAATAATTACGGACTCGTAACTGCCAACTGCGATAAACATTTCTCTACCGTTTCAGCGACCAGTTTCTCATCGAAAGGTTTAACAATGTAGTCTCTGGCGCCGAGCTTGCTGCATTCTTCTATTATCGCATCCTGCCCGACAGCGGTAACCATAACCACACAAGCCTTAGGATTGTCCTTCATAATCTTCCGAAGGGCTCTGACGCCTTCCTCTTCGCCCTCGGGCATAACTATATCCAGCAGGACCATATCCGGCTTTTCTTTCTTGAATTGCTGTAAAGTTTTAACCCCTGTGTCAGCTTCTACTATTTCATACTCTTTAGATAAAATATTCTTCAATGTCATCCGCATAAAGAGTGAATCGTCTGCAATTAGAATCTTTTTCATATCAGTTCCTTTCGTATTGTGGCCCTTTTCTTTGGTTACCCTTGTAATTTTTCTATTTGCAGATTACGAATCTGCCTGCTGGCCCGCAAGGACAGGCTCTTCTGCCTTTTCGGCTTCCGGCGAGACTACGACATACTGGGCTTTAGTCTGTCTTTCTGAACGGTGCCTCTGCGAGAAATCGCTCAATCTGGCAAGTTCATCGGCGGAAAGAACCTTGGCCAAATCAAGCATAATTATCAGCCGATTTCCCAGGGTTATCACGCCATTGACGTACTCTCTTTCTATTTTGGTAACCAGTTCCGGAGCCGGTTTGATATCCGTTTCAGGTATTCTTAAGACCTCGGTAACTTCGTCAACCAGAAGACCGAAGATGTTCTTTTCCTGCTCGGTTATCACTATGTGCCTATCCTCAACATCTCTTTTGACTGGCGGCAGGAAGAAACGAGCCTTAAGGTCTATTATCACCGGGATTTCACCTCTTATGTTGCTTACGCCCTTAATAAAATCAGGAGAATCCGGTATCGGCGTAATAGTCCCTGTCCTGATGATTTCTCTGACCTGATTAATATCCGCACCGTACTCCTCGTCACCCAGATTAAATACGATTAACTGAATAACTTTGGCCTCTTCTTCAGCCGGGGCCCGCTCGCGGTTTGTGACTTGCGTTTTGTCTTTCATACTCTTTGCCTTTCTTTTTCACTTTGTGAGTATACGGTTAGCTACAGCTTACACCGATTCTAACACAGGCTGAGGCTGCCGGCCTTCTATTACTACGTGTTGACTCTCTACCTATTCCCTGGCTACAGCCTCCTTGGCAGTTACCTTAAACCTTGCCAGGGCGGTTCTTAGCTCTTCTGACAGGGTGGATAAGTTCTGGGCCGAAGCCGTCATTTGCTGCATAGATGCCGTCTGCTGTTGAATAGATGTGGACATCTGTCCTGCTCCTACCGCGGCCTGTTCGCTCGTTGCGGCTATTTCCTCTATAGTCTTTGCCACCTGCTGAGCGCCTCCAGCCTGTTCAGTAGTTGCCGCTGAGATTTCCTGTGCCTTGGCTGTAATTTCCTGAGCGCCGGTGCCAATCTGGTCCAGCATAGTAAGTGCTTGATTGACGATACCGATACTCTCAGTAACCTGCTGCGTTCCAGTGGTCATACCGCCAACAACCTCGGTAGTGGACTCCCCAATGGTGCTAACCATCTCATCAATCTGCGTAGCCGCCTTTTTGGTTCCTTCCGCTAATTTCCTTATCTCATCAGCCACGACCGCAAAGCCGCGTCCTGCTTCTCCGGCGTGGGCTGCTTCAATTGCGGCGTTTAGAGCGAGCAGATTTGTCTGGTCGGCAATATCCTTGGCTGTACCTACCAGCACCGATATTTCTTTGGTACGCTTGTCCAGTTCTTTAACTGTATCAGTATTTGTCTTTACGATGTCATCTATATTTGCTAATCTATCCGCTGCCTGTTTTCCGGACTCGGTGCCCTTTTGAGCAAGTTTAGCAGCTTCGGCAGTAACCTCCGCTGCCGACGTTGCGTTAGCTGCGCCTTGCTGTATAGATTTGGATAAGTCTGCTACAATCTTGGTGCTTGACTCTAATTTCTTGGATTGGTCTTTTGCACCACCGGCTATCTGCTGGGTGGCCTTTCCTGCCTGAGTCAGGGCGGCACTTACCTGTCTTGATGAGGCAGCTAACTGATTAGATGCGGTGGCTACCTTTCTGGAGCTGCCCATTGCCAGCCGGATAACAGCCCCCAGGTCATCAAAGGATTTGTTCAGGGCATCTGCTAACGTCTTAATATCCCCTCTTGTTTCAATAGCTACTCTTTGTGAAATATCACCCTCAGATAGGGCAATGGCAAGTCTTATTACATCCTGCACCGGAGTAGCAATGGAGTCAATTAAGGTATTTAGTGTGTCTACAATATCTTTCCAGCTCCCAGCGACACCTTCAACCTTTGCCCGTTCACTTAAACGCCCCTCTGCACCGGCTACTCGCGCTACTCTTGAGACTTCGCTAGCTAATCTATTCAAGTTATCCACCATGTTATTGAGCGTCTCTTTTAACTCTGCTATTTCACCCGCTGCTTCAACCGTTATTTTCTGGGTTAGGTCTCCATTGGCAATTGCAGTACCAACCTGAGCAATGTTTCTCACCTGATTGGTGAGGTTGGCAGCCATGGTGTTGACATTGTCTGTCAAATCTTTCCAGGTGCCGGTCACACCTTCTACCTTTGCCTGACCGCCAAGCTTTCCTTCGGTGCCCACTTCTCCAGCCACTCTGGTAACTTCAGTAGCAAAACTATTTAAGTTATCCACCATCTTGTTGAGAGTTTCCTTCAGCTGTAATATCTCTCCCTGGGCATCAACTGTGATCTTCTGGCTTAAGTCTCCATTGGCGATTGCAGTACCGACCTGGGCAATGTTTCTTACCTGGTTGGTGAGGTTGTTGGCCAGAGTATTAACATTGTCGGTCAGGTCTTTCCATGTGCCGGCAACTCCAGCTACTTCTGCCTGACCGCCGAGTTTGCCCTCAGTTCCTACTTCTCTGGCCACTCGGGTAACTTCACTGGCAAAAGTGTTAAGACTATCAATCATACTGTTTAGCGTATCCTTCAACTCCAATATCTCTCCAAGTGCCTCAACTGTGATCTTCTGGGACAAGTCGCCATTAGCGATTGCGGTACCGACCTGAGCAATGTTTCTTACCTGGTTGGTGAGGTTATTGGCCATGGTGTTGACGTTGTCAGTCAGGTCTTTCCACGTGCCGGCCACACCTTCTACCTTTGCCTGGCCGCCAAGCTTTCCTTCGGTTCCTACCTCTCCCGCTACGCGGGTAACTTCACTTGCGAAAATATTTAAGCTGTCGACCATATTGTTCAGAGTTTCCTTTAAGTCTGCTATTTCACCACTTGCCTCCACAGTGATCTTCTGGCTTAAGTTTCCGTTGGCAATTGCGGTGCCGACCAGAGCAATATTTCTTACCTGCTTGGTGAGGTTGTCAGCCATGGTGTTTACATTGTCGGTCAGATCCTTCCAGGTACCAGCTACTCCTGGGACTTCTGCCTGACCTCCAAGCTTTCCTTCAGTTCCTACCTCTCCCGCTACGCGGGTAACTTCGGCGGCAAATGTATTGAGGCTGTCTACCATGTTGTTGATTGTGCTCTTAAGTTCCAGTATCTCGCCACTTGCCTCGACTGTTATCTTCTGTGAAAGGTCTCCATTTGCCACTGCCGTCGTAACCTGAGCAATGTTCCTTACCTGATTGGTGAGGTTATTGGCCATAGTGTTGACGTTGTCAGTCAGGTCTTTCCAGGTGCCGGCTACACCAGGCACCTCCGCCTGACCTCCGAGTTTCCCCTCGGTACCTACTTCTCTGGCCACTCGTGTGACCTCGCTTCCAAACAGATTAAGGCTATCGACCATATTGTTTATCGTGTTCTTAAGTTCCAGTATCTCGCCGCTTGCCTCGACTGTTATCTTCTGTGAAAGGTCTCCATTCGCTACTGCTGTGGTAACCTGGGCAATATTTCTAACCTGATTGGTCAAGTTGGCAGCCAATATATTGACATTATCAGTCAAATCTTTCCATGTCCCCGTGACGCCGGGCACCTCTGCTTGACCTCCGAGTTTCCCCTCAGTACCAACTTCGCGTGCCACTCGGGTAACTTCGCCGCCAAAACTATTAAGCAGGTCAACCATACCGTTATAAGAAACTGTCAGTTCGCCGAAGATATCTTCTCTTTCTTTTCTCAGTTTTCTCGTTAAGTCTCCTTTTCTTACAGCCTCCATTGCCTCTAAAAGCTCTCTTAACTGCTTTTCCGCTCCTTCGCCGAATTCTCCTTCTCTTTCAAGAGTGGCTGTAGCGGCTGCTCCATTTCCGCCAAAAAACGCCCTTAAACCTTGTTTTCTTTCTGGTTTTGCCATTTCCTAATCTCCTTTTTTCCAACGTTTAGTTTCTTTCCATCCGCTATATTCTTATATTCTTCCTGCAACATCCTCTTCTATAAAATCTCTCTCTGTTTCTTCCAGAGAAGCTAATATTGCCCCAAATTGGGTGCTTTCAAAAAGCACTACAAAATAAGTCTTAAAACAACGCCCCTTTAAAGCAGGAACCGAAAAATCAAACTCGGTTTCTATCGCCAGGATGTTCTCTTGGTTTTCAGCAAGGTTTGTAATAGTTTGCTCTAAAAGCACAGGCAACTTTTCAAAAGCAAATTGAGCTATGTGCTCAATCATTTTTAGGCCCGTGTGTTTTGACAAAGTTGCAAAGTAAGTGCCGCAGATTATATTTCCCAGTTCCTTCAGAGCTGACTTATCAAGCTCGGTTAACTGGCCGGTTGTGCCAGGTTCTTTTTTAATTAACAAATCACTTAGTTTAAATGCAGTCTCTTGAGAAAATAATAACAGAGCTGCCCCTTTTACTTGGCCACTTACAGGTAAACGTATCGCCGTGACAGTTTCAGCCAAGCCGAAAGAAAGAACCAGGTCTTTAACCTTTTCTATCTTTGGTTTAACAATATCAACAATTGCCTGTCTGCCAATCAGTTGCGCTAAGGCCTCAGAGGTTTGTACACAGGCTTGTTCGTGAACCATTTGTAATTTTTTGTTTTCCATTGTTTATCCTTTCGGAGCTGGCTGTCTCGCCTGTAACATAAAGCTTTAATGCCACCATTTTTTTCACATCCCCTGTTTGGCATCTACCAGTTGCTCTTTTTCAACGGTTAAATCAAGGCCTAACAACACCTTTTCTTTGTCCGACAAATCGCCGATGATTTTTCTAACCGGGTGAGGCAAGACTTTTGTTAACGTGGGCGTGGCTAAAATCTTGTCTTCCTCAGCCAATTGGGGGTGCTTTAAAACATCGATGACCTTCAAGGTATAAAGTCCCTTCAATTCCGTCTCAAGAACACTCTTTAAGTTCTTTATTGCTCTTTCAGAATTAGCTGTCTGTCCCGTAACGTAGAGTTTTAAAATACATTTCGCTGCCATTTTTAATTCCTTTCTTTACTTGGTAAAATTGTCATTCTGAGCGAAAAGAGCCTTCGGCCCTGAGCAAAGCCGAAGGGGAAGAATCTCAATATTTCAGGGCAAAGAAGAGACCCTTCGCTGCGCTCAGGGTGACGCATAGGGTTTTGTTGGACGCTTTAATGGTTCGATCATCTCTTTGACCCCCATAGAGGCTCTAAAAACCCCCAATTTTGCTCATTCGTTCTTGTCGGACAATCACTGGTCTTGTATTAGAAAAAAATTCCTGCATCAAAAAAAATCCTGCATCAGAATCTTGACGGGCTCCAGCTCATTGGAGTTTTGCCTTTACCAGGTTAGTCCTATAACGAAATGCGGGGAAAAGTACTTTATGCTGTTCAATGAATTCAACTAAATCCACCCTAAGAACTTGACGACTAAAGAAGGACAACAGGATGTGCTTTTAAGCGAAAGGATTCCAAAGGCTTTGGGGGTTTATTGTTTGGGGGTTTATTGAACATTTAGGGGGTTTATGTGGTCTCAAAAGCGAAAAACAATTCGCTTAAAGGTACTTCCGGTGTGGCCCAGGCCGACACCGAGCAAACCACCTTCGTTCAGAGGGAAGTTGCCTCAGATGAGATTGCAGCAAAATCCATTGCCCAAAAGCACGGCGTTGATTTTATTAAGCTTTCCGAAACGTAGTTAGAAGCGCATATAGTTCGGCTTTTGCCGCAGTGGCTCGTTACCCGGCATAACATTATCGCTGTAAAGTTCGAAGAAGACACATTGTATGTTGCAATGACTAATCCGTTAGATTTACCCACGTTGGACGAGATAAACCTGGTGACAGGTTTCAATGTAAAACCAGTGGTAGCTACCGAACGAGAGATAATAAAAGCCATAAGCCAGCATTACGGTGCTGAGCAGATGACCAAACAGGACCTGATTGACGCTAAATAAAATTGCGCGAAAATGAGGCCACTGTAAAATGAGTGTTTCCAATAACTTACGTTACTACTTTTTGTGTCGGCGGAGCCGACAGAAAGGAAAC